>Ga0207646_10005498_pt1 | contig 13320 bp, 8 predicted proteins | sample KBSK5502metaG_FD_184343 | JGI IMG/M metagenome (GOLD analysis project Ga0207646, IMG submission 184343) | Corn, switchgrass and miscanthus rhizosphere microbial communities from Kellogg Biological Station, Michigan, USA - KBS K5-50-2 metaG... | ecosystem: Host-associated > Plants > Roots >... | reverse complement strand
CTGATGGAGCCGTGGGACGGCCCGGCGCTGATCGCGTTCACCGACGGCACACTGGCCGGAGCCGTCCTCGACCGCAACGGCCTGCGGCCAGGCAGGTTCTGGGTGACCGACGAGGGACTGGTCGTCCTGGCCAGCGAGGTCGGGGTACTCGACATCGACCAGTCGCGCATCGTCCGCAAGGGCAGGCTGCAGCCCGGCAAGGTCTTCCTCGTCGACACCGCGGCGGGCCGCATCGTTGAGGATGACGAGGTCAAGGCCGGCCTCGCCGCCGAGCACCCGTACGACGAATGGCTGCACGCCGGGCTGCTGCACCTGGACGACCTGCCCGACCGCGTCCGAGCCCGCGGAGGGCTGCGGGGGGTCGTCTTCCCTGGTCAGCAGGCACTGCCCGACGGCCGGGCGCTGGCCACTCAGCAGCTGCTATTCGGCTACACCGAGGAGGAGCGCAGGGTCATGCTCGGACCGATGGCGCGGGCCGGCGCAGAGCCGGTCGGCTCGATGGGCGACGACACCCCGCTCGCGGCGCTCTCCGACCGGTCGCGGCTGATCTTCGACTTCTTCACTCAGCAGTTCGCACAGGTGACGAACCCGCCGCTGGACGCGATCAGGGAGGAACTGGTCACCTCGCTGGCCGCGGCGACCGGCCCTGAGCACAACCTCTTCGACCCGGGTCCTGCGTCGTGCAGGCAGATCGTGCTGCCGTTCCCGGTGATCAGCGGAAGCGACCTGGCCAAGATCATTCACATCAACGAAGACCGGGACTTGCCCGGCTTCGCCGCGCATGTCGTGGACGGGCGGTATCTGGTCGCGGGCGGCGGTGCGGCCCTGCGCGAGCGGCTGGCCGAGATCAGGGCCGAAGTCAGCGAGGCGATCTGTTCCGGTGCCAAGATCATCGTGCTGTCCGACCGCGCAGCGGCGACACCTTCCCCGTCGGACGCGGCGCGGTGGGCGCCGATTCCCTCGCTGCTGCTGACCGGCGCCGTGCACCACCACCTGATCGGGGAGCGGACCAGGACCGGAGTCGGCCTGGTGATCGAGGCCGGGGACGTCAGGGAAACCCACCACGTCGCCTTGCTGATCGGCTACGGCGCGGCGGCCGTCTGCCCGTACCTGGCGATCGAGACGGTGCAGGACATGGCGCGCTGCGGGCTGCTTGAGTGGGTCACCCCGCGGAAGGCGGCCGCGAACCTGATCAGGGCGCTCGGCAAGGGCCTGCTGAAGGTCATGTCCAAGATGGGCGTCTCCACGGTGGCGTCGTACACAGGGGCGCAGATCTTCGAGGCGGTCGGGCTCGGCCCCGAGGTCATCGGCGAGTGCTTCGCGGGGACCTCGTCGCGGCTCGGCGGCGCCGGCTTCGACCAGATAGCGGCCGACTGCGCCGCCCGGGTGACGAGCGCCTACCCGCCAAGGCCGGTCGGGACCGGGCGGATGGACCTGCCGGCCGGCGGCGAGTACCACTGGCGCGCGGGCGGCGAGCCGCACCTGTTCAGCCCTGAGGCGATCGCGCTGCTGCAGCACGCGACCCGCACCGGCCGGCCTGAGGCATTCGGTGAGTACACCAGGCGGGTCGACGAACAGTCCGCCAGGCTCATGACGCTGCGCGGCCTGCTGGCGATCCGCGGCGTCGACGCGCCTGGCCCCGGCGGCGGCGACGCCGGGCCGGCCAGGAAGCCCGTGCCGCTCGACGAAGTCGAGCCGGTCAGCGAGATCGTCAGGCGGTTCGTCACCGGCGCGATGTCCTACGGCTCGCTGTCGGCCGAGGCGCACGAGACCCTGGCCATCGCGATGAACAGGCTCGGCGGCCGGTCGAACTCGGGCGAGGGCGGCGAGGACGCCGAGCGGTTCGCCGCTGACGCCGGCGGAGACCAGCGCAGGTCGGCGATCAAGCAGGTGGCAAGCGGCCGGTTCGGCGTGACCAGCGAGTACCTGGTGAGCGCCGACGACCTGCAGATCAAGATGGCGCAGGGCGCCAAGCCGGGTGAGGGCGGCCAGCTTCCCGCGCACAAGGTCTACCCGTGGATCGCGAAGACCAGGCACTCCACGCCCGGCGTCGGGCTGATCTCCCCGCCGCCGCACCACGACATCTACTCGATCGAGGATCTCGCGCAGCTGATCAACGACCTGAAGAACGCCAACCCGGCGGCCCGGATCAGTGTGAAGCTGGTCTCCGAGGTCGGGGTCGGCACGATCGCCGCAGGGGTCGCCAAGGCGTTCTCCGACGTCGTGCTCATCTCCGGCCATGACGGCGGCACCGGCGCCTCGCCGCTGACCAGCATCAAGCACGCGGGCGCGCCGTGGGAGCTTGGCCTGGCTGAGACACAGCAGACGCTGCTGTGCAACGGCCTGCGGGAGCGGGTCGTGGTACAGGTCGACGGGCAGCTGAAGACCGGCAGGGACGTCATCGTGGCCGCGCTTCTCGGCGCGGAGGAGTTCGGTTTCGCGACCGCGCCGCTGGTCAGCGTCGGCTGCGTGATGATGCGTGCTTGCCACAACGACACGTGCCCGGTCGGCGTCGCGACGCAGAACCCGCGGCTGCGACGCCGGTTCGCTGGCCGGCCCGAGTACGTGGTCAACTTCATGGAGCTCATCGCCGGCCAGGTCCGCGAGTACCTGGCCATGCTGGGCTTTCGCGCCATGGCCGAGGCGGTCGGCAGGACCGAGCTGCTGCGCCCGCGCCCGACGCCGGATGCGGCCGCGGGCGGTCGCACGGCGGCGCTGCTCGACCTGGCTCCGCTGCTGCACGTGCCCGACCTGCCGCCGGGCGCCGCCAGGCGGAACACCACAAGGCAGCGCAGCCACCTGCACCAGGCGCTTGACAACACGCTGATCCAGCTCGCCGAGGGCGCGCTGGAAGAGGGTCTGCCGGTCCGCCTCGACCTGCCGGTCAGGAACGTGAACCGGGCGGTCGGCACCATGCTCGGCTACGAGGTCACCAGACGCTGGGGCGGCGAGGGTCTGCCCGATGACACGGTCACCGTCGCCCTGCGCGGCTCGGCAGGGCAGTCCCTCGGCGCGTTCCTGCCCCGCGGGATCACGCTGCTGCTGCGGGGCGACGCCAACGACTATGTCGGCAAGGGCCTGTCCGGCGGCCGGATCGTGCTGACGCCCGACCCTGCCGCGGCCTTCGCGGCGCACGAGCAGGTCATCGCCGGCAACGTGATCGGGTACGGGGCCACCCGCGGCGAGCTGTTCCTGCGCGGCGCCGTGGGCGAGCGATTCTGCGTGCGCAACTCGGGCGCGACCGCGGTCGCCGAGGGCGTCGGCGATCACGGCTGCGAGTACATGACCGGCGGACGCGTGGTCGTGCTCGGGCCGACCGGGCGGAACTTCGCGGCCGGCATGTCCGGCGGCGTCGCCTACCTGCTCGACCCTAACCCTTCGCTGATCAACTCCGAGATGGCCGACGTCGAGCCCGTCGGCGCGGCCGACGCCGAGTTCCTGGCCGGCCTGCTCGGGCGCTACCTGGCCGAGACAGGATCGCCGGTTGCCGCATCGTTGCTGGATGACTGGCCGTCCGCCGCGACGCGGTTGCGCCGGGTGATGCCAAGGGATTACAAGCGGGTGCTCGCGGCCACCAGGCGGGCCGAGCGTGAGGGCCTGGACGTGGCCGCGGCGGTCATGGCCGCCGCGGCGAGCGGCTGAGCGGGGGCGACGATGGCAGACCCGACAGGATTCCTGACCACGCCCAGGCAGATCGCCGCCAGGCGCCCGGTGGACGTGCGGATCACCGACTGGCGCGAGGTGCACGGCCGGATGGGCCAGGGCGACCTCGAGCGCCAGGCGGGCCGCTGCATGGACTGCGGCATCCCGTTCTGCCACAACAGCTGCCCGCTCGGCAACCTGATCCCGGAGTGGAGTGACCTGGTCCGGCGTACGCACTGGCAGGACGCGGTGCGGCGGCTGCACGCGACCAACAATTTCCCTGAGTTCACAGGACTGCTGTGTCCGGCGCCGTGCGAGTCGGCCTGCGTGCTCGGCATCAACGCGGACCCTGTCGCGATCAAGCAGGTGGAGATCGAGATCATCGAGCGCGCGTGGGACGAGGGCTGGGTCACGAGCCAGCCGCCGTCCGCCGCCGCGAGGGCGGCGGGCCGCCACGTCGCGGTGATCGGCTCGGGCCCGGCCGGCCTGGCTGCCGCGCAGCAGCTCACCAGGGCCGGGCACGCGGTCACGGTCTTCGAGCGCGACGACCAGCCGGGCGGCCTGCTGAGGTACGGGATCCCCGAGTTCAAGATGGAGAAGAGGCGGCTCGACCGGCGGATCGATCAGATGCGCGCCGAGGGCACCGAGATCGCGTGCGGCGTCCACGCGGGCGTCGACGTCAGCGCCGCCGACCTGCGGGCCGGCTACCAGGCCATCATCCTGGCCGGCGGCGCGCGGGTGCCGCGCGGGCTGCCGGTGCCCGGAGCCGGGCTTGCCGGGATTCACCAGGCGATGGAGTACCTGCCGCTGGCCAACCGCGCGGCCGGGGAATCGTCGGGGGGGTCGCGGCGAGCGTCCCCCGGCGGGTCGGGCACCTCAGGCGAGCCGGCGATCTCGGCGCGCGGCCGGCACGTGGTGATCATCGGCGGCGGCGACACCGGAGCGGACTGCCTCGGCACGGCGCACCGCCAAGGCGCCGCGTCGGTCACGCAGCTCGAAATCCTGCCAAGGCCGCCCGCGGCCAGGCCGGACAGCCAGCCGTGGCCAGTCTACCCGATGATCTACCGCGTTTCCAGCGCGCACGAGGAAGGCGGCGACCGCGTCTACGCGGTCGCTACGCAGGAGTTCCTTGCCGACTCCTCGGGCCGGGTCAGGGCGCTTCGGCTGGCCGACGTGGACATGCCGGGCGGGCGGATCACGGTGCGCGAGGGAACCGAGCGGCAGCTCGAATGCGATCTCGTGCTGCTCGCCATGGGCTTCACGGGCGCCGAGCCGAGCGATCTGCTGGCCGGGCTCGGCCTTGGCCTGACCGAGCGGGGCACGGTCCGCAGGGACGACGGGTTCGCGGCCGAGGCGCCCGGCGTCTTCGTGGCAGGTGACATGGGGCGCGGGCAGTCGCTGATCGTGTGGGCGATCGCGGAGGGCCGGTCGGCGGCGGCCGCCGCCGACCGCTACCTGGCCGGCGAGACCCAGTTGCGCGCCGCGATCACCGCGTCGGCCGCGCCGCTGCGCCTGGCCGGAACTTGACGGCGGTCAGGACTTGCCAGGGCCGGCCGGCTCGGGCGGGATTGTCGGTGAGTGCCCCGGGTGGGATTCGAACCCACACTTGATGGATTTTGAGGCCATTGACTCTGCCGTTGGTCTACCGGGGCAGCACGTGAAAGTGCGCGACGCGCCGTGCCTGCACTCAATGTAGCCGCTGTGGATAGGCTTCAGTGGGTGAGCCAGTCTCCGTACCGCGTAGTGATCGCCGAAGACGAGGCGCTGATCCGCCTTGACCTCAAGGAGATGCTTGAGGAGCCGGCGCAGGATGCCTACGTCGTCGTCGGCGAGGCGTCCGACGGCGATACGGCCGTCCGGCTTGCGGCGGAGCTGAAGCCGGACCTGGTCATCATGGACATCAAGATGCCGGTGCTCGACGGGATCTCGGCGGCGGAACAGATCTCGGCCCGCCGGCTCGCCCCCGTGGTCATACTGACCGCGTTCTCCCAGCGCGAGCTCGTGCAGCGGGCGAGCAGCGCCGGCGCCATGGCGTACCTGGTCAAGCCGTTCACCAGGGCCGAGCTGATCCCCGCGATGGAGATCGCGGTGAGCCGCTTCGCCGAGCTCAACGCGCTGCACGCCGAGGTCAGCGACCTGCGCGAGCGGCTGGCGATGCGCAAGCTGCTCGACCGAGCCAAGGGCGTGCTCCAGGCGACCCGCGGGATGAGCGAGCCAGCGGCATTCCGGTGGATACAGAAGACCTCGATGGACAGGCGGATGACGATGCGGGCGCTCGCCCAGGAGGTCATCGACGGCCAGCAGCAGGCGGAACCTGGCGGCGCCGAGCCCGGCGCCGACGCGGCGCACCGCTAGCAGGCGGCGTCGGCTCGATCGGGCGAAGCCCGCCTGTCCTGACGCAAGCGAGCGGGGCCAGGGTCGGCTCCCGCCGGCCCGGCGCCCGCTCGCTTGCAGCCGCCTGCTGCTCGCGCGCAGCGGCGGCGCGGAGCCCGCGGACCCTTTGGTGCCGTGTCGGCCTTCCCCGGGCCGGCACGTTCTCTACTCGGCACCGTGAGCTCCGGGGAACACCGTAGCGAGCGCGGCCCCGCCGTGCGCAGACACTGGCATTACCCGGCCGGTATGGGACAGAACATCCGTTCGGCGAGTCAGGGCCGCTTCGCCCCGCCTGGCACCCCGGGAGGCTCGGTCGGCGGGACAGCGTCCCGCAGCAGGCAGCTGAGCCTGGCCGTGCAGACGCGCCTGCCGCCGTCGTCGGTGATCACGATGTCGTAGGTCGCCAGCGTCTGGCCGGCGTGCGCCTTCGTGGCGACCCCGGTCACCTGCCCGGCCGAGGCGGCGCGGTGATGCGTGGCGTTGATCTCGATGCCGACCGCGACCCGGTTGCTGCCGGCGTGCAGCGCGGCGCCCGTCGAGCCGAGCGTCTCGGCCAGCACGCAGGACGCGCCGCCGTGCAGCAGACCGTATGGCTGGGTGTTGCCATCGACCGGCATGGTCCCGACGACCCGCTCAGCGGAGGCCTCGGTGATCCTGATCCCCATCCGGGACGCCAGCGTCTCTGGGAAGGCGTCGTTCAGCTCGGCCAGGTCAAGCCGGCCCGCCTCGTTTGCCATCGCCGCCGCCACCTCCGAGTGTCGCTATGGGGGACAACCCCCGGTCCCGAGTTCACCGCTGACGCCTGCCCGGTGCTTGTCGCAGCCTAGGATTACGGGGTGGCTGCCATGAACCCGGCCCCGCCGGCGGAGGACGCGGCGCGGCGCGATCTCCTGCTCCTGCTCGACGGGCACTCGCTCGCCTATCGCGCGTTCTTCGCGCTGCCTGCCGAGAACTTCTCCACCACGACGGGTCAGCCGACCAACGCGGTCTACGGGTTCACGGCCATGCTGATCAACGTGCTGAGGGACGAGCGGCCGACGCACGTCGCCGTCGCGTTCGACCGCAGCGAGCCGACGTTCAGGCACGAGCAGTACGTCGAGTACAAGGCCAACAGGCGGGAGACGCCCACCGATTTCAAGGGGCAGCTCAGCCTGATCTTCGAGGTGCTCGACGCGCTCGGCATCCCGCGGCTGTCGGTACCCGGGTACGAGGCCGACGACGTGATCGCGACGCTGGCCACGCAGGCCACGGGAGCGGGCATGAACGTGCTGATCGTGACCGGCGACCGGGACGCGCTGCAGCTGGTCAGCGACCACGTCACGGTGCTGATGACCAGGCGCGGCATCAGCGAGATGACCAGGTTCACGCCGGCGGCGGTGACGGAGAAGTACGGGCTGACCCCGGCCCAGTACCCCGACTTCGCCGCGTTGCGCGGCGACCCCAGCGACAACCTGCCTGGCATCCCCGGCGTCGGCGAGAAGACGGCGGCCAAGTGGGTGGCGGAGTACGGCTCGCTCAGCGTGCTCGTCGACAAGGTCGACGAGATCAAGGGCCGGGCGGGAGACAACCTGCGCGCGCACCTTGGCGGAGTGCTGCGCAACCGCCAGCTCACCGAGCTGACCAGAGCGGTTCCGCTTGAGGCCGGGCCCGCCAGCCTCGCCCCCTTGCCGTGGGACAGGGACCAGATCCACCAGTTGTTCGACACGCTCCAGTTCCGCGTGCTGCGCGACCGGCTGTACACGACGCTGCCGAACGGCATCATCGGGCAGCTCACCGCCCCGCCGCCGGCCGCCGCGGGCACCGGATTCGACGTCGACCTCGCCAGGCTTGGCCCCGGCGAGGTCGCCGGCTGGCTCGCCGGCAACGCAGCGGGCGCACGGGTCGGGCTCGCGGTCAGCGGCACCTGGGGCAGGGGCACCGGCGACGTGTCCGGGCTCGCGCTGGCCAGGCCGGCCCCTGGCGGCGACGAGCAGGCCGGTGACGGCGAGACCGCCGATCACGAGCCCGCGAGCCCTGCCGCGTTCATCGACCCGGTCACGCTCACGCCGGATGACGAGCACGCCCTGGCGGACTGGCTCGCCGACGAGTCGGCGGCCAAGGCATTGCACGACGCCAAGGGGCCGATGCACGCGCTGGCCGCCAGGGGACTGCTGCTCCGCGGGCTGACCAGCGACACGGCGCTTGCCGCGTACCTCGCGCTGCCCGGGCAGCGCTCGTTCGACCTGGCTGACCTCGCGCTGCGCTACACCAGGCGGGAGCTGCGCGCCGACGCGGCCGCATCCGGCCAGCTCACGCTTGACATTGCCGCCGAGCCCGATGCGGGGGAGCCCGAGGCGGCACTCGCGCTCGCGCAGCGCGCGCTCGCCACGGCCGAGCTCGCCGACGCGCTCGACGCGGACCTGGCCAGGCGCGGCGCCACCAAGCTGCTCGCCGACGTCGAGCTGCCGCTGGTCAGCGTGCTGGCCGAGATGGAGCGCGCGGGAATCGCCGCCGATGTCGAGCATTTCGCCGAGATGTCGGCGACGCTCGGCGGCGAGGTCAAGGCGGCCGAGCAGGGCGCGTTCGCGGCGACCGGGCACGAGTTCAACCTCGGCTCGCCGAAGCAGCTGCAGGAAGTGCTCTTCACCGAGCTCAAGCTGCCGAAGACCAAGCGGATCAAGACCGGCTACACCACCGACTCAGAAGCGCTCACCAGCCTGCTCGCGCAGACCGGCCATCCGGTGCTCGAGCACCTGCTCAGGCACCGCGATGTCGCCAAGCTGAAAAGCATCGTCGACTCGCTGATCCCGATGGCGGGCCATGACGGGCGGATCCACACCACCTACAACCAGATGATCGCGGCTACCGGCAGGCTGTCATCGACCGATCCCAACCTGCAGAACATCCCGATTAGGACCGAGGAAGGGCGCAGGATCAGGCAGGGGTTCGTGGTAGGTCCTGGCTACGAGTGCCTGCTGACCGCCGACTACAGCCAGATCGAGCTGCGGATCATGGCGCACCTGTCGGGCGACGCGGCGCTGGCCGAGGCGTTCGGCTCAGGGCATGACTTCCACGGGGCGACGGCCGCGCGGGTGTTCGGCGTGGCCGCCGACGAGGTGACCGGCGACCTGCGCGCCAAGGTCAAGGTGATGAACTACGGTCTCGCGTACGGGCTTTCCGCGTACGGGCTCTCCCAGGGCCTGCGGGTGAGCACGGACGAGGCGCGCGACCTCATGGATGGCTACTTCCAGCAGTTCGGCGGGGTGCGGGACTATCTGCGCGAGGTCGTAGCCCAGGCACGCATGGACGGGTACACCGAGACGATGCTCGGGCGCCGCCGCTACCTGCCCGACCTGACCTCCGACAACAGGCAGCGCAGGGAAATGGCGGAGCGGATGGCGCTGAACGCCCCGATTCAGGGTTCCGCCGCCGACATCATCAAGGTGGCCATGCTCAGGGTCGACGAGGCCGTCAAGGGCCGTGGCCTGCGATCAAGGATGCTCCTCCAGGTCCACGACGAACTGCTCTTCGAGGTGGCACCGGGCGAGCTCAGCGCATTGCGCGACCTCGTCACCGAGGCAATGTGCGGCGCGTTCGTCCTGACCGTGCCGCTCGAGGTTTCCATGGGCACCGGCCGCAGCTGGGCCGATGCGGCGCACTGAGCCGACTGACGGCACCCGCGATTGACCCGCTGCTCCGGCTCTCATATGCTGATCGATGCGTTGTGATCTCTTGCAGTCCGCCATGCCCAGACGGCCTCAGGGCAGTCTCAGGCCGGGCCGGTGTCCCTCACCAGGTACTCCAGCCCGCGTGTCGGCTGCCTCGCATCGCGTACCGAAACTCAACCCATGTCCGTATCCGGAGTCCACTTACACATGACGACGAGCAGCACCCAGGCCACCTCCACTCCTCAGGTAGCCGTTAACGACATCGGTTCGGAGGAGGCCTTCCTCGCCGCGATCGACGAGACCATTAAGTACTTCAATGACGGCGACATCGTCGAAGGGACGGTCGTCAAGGTCGATCGAGATGAAGTTCTGCTCGATATCGGCTACAAGACAGAGGGCGTCATCCCGTCCCGCGAGCTCTCGATCAAGCACGACGTCGACCCCAACGACGTGGTCAAGACCGGCGACCACATCGAGGCCCTCGTCCTTCAGAAGGAGGACAAGGAAGGCCGGCTGATCCTGTCGAAGAAGCGCGCGCAGTACGAGCGTGCGTGGGGCACGATCGAGAAGATCAAAGAAGAGGACGGCGTCGTCACGGGGACCGTCATCGAGGTGGTCAAGGGCGGCCTGATACTCGACATCGGCCTGCGCGGTTTCCTGCCGGCCTCGCTGGTCGAGATGCGGCGGGTGCGCGACCTCCAGCCGTACGTCGGCAAGGAGATCGAGGCGAAGATCATCGAGCTGGACAAGAACCGCAACAACGTGGTCCTGTCCCGCCGCGCCTGGCTCGAGCAGACGCAGTCCGAGGTGCGCCAGAACTTCCTCAACACCTTGCAGAAGGGCCAGATCCGCAAGGGCACGGTGAGCTCGATCGTCAACTTCGGCGCGTTCGTCGACCTCGGCGGGGTGGACGGCCTCGTACACGTCTCCGAGCTGTCCTGGAAGCACATCGACCACCCTGGCGAGGTCGTCGAGGTCGGCCAGGAGGTCACGGTCGAGGTGCTCGACGTGGACATGGACAGGGAGCGAGTCTCGCTCTCGCTGAAATCCACGCAGGAAGACCCGTGGCAGCAGTTCGCGAGAATGCACCAGATCGGCCAGGTCGTGCCCGGCCGGGTCACCAAGCTGGTCCCGTTCGGCGCGTTCGTCAGGGTCGAGGAGGGCATCGAGGGCCTGGTGCACATCTCCGAGCTCGCCGACCGGCACGTCGAGATCCCCGAGCAGGTCGTGCAGGTCGGCGACGAGATCTTCGTGAAGATCATCGACATCGACCTGGACAGGCGCAGGATCAGCCTGTCGCTGAAGCAGGCGAACGAGGGCGCGGTCGGCGAGATCGCCGGCGAAGAGTTCGACCCGACCCTGTACGGGATGCCGGCCACCTACGACGAGCAGGGCAACTACGTCTATCCCGACGGATTCGACCCGGAGTCCGGCGAGTGGCTCGAGGGCTTCGACGCGCAGCGCGAGGAGTGGGAGCGGCAGTACGCCGAGGCTCGCGCGCGGTTCGAGGCGCATCAGCGCCAGGTCGCCGAGGCCCGCGGCAAGTCCGATGGCGACGAGGGCGAGGCCGTGGAGGCGGGCGGCAGCCACACGTCGGGTTCGCCGGAAGACGGCGGTTCCGGCGGCGCGCTCGCGTCAGACGAGGCCCTCGCCGCGCTGCGGGAGAAGCTCTCGGGCGGCAGGAACTAGCCCGCCCGCGCGGCGGCGCGCCTCAGCGGTCGAGCGCAGCGATGCTCAGGGTCGGCCTCACCGGAGGCATCGGCGCGGGCAAGAGCGAGGTCGCCAGGCGGCTCGAGGCCCAGGGCGCCGTGCTGATCGACGCCGACGCGATCGCCAAGCAGGTCGTGGCGCCAGGGACGGACGGGCTGGCCGCGGTGACAGCGGCGTTCGGCGACCCTGTCCTGCGCCCGGGAGGCGGCCTGGACAGGGAGCGCCTTGGCGAGATCGTGTTCGCCGACCCGGCACAGCTGGCGCGGCTGAACGCGATCGTCCATCCGCTGGTCGGCGCGCGCATGGCCGAGCTGGAACGGCAAGCGGGCCGCGATGCGATCGTCGTCCACGACGTCCCGCTGATCGCGGAGAACGACCTCGCGGCCGCCTACGACCTGATCGTGGTGGTGGACGCGCCCGACCACAGCAGGCTTGAGCGGCTGATCAGGCACCGCGGGATGAACCAAGAGCAGGCTCGCGCGCGGATGGCCGCGCAAGCGAGCCGGTCGCGGCGGCTGGCCATCGCTGACCTGGTGGTAGACAACTCCTCGTCGCTGGCCGAGCTCGACCGCCAGGTCGGCGACCTGTGGTCCGAATTGCGGCGCCGGGCGCGGCTGCGCGCCCGCGACTAACGCGGGTCGAATTCGCCCACCTCGGCCCTGACGGACTCCACTGCCGCCGCCAGAGACGCCGCGTCGCAAGCGGCGAGCAGCCGCTCAGCGTGCGCGCCCAGCCCGGCCCGGTAATGCACGTCCTCGCCGACGGTCAGCCAGGCGCCGCCGTTCATCACCCCGCCGTCCCAGCCGCCGATCTCACTGACAGCACCTGGCCAGCCCTTGTTGCGCAGAAAAGACGGGTCGAAATCGCGGCGGTAGTAAATCGCGAAGTCCCAGTCACTTCCTGGGCGGCTCGTTCCGCTCGCGCGCGAGCCGCCCAGCGTGACGGCGAGCACGCCGGGCAGCCCGGCAAGCTCGGCTCCGAACCACCGCGTGAACTCGGCGTCCTGGATGCCGTCCACGGCGCCAATCCTGGCAGTCCGGTCGAGCGCCCGTCCGCGGGCGGCAGATCGCGCCGGGCTCAGTTCACCACGAACCAGGCGACCTTGGCGGTCTTGGGGCTGCTGGCTGATCCCGGCGCCTTGTTCAGGGTGATGGTCAGCTTGCCGGTCGAGGCGTTCGGCACGGCGCTGATCACCCAGACGCCTCGAACCGTATTCTGCGGCGTCGCCAGGGCCATGGAGAGGGGGGTCAGCCCGCTCCTTCGCCCTTGTTCGCCCTCGCTCGTGCCCTGCGCTGGCTTGACGCCGGTGCCGAGTGTCAGAGCCCCCGCCTACAGTTGGAGGGTGCGGTATGAGGAGAGAAGATGCGGCCGGTAACTGACCTGCTACGGAGAGTAGCACCTTTCGAGGTCATCACCGACATGGTGCCCGCGGGCGACCAGCCGGCCGCCATCGCCGAGATCGAGAAGCGGATCAAGGCGGGGTCGGCGGACACCGTTCTGCTCGGCGCCACCGGCACGGGGAAGACCGCGACCGTCGCGTGGCTGGCGGAGCGGCTGCAGCGGCCGGTCCTCGTGATGCTGCCGAACAAGACGCTGGCCGCGCAGTTCGCCAACGAGTTGCGCGAGATGCTCCCGCACAATGCGGTCGAGTACTTCGTCTCCTACTACGACTATTACCAGCCAGAGGCATACGTGCCGCAGACCGATACCTACATCGAGAAGGACTCCTCGATCAACGACGAAGTGGAGCGGCTGCGGCATTCGGCCACCAACTCGCTGCTGACCAGACGCGACACGATCGTCGTGGCCTCGGTCTCGTGCATCTACGGCCTCGGCACGCCGCAGGAGTACGTCGACAGGATGGTCAGGCTCAAGGTCGGCGAGACGATCGAGCGCGACGCGCTGCTGCGCAAGCTGGTCGGGATGCAGTACCTGCGCAACGACCTCG
>Ga0207646_10005497_pt1 | contig 13321 bp, 13 predicted proteins | sample KBSK5502metaG_FD_184343 | JGI IMG/M metagenome (GOLD analysis project Ga0207646, IMG submission 184343) | Corn, switchgrass and miscanthus rhizosphere microbial communities from Kellogg Biological Station, Michigan, USA - KBS K5-50-2 metaG... | ecosystem: Host-associated > Plants > Roots >... | reverse complement strand
GTCGCCGCCCGGCGTGCCGAACGCCATCCAGGGCTCGCCGTCCTTCAGCGCGAGGGTCGGGGAGAGGGTGCTGCGCGGGCGCTTGCCCGGCGCGAGGCTCGACGGCGATTTTTCGTCGAGCCACGAGATCTGCAGCCGGGTCCCGAGGCAGAAGCCGAGCTCGGGAATGACCGGCGAGCTTTGCAGCCAGCCGCCGCTCGGGGTCGCCGAGACCATGTTGCCCCAGCGGTCGATGATGTCGAGATGGCAGGTGTCGCCGGCGACCATGCCGAGCGGGCTGGTCGTCGGCTCGCCGATCCCGTCGTACATGCCGACCGTCGGCTCGCCGATACCGGGGCCGGCCGCGCCTTCGAGGCCGCCGACCAGGACATAGGGCTGGCGCCCGTCGGGGCTGCCGGGTCGCAGTTCCAAGGAGGCGCGCTCGCCGACCAGCTTGCGCCGCGCATCGTTGTAGGCCGGGCTCAGCAGGGTCGCCATCGGCACATCGACAAAATCCGGATCGCCGTACCACGCCTCGCGATCGGCATAGGCGAGCTTGGCGCATTCGGTGACGATATGGACGAAATCCGGGCCGGTCGGGTCGAGAGAGTCGAGGTCGAAGCCCTGCAGCAACGCCAATTGCTGCAACAGGACCGGACCTTGGCTCCACGGGCCGCCCTTGACCACCGTGTGGCCGCGGTAGTCGTAGGTCAGCGGCGCCTCGACCGGCGCCTGCCAGCGCGCCATGTCGTCGGTGGTCAACAGGCCCCCATGTCGCCGGCCCGAGGCGTCAAGCACCTTCTGAGTGCGGCAGAAGCGGTCGATCGCCTCGGCGACAAAACCGCGATACCAGGCGTCGCGGGCGCGGTCGATCAGCTGTTCGCGCGCCCCGCCGCCCGCTTCCGCTTCGGCGAGGACACGGCGATAGGTTGCCGCGAGAATCGGGTTGCGGAACAGCTTGCCGGGGACCGGCAGGTTGCCGCCCGGAAGGTAGACCGCCGCGGAGGTCGGCCATTCGCGGCGAAACAATTCGGCGACGGTCATGATCGTGTCGCGAATGCGGCCGACCACCGGATAACCGTTCTCGGCATAGCCCAGCGCCGGGGCGATCAGCTCGCCGAGCGGCAGCGTGCCGTAATCGCGCAACAGCCGCATCCAGGCGTCGAAGGCGCCGGGCACGGTCGCGGCAAGCAGGCCGGTGCCGGGGATCAGGTCGAGGCCGAGGTCCTTGTAGCGGGCAATCGTCGCGGCGCCCGGCGCCACGCCCTGGCCGCAGATCATGTCGCAGCGCCGGTTCTTGGCGCTGTAGGCGAGGATCGGGGCCTCGCCGAACGGGCCGTTCAGATGCGGCTCGACGACCTGCAAGGTGAACCCGACGGCGACCGCAGCATCGAAGGCGTTGCCGCCGCGTTCGAGGACGCTCATCCCGACGGCCGAGGCGAGCCAGTGGGTCGTCGCGACCACCCCGAAGGTGCCGCGGATCTCGGGGCGGGTCGTAAAGCCAGGCATCAGAGCTTGCCTCCGGAAGGGTCAGCCAATTTGCGCAGGTTACCGCGTAGAGCGGTCGGCTCAAAGCCGGGCGAATTCAATCTCCTGAGCGCCGTGCCAGAGGACCAGTTCGCCAAGGGGGCGGAGCGTGTCTAGGCCGTTCACGATCGTCAGAAAGTGGTTGCCGGCGAGCTGACCGACCTTGCTGGCGAAGCGGACCGCACCATAGGCGATCAGGATCTCGGTCTCGCTGACCCCGCCGGGATGAAGCAGGATCTGGCCCGGCGCCGGAAAGCTCGTAGCGTTTTCGTGGCCGAGGCCGAGATCGAGCGCGCCCAATGGGATCCAGCACGCCTCGCCGCTCCACCGCACATGGATCAGCCGCTCGCGGTAGGGCAGCAGCGCCTCGAAGCGGGTGCAGGTCGCCGGCGCCGCCTCACGCTCGAACCGCGCGGTCAAGGCGAACGGCCCCGCCTTGATGACGATGTCGGACACGAAAGGGTTACCACCGCCTAGGCGGCGCCGGCGCCGCGCAGGCGGGTCTGGGCGTCGAACTCCTCGGCGACGCGGGCGTCGTTGTCGAGCAGCGCAGCCGCGTCCGTCTTGGCGAACTCGATCGCGCCCATCGCGGCGAAGGCCTCCTGCACCTTCGGCCCCCACAAGCCGATATCCTTCACGGTCGGCACGATGCGGCTGAACAGCCGGCTGCGGAACATCTTCATCGACTCCGAATTCTCGGTGATCTCGATGCATTGCTCGATCGGCAGGCAAAGCCGCTGCCACACTTCGAGCTGGTTGAACCGATCGCGCATGTGCCAGCACGCCTGGACGACGAATTCCTCGCGCTCGTTGCGCTCGGCGTCGGTGAGCTGCGGGTAGTAGTCGCGCAAGGCGAGCCGGCCGAACGCGACGTGCCGCGCCTCGTCCTGCATGACATAGGCGTTGACCGCGGCGGCGAGCGGGTTCTTCGACTGATCGCGAATGCGCTGAAAGGCGGCGAGCGCCAGCCCCTCGATCAGGATCTGCATCGTCAGATAGGTCATGTCCCAGCGGCTGTCGCTGAGGCCGGTTTCGAGCAGCGAGCGCAGCCCGTGGGTGATCGGGTAGGCCAGCTCGAATTTGTCGTGCAAGAGGCGCGAATAGGCTTCGACGTGCCGCGCTTCGTCCATGACCTGCGTCGCGGCGTAGAATTTCGCGTCGAGATCGGGGACGGTCTGGACGATCTTCGCGGTGGCAATCAGCGCGCCCTGCTCGCCATGCATGAATTGCGAGATCTGCGACGCCTGCAAATGGTGCCGCACCTGGCGGCGCTCCTTTTCGGTCATGCGGTTCCAGATATCCGAGCCGTGGATCATGATGACCCGATCGTCCATCTGCATCGGGTTCTCCGGATCGAGGTCCTGCGACCAGTCGATCCGGTCGGCGGCGTCCCATTGCTGCTGCTTGCCCTTCGAGTAGAGCTGCAGCAGGCCGGCGCGGTTCTCGTCGTATTCCCAGGTGAAGTTTACATCGGTGTGACCGTCGAATTTCCACTCGGTCTGCTCGACCGGCAAGGCGTAGCGATAGCTCGTCGACATCGGGCTCTCCCCGTGCATAGGACGTGGCCGCGGTGCCGATTATATGGGGTGCTTCATCGATCCCGGTTCAAGATCTCGACCAGCCCTGCCTCGGGGTCGATCCGCAAAGTGTCGCCGGTCCGGATCAGATCGGTCACGTCCTCGCCAAAGCGGTCGACCATCGTCACGCCGCCAAAGGCGGCGCCCTGCGCCAGGATCGGGTTGACGCGGTTGAAGACGAGCGCCAGCGGGACGATGCCGCGGGTCTTCATCTCGTGCAGCATCCAGGCGGTCGCGACGCCCCCTTTTGCGGTGTCGAGCACCAGGATCTTGCCGGCATAGCTCCGGCCGGCCAGGGCGTGGGTCGGGCGCGAGAAGGCGCCGCGCTTGCGGTCGAGATCGTAGCGCGCGCTGAAATTGTCCTTGGCGACCAGCGCGGTGCCGGTGACCGCCGCGCCGATGCCCTTATGGCAATGCAGGACGATCGGCATCAGACGACCCGCCCGGCGATTGCGGAGTCGACGCAACGCTCAAGGCTTGCCAGGGTTGGGCGGTAGCCGTAACCGCCGATGATGTTGACGAGCTTCGCCGAATTGGTCAGCAGCCGCTTCCAGCCATTGGCCTCGGCCATTTCGCCGGCATAGCTCTGATAGAAGCAGATGCCGGCGGCGACGATTGCGCCGGCCGCTTCGATGCGTTGCGTGACACCCATACGGTCCGCGGCGTGCTTGATCTCGGGCGAGGTTGCGACGAGCAGCGTCGTATCGGAGTGCACCTGCCGGCCGGCGAGCGCATCGGCAACCGCCGCCATCTCGACCAGCGACAGGTGCGGCGCGGCGAACACGACGACATCGACCTTGTCGCCGGTCGCGTCGTAGGCGGCGACGAAGGCGTCTATCTCGGCCCGGGTGATCGTCTCGGACCGCCGGCCTCCGGCCGGCATGCCGGCGGGACGCCGGCGGTCCAGATCAGCCGTGATCCCGGGCATGTGAAACAGGGCGGTCGAGCCGTAGCTCGCCATCGCCGCGCCGAGATGCTTCAGGGCATCGGAGCCGGGCGCGGCGTCGACGCCTTCGATCAGCGGCACCTCCCAATAGGAGCCGCATTCGCGGCCGACGATGCCGCCGAGCGCGCCCCATTCCGAGAGATCGCGCGGCTGGGCGTCGAGGCGAAAGCGGCGGCTCGGGCGGCGGCATCCGTCGAGGTGGTAGCCGTAGCGCGGTGTGCGGCCGGTCAGGGCGGCGGCGAGCGCCGACGGGCCTCCCTCGAAATTGCTGCACGCGCCGAACACGCTGTTCGAATAGATCACGACGCCGGTGTCGCCCATCGCGAGGTGCTCGGCGCGGGTCGGCGGCATGATGGTCTGGTAGTTGATGCAGGTGTCGGTCATCAGGACGCCGAAGGATTTCAGTGCGGCGATCGTGCGTGCTTCGAGCGCCGCCATCGCCTCGGTTTGGCCCAGCCGCTTGTAGACCGCAAAGTCGAGCCCGCGCGGGTCGGTCAGGGTCGGGATGCGCACCCGGCGATCGGCTTCCGGCGCGGCCGCGAGCCTTTCGAGAAACGCGACCCCGGCCTCGCCGAGCGACTCGGTATCGGCCATGATATGCGCCTGCGATACCGGCACGAGATCGGCGGCGTCGAAGAATTCGCCGACCGCGATCTGGTGCCGGATGGCCCAGCGGCGCGGCTCGCCGGCCTCTCCGGCCAGCATGGCTTTTTCCTCGTCGGTGAGGCGCATCCGCGATTTACCGGCGCGGCACCTCGACAAAACCGTGCGGGCCCAGCGGAGGCGCGTAGAGGACGAGGCATTCGAGCGCCTCGTCGCCGGCGGTCACGACCTCATGGGTCATGCCCTTCGGGATTCGGATCACGGTGCCGGGGCCGCAAAGGCGCGGCGGGTTATCGCCGAGCGCGACATCGGCCTCGCCTTTCAAGATGTAGATCACTTGCGCCTCGTCGACATGGTAGTGGCGGCTCGCCTCGCCGCCCGGCGCGACCTGCCCGAGGACCATCTCGAAGCCGGCGCCGAAATCGCGATCGACGAGACGGCGGTTGACGGTGCCGGAATGCGCCGGCGGCGAATAGGCCGGCAGTTCCGACACGTGCTGGATCAGGGAGTCCGTGGAAACCGGCATCGGTAGCCTCGTGAGGTGTCGATGGAGGCGCGTGGGATGGACTGTACGAAGCCCGTGCCTGTCGGACAACTTATCGCGCCCCGGGTAATGTAGGTCGCAACGTGCCCCACCCGCTCGCCTTTGCGCTGCTGCTCGTGATTTCCCTGTGCGTCGGGGGGTGCGTGTCGCCACGCGGCCAGGAGGCGCGCGATCTGCTCGCCGATATCGCCGCCGGCAGCGGGCCGAGCCGGCTGAAGGAAACCGTGGCGGAGCCGACGCGCGCGACCATCTTTTATCGGCGAGCGGCCGGCCCGGCGAGCGCCGATCTGTACCGGAGCTCGCAGCAGCCGCGCGGCGCGGTCGTCGTGGTGCCGGGGCTGACACCGGACGGCAAGGACGATGCGCGCCTCGTCGCCTTTGCGAGGAGCCTGGCGCGGGCGCAGTTTCTCGTGCTGGTGCCGGACATCGCCAATACCCGCGCGCTGAAGGTCAGCGCCGCCGACGGCGCCTTCATCGCCGATGCGATCGAGGAGCTGGCGCAACGCGCGGCGGGCGGCGGCGAGGGTTCGGTCGGGCTGGTCGCGATCAGCTATGCGGTCGGACCGGCCCTGCTAGCTGCGGCGCAGCCACCGGCCGGCCGGCAAGTGCGGTTCATCGTGGCGATCGGCGGTTATTACGACATCGAGGCGGCGATCGGTTTCGTGACGACCGGCTATTACCGCGCGGCCGACGGGTCGTGGCAGCACGCCGCGCCGAACGAGTGGGGCAAATGGGTGTTCGTGCGCAGCAACGCCGACCGGGTCGGCGATCCTGCCGAACGTGACCGGCTGCGCCGGATCGCCGAGCGGCGGCTGGCGGACCCGAGGGCCGGGATCGGCGATCTCGTCGCGCGGCGCGGCCCGGACGGGCGCGCCGTCTACGATCTGGTCAGCAATGGCGATCCGGCGCGGGTGCCGGTTCTGATCGGGCGATTGCCGGCGCCGATCCGCGACGAGTTGCGGCGCCTCGACCTCAAAGGGCGTGATTTCCGGGCGATCGCCGGTCCGGTTTTCCTGGTGCATGGCCGCGACGATGCGATCATTCCCTACACGGAAAGCGTCAAGCTGGCCGCGGCGCTGGGTCCGCGGGCCGATCTCACCCTCCTCGACCATTTCGCGCATGTCGATGCCGGCGATATCGGCTTCGCCGACGGTCTGCGCTTGTGGGACGTCGCGATCCGCATTCTCGAACAGCGCGACCGAGCGATGCCGCCGGGGAGCTAGCGTTTCTACACCAACAAACGCCGCGTCCCGGCGAAAGCCGGGACCCACCCTTCGACCGCTCGTGCCTCCGACAAGTGGGTCCCGGCTTTCGCCGGGACGCCGCCTTTGGGTGGTGGAGTGCGGAAACTAAACGCCAATGCTTGCTTTCTTGTGGTGGCGGGCTTAGGCGGTTGCGGTCATTGGCCGAAGGGGAAACGCGATGCCGGTCCGGATCTATCACAACCCGCGCTGCAACACCTCGCGCAAGACGCTGGCCCTATTGCGGGACAAGGGCGTCGAGCCCGAAATCATCGAGTATCTGAAGACGCCCTACACCGCGGCGCAGCTGAAGACCTTGCTCGGGCAAATGAAGATGCCGGCCCGCGCATTGATCCGCAGAAAGGAGGCGGCCGAGGCCGGCGTGGATCCCGCGAAGTTGTCCGAGGATCAGCTGATCGCGGCGATGGTGAAGCACCCGATCATCGTCGAGCGGCCGATCGTCGTTTCCGGCAACAAGGCCGCGCTCGGGCGACCGCCGGAGAAGGTGCTGGAGGTGCTGTAGCCCCCACCCCCACCCTCCCCCGCTTGCGGGGGAGGGTGGGCGCCGTGCGAGCGGCAAGCGTCGGGCGCGGCTACTCCGCGGCCTCGGCGTGCGGCGCCTCGGCCTGGGTGCGCAGCTTTTCCATGACTTCCCAATTGGTGTAGCGGGTGAAGCCGTTCTCGTCGAAGAACAGCACCGGCCCGTTGGAGATGAACAGATAAGTCGTGTCTTCGACCGCCTTGGTCTCGTCGTGCAAGACGCCGGAGGGCTCGTAGACGTAATCGCCGGCATTCAGCACGCCATCGCGCACCTGCAGCTTGCCTGACAGGATATAGACATGGGCGCCGGCGAGGTGCTTGTGCGGCGGCGCGGCGTAACCCTTCTTCCAGTGGTGCAGCGAGGCCCAGGTGCCGGTCTCGCGGCCGATCCACAGCACTTTCACCTTGTCCTTCGGCGACCGCTCGATCCACGGCGAATCCGAGCGGATCAGCGTGTCCTGGATGTCCTGGAACACCGGACGGATGTCTTGCGGCAATGGCATGTCGGTTCCTCCTCTGGGCTGGCGAATTTAGATTACAAAGCGGGATCGACTTATTGCGTCCTTCGACTGCTCGCTTCGCTCGCGCTCAGGATGAGGGGCTTTCGGTAAGGCCATCAACATCATCCCTCATCCTGAGCAGCGCCGAGGCGCAGCCGCGGCGCGTGTCGAAGGACGCAAGTCGCTCATGCAGCCGGTCGCTTCGCATCTTCTACGCTTGGCGAGGGCGGGCGTCGATTAGGGCGAGGGTGCGCAGCATCTCGTTCATCTGGATCATCAGCGCTTCGTCGCCGCCGAAGCCGGGCTTCGACAGCAGAAAGCTCGGGCGGGTGGCGAGACCGATCCGGGCGGTGATGCGGGCGGACTGGTCGGTCTCGTTACCGCTGCCGCCGAGGCAGCAGCCCATGCCCTTCTCGCGTGCGTAGAGCACCGCCTCGATCGTGTTGTTGATGCCGCCGAGATCTGGGGTCTTGATCTGGGCGTAATCGGCGGCGAAAGCCTTGATGTCGTCCAAATTGTTGCACCATTCGTCGACGATGATGCCGACGCCGTGTCCAGCTTCGCGCAGCGCGGCGCGCAGGGTGCCGAAGCGTTCGATCTGCGACTCGCGGCCCGGTGCGATCACGAAACTCTCGACCAGGAGCTCGTGCGGCTCGACCGCCGCCTTCAGCTCGCCGAGATAGCGCGCGATCGCCGCGGTGTCGTCGCCGAACAATTCGCCGATCGTGCCGTAGACGTCGAGATGGATGACCGGCCGGTAATCGGGGTCGCCGATCTCACGGATGCGGCGGACGATGCCCTCGGCATAGGCGATCAGCTTCTCGCCCTTGAGGCCGATGTCGCGCTCGACCTGCTGAAACGAGGCGTGCGGCAGCAGCTCGACCCGCTTCAGGATCATGCGGTCGATCATCTGCACATCCTCCTTGTGACAGGAGGCGAGGATCGGCAGCGGCGCGGTGGCGATGTCGCAGCGATATTCGCGGGCGACGATCTCGGCCATCGTGCAGCGATTGGCGAGCGCGGCGGCATGCAGCAGCGCCTGGGTGATGCCGTAACGCAACGCGGTGTGCAGCGGCTTGCCCTGGTGCTCGCTGCGGTCGATTTCCTCGGCGAGCGGGCGGAAATGGTCGATCGGCCGGCCGCGCAGCCGATCGCGCTGGGCGGTGCGCAGAAAATCGAGATGCTCCTCGGCGCGGAACAGCGGGTCGCGGCCGGCGACGCCCGACAGGATCACATCCATGCAATCGCCGAACGCGACCTGGCCGTCCTCGAGCACCAGCATCACGGAGATCGCGGTGCCGGGCTGCACGATGCGGGCGAAGCCGGGGCTCAGCGGCGGGCCGGGATAGGCGAAGCCGTCGGCCTTGGCGCCGGCCTTGACCGCGGCGAGGTCGCGGTTGAAGAAGCCGGCGCGGCCGGCAGTGCTGATCACATCAGCAATGTTCATGTTGCCCTCACCCACCGGCCGCTAGCGCGGCCGGTCCCCCCTCTCCCGCGGTGCGGGAGAGGGTTTGAAGCGGCGGCCATCTTTCCCTCTCCCGCCCAGGGAGCTCCACGGGGGGAGAGGGTGCTTGAGGGCGAAGCCCGAAGGCGGGTGAGGGCTCGGCCCACTGGCGCTTCGGTCAGCCGAAGCGGGAAACGTCGGTGGCCTTTTCGGTGATGAATTCGAGCAAGGCCGGCTTGCCTTCGCGGGTCTGGGCGATGCCGCGCTTGATCGCGTCCTTGATCTGGCCCGGCTCGGTGACCCGTTCGCCATAGCCGCCGAGCGCCTTGGCGAAATCGGCGTAGTTGCCGCTGATGTCGGTCGAGCGGTACTTCTCGGTCGAGACCGGCATGACCTTCAACTCGATCGCCATCGAGAAATTGTTCGACAGGATCGACAGGATCGGCAGGCGCTCGCGCACCGCGGTCTCGAAATCCATGCCGGTGAAGCCGATCGCCGCGTCGCCCCAGAAGTTGATGCACAGCTTGTCCGGGTTGACGAGCTTCGCGCCCATCGCGAGGCCGAGGCCGTAGCCGAGCTGCGTGGTCTTGCCCCAGCCGAGATAGGAAAGCGGCGTCTCGCTGACCCAGAACGGCGAGATCTGGTCGCGCGGGCTGCCGGCGTCGTGGGTGATGATCGTGTTCTTGACGTCGACCGTGTGCAGCAGGTCCCAGACGACACGGTAGGGCGAGATCGGGGCCGTATCGGCGGTCAGGCGGTGCTTCCACTTGCCGAGCCATTCTTCCCGGTGGCCGGCGATCTCGCGGGTTACCGAGGCGAGCCGGTCGCGCGGCTTGCCCTTGAGCCGGTCCTTCACCTCCTCGAGCAGCGCGTCGAGGGTCAGCCCGGCATCGCCGACGGCGGCCAGATCGACCGGCACGTCCTTGTTGATGGCATAGGGATCGAGGGTCGCGTGCGCGATCTTCTTGCCCTTCGGCATCGCCGTCGCAAAGCTCGACCGGGTGAAGCTGCAGCCGATGCCGAAGATGAAATCGGCGTTCTGCAGGAAATGCCAGAGATGTTCGCCGATGCCGATGCCGCCGGAGCCGAGCGACAGCGGATGGTTCTCCGGGAAGGCGCTCTTGCCGCCGAGCGTCGTCATCACCGGCGCTTCGAGGAGTTCGGCGAGCGCCTTCAGCTGCGGCCACGCCTTGGCGTAGTGCACGCCCTGGCCGACATGAATGACCGGCCGCTGCGCCGCGACCAGCGCCTCGGCGATCTGCGACACCGAGCGCGGATCGGGGCCACTTTTCAGGCGCGGGGCGGGCTTGTATTCGGCAACGAGCGCGTCCGGCACCTCGTCGCGCAGGATGTCGGTCGGGAACTCGACCAGCACCGGGCCGGGGCGGCCGTTCCGCACGGTCGTGAAGGCCCGGCGCAATGCCTCGACGGTGGCGTCGGCGACGGTCACCTGCTCCGACGTCTTGGTGACGTGGCGGAAATTGAGGGCCGCGTTGAAATTGGGATGGACCTGGTTGATGTTGCGGGCGTATCCGGCCGGCAGCACCACCACCGGGCAGGAATCGCCAAAGGATTGCGCGACGCCGCCAAAGGCATTCTCGGTGCCGGGGCCGTGCTGCATGACGAAGACGCCGATCTTGTCGGCCGAGGTCACCTTGGCGACGGCGTCGCACATATGCAGCCCGATCCGCTCCTGGCGGACCATGATCGTGCGGATGTCGGCCTCGGCCGCGCCCTCGATGATCGGATTGACCGGGTAACCGATCAGGAACTCGACGCCTTCTTTCTTGAGGATCTGGGCGATCGCGTTGGTGACTTTCATCGGGGGCTCCTCGGCTGTGCGGTCATGGGGGGATTGGCGGGATTGGCGGCCAGCTTACGGCATCGCCGGGTCCGGCGTATACCGGATCGTCGCCCGCGCGCCCTCACTTGCGGCACGCCCCCACCCGCCCTCAGCTTCGCGTCGGACTCCCTCCCCCGCTTGCGGGGGAGGATTTGCCGAAGGCGCTCCGCAGAACTCCCTCCCCCACTAGCGGGGGAGGGTTGGGGTGGGGGCAATCGCCTAGATGTCGGCTTCGCTGGTGGCGCCGGGGAACATCGTGGCGCGGGTCCAGCCGGACCAGGCGCCGGCCACCGGGTTGTTGGGGTTGCGGTCGTGGCGCCAGCAGACATTGCCGCCAGCCGGCACGTCGATCGTCTCGGTCTTGTTCTTGCGCATGACGATCTCGCGGCTCGAGACATAGCCCTCGCCGCGGTTGTCGCAATCGGTATTCTTGGTGATCACGATCTCGACGGTGACCCGGTCCCAATAGGGATCGTTGAGGGTCAGACGGGAGCCGCCGCCCGAGGGCCCACCGAACATCGAGCAGCCGGCGAACAACGAAAATACAATCAGCCAATAGAAGCGCATTTCCCCCTGCCTATCGTCCCCCTGCTCCCTTAAAACCGCGTCCCGGCGAAAGCCGGGACCCACTCGTCCGCCGCTCCGTCGCTGGATGGGTGGGTCCCGGCTTTCGCCGGGACAGCGGAGTTGGTGCGTATCAGAACGGCCGGTCGCCTTTGATCTGGGTACGGTGCATGACGCGCCTTGTCGCCGGATCGAAGGCGTCGCGCCGGTGCATCACGCAGCGATTGTCCCACAGGATCAGATCGCCAGCCTGCCATTGCTGATACCAGGTGAATTCGGACTTGGTGGCGTATTCCCACAGCGTGTCGAGCAGGGCGTCGCTGTCGGCGAGCCGCAGGCCCGGGATGTAGGCGTTGCGCCGGCGCCCGAGAAACAGCGCCTTGCGGCCGGTGACCGGATGGGTGCGCAGGAGGGGGTGTTCGGCGCCGATCGTCTGCGACGGATCGGAGGCATCAACAAAGCCGCGGCGCAACTCGCCGGCGCTGTTGCGGCTGGCGTCGTGCCGGCACAACAGGCGGGGAATTTGGCAGCGCAGCTCCTCCGGCAAGGTCTCGTAGGCACGGTACATGTTGCAGAAGCCGGTGTCGCCGCCCTCCGGCGGGACTTCGAGGGCGTAAAGCGCCGAGGCGCTCGGCGGTTCCTGGACATAGGACATGTCGGTGTGCCAGATCGCCTCATAGGCGCCGAGCTGGCCGATCGCCTTGCCGTCCTCGACGACGTTCGAGACGACCATGATGTATTCGCGGCCTTCGGGAGCATCGTTGGTCGCAGCAATGGGCGCCCAGTCCAGCTCGCCGAAATGCCGGCTGAACCGCAGCAGATCATCGTCGGACAGGTGCTGGCGGCGGAACCGCAGCACCAAATGCTCGCCCCAGGCCTGCTTGATAGCGGCGACCATTTCCGGCGACAGCGGGCCGGCGAGGTCGACGCCCTCGATATCGGCGCCGAGCGCCGCGCCGGTCGGCCGCGCCACGACCTGTTCGCGTTCGATCACCGCCGCCATCGCAGTTCTCCTATCGATCCTCCGGCCCCATCTTCCCCGTCATCCGCGGCTGTGTCCCGGGGATCCACGGCGAATTCGTCGATGGCCGGGCCAAATCCCGGCCATGACGGTTGAGGGTATCCGGACCAAACTGAGCAGCAACATTGCCGCGTCGCGGCCCGATACGCAAACCCCGCGCAGGGAGAGGTTCATGCCCCAATCAACTGCCAGGGCGCACCCCCTCGTCATGATCACCGGCGCCAGCTCCGGGATCGGCAAGGCGCTAGCGCTGTTCTTTGCGCGCGAGGGCAATCCGCTGCTGTTGATTTCGCGCCAGATCGAGCCGATCGCGGGGCTGCCGGCCAGCACCTTCTACCGGCAGGCCGATGTCGCCGATTTTGCGGCGATCGCAGCCGCCGTCGAAGCGGCCGAGGCCGTGCATGGGCCGGTGGAGTGCCTGGTCAACAATGCCGGGATGGCGGATGCGCGGGCGTTTGACGAGGTCGACGAAGCCGATTACACGCGCGAGCTCGACACCAATCTGAAGGGCGTCTTCAACGGCACGAAAGCGGTACTGCAGGGGATGAAGGCGCGCCAATCCGGCACGATCATCAACATCAGCTCGGTCAGCGACCGCAAGACCACGCCGGTCGCGCTCGCCTACACCGCCAGCAAGCATGCGGTTCGCGCGTTCGGCGAGTCGCTGCGCGAGGCGGAAGGAACGAACGGAATTCGCGTGATCAACATCGCGCCGGGCTATGTCAGGACCAATATCCATAGCGGCATGCATATCAGCTTCGAGGAATACCGCGCGCGGCTCGGCAATCCGGATTTCATGACCGCCGAGGCGCTGGCCGAGATCGTGCTGTTCTGCTGGAAGCAGCCACCCTCGATCTGCATCCGCAATCTTGTCGTGGCGCCGACCCGGACGTCGTTTTAGAACCTTTCATTCATCGAGGAGGACCCCCATGACAAAGCTGGGCCGTTCAACGACGATCGGGTGTCTATTTGTTGGGGCCCTGGTTATTGGC
>Ga0207646_10005496_pt1 | contig 13322 bp, 12 predicted proteins | sample KBSK5502metaG_FD_184343 | JGI IMG/M metagenome (GOLD analysis project Ga0207646, IMG submission 184343) | Corn, switchgrass and miscanthus rhizosphere microbial communities from Kellogg Biological Station, Michigan, USA - KBS K5-50-2 metaG... | ecosystem: Host-associated > Plants > Roots >... | reverse complement strand
GGGTCTCGCCCTGGCAGGCGCAGAGCGACGCTGGCCGACGCTGGCGCGCACCATACCAACCGCCCGCGGTGTTGTGTTGATCGCCGCGGGGTTGGTGCAGCTGACCTGCTGGAAAGCTCGGCACTTGCAGTGCTACCGGGAGGGCTGCCTCGGCGGCGCGCACCCCGGAGCGCCGTGGCGGCGGGGGATCGCGCTGGGGAGCCATTGCGCACTGTGCTGCCTGCCGTTCATGGCGGTGCTAGTGGTCGCCGGAATGATGAACCTGGCCGTCATCCTGGTGACCGCGCTTGCCATCACCGTCGAACGCGTCGTCCGCGCGCCTGCCCTGGTAGCCCGACTCGCGGGACTGATCGTGATCCTGGCCGGGGCATGGGAGATCGCCCGAGCCGCAACCCAGGCGAGCTGATACTCGCCGTTTACCGCAGTCCGTAGACGACGACCCGGTTGGAGAACGTCGGCAGGTAGACGTGTCCGTTGGCTATCGTCGGAGATGAGAACTTCGCGTAATTGCCCGCTCCGTCGCGGGCGGAATTCTGCTGATTGTTCCACAGCTCCCTGGTGACGTTGTTCGCGTCGAAGGCCCGCAAAATGCCGGGGCTGACGAAGCTTTCCGCATCACCCGTGGATGCATAGGACGCCCACAGAATCCCCGTCCCGTCCTTTGAGCCGTTCGACGAAACCGACAAGACCGCCCCGCTCTGCCCGGTCGGCCCGCCACTGCCGGTCTGAATCTGGCCCTGAGGATCCATCAATCCGCTGCCAGGGTCGAACGGAATGGCACGCAACGGTTCATTCTCGGACCAGACGTAGATGAACTCCTTCGCGCTGCCTTTGTAGTACGCGGCCTGACAATGCATGTTGGCGCTGCTGCCCAACGCGACGACCTGCCGCACCTGGTTGGCGGACGGCACGTACCCGCCCATGGCATCCTTGTTCAACAGATACAGGTTCCCGTCCTTGCCCCCGGTGAGGAAATACGGTGAGTTCGGAATCAGGAACCCACCCATCGTTCCGTAATCCAGGTCATTGTCATTGAGGAACTGGTAATCCTGAGGAGTGAAGTAAGTCGCCACGTGCAGGGTCGATCCGGACGGCGTGAGCTTCAGGGCGCTTTCGCTGCGATTCGTCGGGCTCGTCGGATCAGCGGTATCCCCCACCGTTCCGTTGCCCGTCACCACATACAGGTTGCCCTGCGCATCAGCGGCCATGCCGGTACCGCTTTGCCACATACCTCCGGCGTATCCGTCGGGCGTGGCATTGTAGACAACCTGTTGCTGCAACGTCGCGGCGTCGTATCCCAGTATCCATCCATGATACGGCCCCCAATCGCAATGGGACGAAAACGTCACGTACACGATGCCGTTGACCAGCGTCAATCCCTGACGCTGGTTCTGCCGCTGGGCATCAAAGGCGATCACGCCGTTGACGCTGCCGTCGCCATTCCCGCTGTAGCTGGCGGTGATTGCTGTCGGGCTGCCGGCCATTTCATTCCCGTTGACGATGTTCACGGCGTGCAGGTACTGCACGAACGTGCTGCCCGTGGTGCTGCGGGCGACGAAATACATCGTCCCCCTCGCGGCATCGATCACCGGGGTGCCTACGATCCCGATATTGCCGCTGAAATTCGTGTACGTCCCGCCGCATGCCCCTGTCATGTCGGTGTTCGTCGGCGGCCGCATGCCGGCCGCGGTAAAACTGCTTTGCCAGTACAGTGTGCCGTTGTCTCCGTCATAGGCATACAGTGTGTTGTTGACGGTGGCGATGTACACGACGTTACGGTCGCCGCCGCCGACGGAGACATGGCCAACGACCAACGGTTGGGCATACACCTGGTCGTCCACGGGCAGCGTGAACACTGCGCCAAACTGCTGCACGTTGACATTGCTGGTGGTCAACGCGATTTCGTTGTCGTTCCAGCCGGACCGGGTGTTGTCGTTGTGCTGCGTCAGCACCGCCACGGACTGGGGAATCGTCGCGCGATTGTCCGTGAGGGTTTCCTTGCAGGTCGCGAGCAACAGAAGGACAAGCGGCAGAGCCAGTGTGCGTTTTGTCATGAGGACACTATTGCAGATAAAACGCGTACAGCGCACCTTCAGCGGTCACGAGCACATATTGGCGGCCGCCCACGGTGTACGTCTCCGCGGCGTTCTCGATCGAGCCGATCTGGGCATGCCAGAGCGGCGCCGGGGACCGCCTCCCCCGCAGGCCAAGAGCCACTAGGCTCCCGGATCCGTCGTTGGCGAACAGCAGACCGCCCGCCGTCGTGAGCAACCCGGTACCACCTCCACCGGCTCCCTCGAAGCGATACTTCCACGCGAGCTTTCCCGTCCGATAATCGATCGCGGCGATCGAGGTCCCAAGCGATCCGACGACATCCTGCTCGCTGCCTCCCAACCCCACGAGCATGCGCGGATCCTTATCCGTCAGGTAATACATCGCGTACACCTCACGCAGCACGACATACAACAGTCCCGTCCGGGGGTCGTAGCTCGGCGGATTCCAGTTCGTTGCGCCGCCGTTGTCGGGCGATACCAGCGAGCCGGCGACCGTGTTGTCCTTGGCCGCGTTCCGCACCGGCTGTCCCTTGGCGTTGACGGTTTCGGCCCAGTTGGCGGCCTCCGAGTACTTCGCAGTGAGGAGGTGCTCGCCCGTCGTCCGGTCCAGCACGAAGACGTAGCCGTTGCGCGACGCCTGCATCACCATCTTCCGCGGCTTCCCCGCGAACATCCCGTCGAACAAGACCGGCGCCTGGGTCGCATCCCAATCGTGCGTGTCGTTGGGCGACGTCTGGTAGTACCACGTCATCTTTCCGGTGTTGACGTTCAGCGCCACCACCGAGCAGGTGTACAGATTGGTGTGTTCGTCGCGCGGTGCGCGCAGCCTGGCCGTGTACGCCGGCGTCGGATTCCCGGTCCCGAAGATGTACAGCTGCGTCTCCGGATCATACGAGCCGGGGATCCACACCTGCGCGCCTCCGTGCCGCGCCGCGTCCAGGCTCGCCCACGTCTCCAGGCCTGGATCCCCCTTGTCCATCGGCACCGTGTAGAACTTCCACTGCAGCTCGCCGGTCTTCGGATCGAACGATTGCAGGAAGCCCGGCGCATCGAGATCGTCGCCCGTACCCACCAGCACGTGATCCCCGACCACCACGGGTGCCGTGGTGGAGAAGTACTGCTGGCTGAAATCGGCGATCTCCTTGTGCCAGCGCTCCTGGCCCGTCTTCGCGTCCAGCGACACGAGATAGTCGTCCGGCGTCTCGAAATAGAGCCAGTCACCGTACATGGCCATGCCGCGGTTGCCGATGTGGATGCCGCCGCGCGACTTCCACCAGTAGTGCCAGAGCACATGCCCATCGAGCGCGTCCACTGCCCAAGCATTGTCGGGCGACGAGATGTAGAGGATGCCGTTCACCTGCAGAATCGATCCCGACAGACGCGGCGATCCGCTCGTCGCTCCCGGCATGGTCACCGGCTGCTCGGCCACACCGCCGGTGATGGCGGGAGGCCCAGGAGGCGGGCCGAACCAGCTGCCTTCGCCGGCGTCCGGTCCGGCCGTCAAGCGTCGCAGCCAGGCGAGGGTGAGGTGCCGAACGTTGGTCTGGTCGATCTGTCTGAGCGTGCTGTAGCGGCGCTGCGAATAGTCGCCCGCGTAGGTCGGCCACGCGTTGGTCGCGGGCTTGGTCAGCAACGAAGGATCCAAACCCTGGCCCACCAGCGGCCCGTTCGGCAGACAGAGCCCAATCGAGAGTAGCAGCGTGGCGGTCTTCATTTCAATATGACGAGATACGCCGTCAGGTCATGGATGTCCGCATCGCGCCACTGCGGGAGCCTGTCGATATGCCATTGCAACGGATTGGTCACGACGACCTTCGGGATCGAATCGTGTCGCGCGAAGCTGCGGTAGGCACCGTCCGGCTCTCGGAGAGCAACGACGAAGGCGGAGATGTGATCGAGATCTCCCGTTGTCGTCTGCCCCGAGGGTAGCGTGACCGTGACGGTCGTCGGCGGGACCTTCGGCCCTGCAGCGCCGGCCGACCGGCGACGCCCGCGCCCGCCACCACCGGAGACGATCAGGTTTTGAATCGCCTTGGGTTCGTAGCGGCCGCCGATCCCGGCGAGATCTCCGGTCGCCGAGTGGCATTGCGTGCAGCGCCCGGCTCCGTTGAAATACGCTTCCCCTTCCTTCGCGTTGCCCACCAGGATATCGAGTGTGCTGGGCGCGCCACGATCGGAAAGCGGCTGACTGTGCAACCAGGCGGCGATGTCGGTTATGTCCGTCGCGGAGAGCGCGAACTTGGGCATACCCTGGGCGGGGATGCCGTTCTGCACGATGGGCGTAATCAGCTCCCCGCGCTGATCGCGGAGCACCACCTGGTCACGGACCAGGTTCGGGCCGGCTTCGCCGCCCCTGGCGTCTGAGCCATGGCAGAAGCTGCAATTGCCCCGGAAGATCTGCCCGCCACGGGCAACCTGCTCGGGAGGGGCGGGAGGATGCTCCGGATAGTCTGGGCGCGGAGGACCCTGCGCCGCAGACGGCGGAGCACACAGTGTCGCCGCAAGTGCGGCGATCGCCGTGCCGAGGGACCGAAATCGTCTCCGTGCATGCATGGGTTGAATCCTCATGGGCGAAGATGCGCCGCACCGGAAACGCACGCAAGCGCAATCTGCGAGGAGGGTCCGAACGACCGCGCGAAGAAGTGAAGACCAAGCCACCAAAGAAAGCGCAACTTGGGGGTTGCATTTAAAGGGACGAGCTGGTATGATATGCAACATAACCATTGCATATCCAAATACGGCTTTTCAACCTGGTTGCGGAGGAATCGACCCATGGCAGTCAAAACCGAAACGCCCACCGACACGAAGAGCACCGATCGGATCGAAAAACGGGTGGTGCTCCGAGCCCCCCGCTCGCGCGTGTGGCGCGCGCTCACGAACGCGGAAGAGTTTGGCACGTGGTTCCGGGTAAAGCTCGAAAGCGCGTTCGCTGAGGGCAAGCCGGTCCGGGGCCGCCTCAGCATACCGGGCTACGAGCACCTGACGCTCGAAATGCTGGTCGAGCGCATCGATCCGGAGCGGTACTTCTCGTATCGCTGGCACCCCTACGCCGTCGACCCCGCCGTGGACTACTCGTCCGAGCCCACGACCCTGGTCGAGTTCACGCTCGAGGAAACAGACGGCGGCACCGCCCTCACGATCGTCGAGTCCGGATTCGATCGGCTCCCGCTCGCGCGTCGCGCCGAGGCGTTCCGCATGAACGACAACGGGTGGGCCGGGCAGATCAAGCACCTCGAGGCGTATGTCGCGTAGCCGCGGCGCCACAGCGCTGCAAATGCCCGACGCGGCGCCGCTGTTCGCCGCGTTGGGCGACGCGACGCGACTCCGCCTGCTCGGACGCCTGTCCGCTAAGGGGCCCCTTTCTATTACTCGTCTCAGTGAAGGGACCGGGGTGACGCGTCAGGCGATCACGCGCCACCTCCACGCACTCGGGCGTGCGGGGCTCGTGCGCCACGCCCGCCGGGGGCGTGAGCGGGTGTGGGACCTGAACCGCGAGCGCCTGGAGCGAGCAAAGCGCTACCTCGACCAGATCGCGGCGCAATGGGACGACGCGGCCGAACGGTTGAAAGCGTTCGTCGAAGACCAACCATGAACAGGGAGACCGCTGAGCAGCGAGGATGCGAAGGAGTTCGAGCAGGCGCGAGATCTACAAGATCGAAGGCTGAGCATCTGGTCATTAAGGCCGGCGAGGTTCACCGGGAGGCAGGGAGGTCGCCATGATCCGCTGGAAGCGCGGGTTCGTGCGGAGCGGGTCGAGGCCGATCCACTGCAGGTCACACCACAAATGGCGGCCGCGCGGGCGCACCCGTTCCAGCACGTCGAGGGCGCGGTCGTAGTCGCCGACCGCCACCAGCGCCGACGCGGTGAACCACCCGACTTCGATCGCCACCCCCGGGGTACGCAAGGCGGTCGCCGCGAGGGCCTCGGCACCGGCTCGGGCGGCAACGGTGTCCCCTAGGCGCGCTTGGACGACCACGAGCGCGGCCTCACCGTACAGACGATCCTCGCCCCCGATGCGCGTGGCCATCTGCGCGTCAGTGAGCGCGCCCGGCACGTTCCCCAAATGGAGCCGGACCAGAGCCCGGAACGCGTAGCCGAAGGCAAATGCTGGGTCAATCGCCAAGGTACTGTCCATCCAGGGAACGGCCTTGTCGTAGCGTCGGGCATACAGGTCGACCGCCGCGATGTGAAGTACGGTGATGGCGCGCTGTGGATCGATCGCCAGCGCCCGATGGAAGGCAGCGACCGCGGCGGGCTCGTCCCTCTCGAGCAACAGAGTCCATCCATACTGGTGCCATGCCTCGGCGTTCTCCGCGTCGAGAGTGGTGGCTCGCTGGGCCGCCTCCCGCTCTCCTGCCAACATCTGCGGGAGCTGCTCCAACAGGAGCGAACGAGCCATCCAGGCGTCGGTCACCGTTGAATCGCGGGCCAGCACGCGGTCGGCCGCCGCGATGCCGCGGGCGAGAAGGGTGTCGGCCGGCACGCCCGGGAAGGGCCATCCCCACTCCACATACAGGGCGTAGCTGTAGGCCGCGCGCGCGACGGCGCCGTTGAACTGCGGATCGAGTCGGGCGGCCGTTTCATACTCCTCGATCGCGCGCGCGACAGTCCGTGACTTCCGCTGGGTCAGGTAGTAGTTGCCGCGCAGGAAATGGTCGTACGCTTGGGGTTGCCGTGTCGCGCGCGCCTCGAGGGCGGCCCGGTCAGCGGGAAGCAGCCGGCCGGCAATTTGGATCGCGACCTCGCGCGCGATGTCTTCCTGGAGCAGCAGCAGGTCTTGCCTCGCCCGGTCGTACTGGCTGCCCCAGACTTGAAAGCCGGTCTTGGCGTCGATGAGGCGGATCGAGGCGCGCACGCGATCGCCCGCAGGCTGCACGCTCCCTTCGACGAGATAGCCCACGCCGAGTGCCCGCCCGATGGCAGCCAGGTCGGTAAGCGTAGCCCCGCGGAACCGGCGCACGGCGCTCCGGCTCTTGACCTGCAGACGGCCTACGTCTCCGAGACGTGACGTGATCTCCTCCGTCAAACCATCGGCGAGGTATGCGTCGGCAGTGTCGCGCGACAGATAATCGAAGTAGAGCACCGCGACCGTCCGCAGCGCCGCCGTCGCGGGACGTGTCGATAGCCCGATCGCGACCACAGCCGCGAGCACTGCGGCTGCCAGCGCGCCAACCCAGATTTTCCGCGCGTGGCGAGCCGGAGGAGATGGCGGGCGCGCTGTCGGTCCGGCCTCCAGCGCGTCGGTGAACCGCGCAGCGGTGGCAAACCGATCGGCCGGTACCTTGGCTAGGGCCTTGCTGATCGTGTGCTCCACGACCTCGGGCACCGTCTCCCGGACCGCCCGGAGGCTGGGGACTGACTCGGTCGATTTCCTCGCCAGGATCACCTGCGCTGTGGGACCAGTGAACGGCGGCTCACCCACCAGCATCTCGTACAGCACGCACCCCAGGGAGTACAGATCGCTGCGGCCGTCCACCGTCCCGCCCGCGGCTTGCTCCGGACTCATGTAGATCGGAGTCCCGACCGCGAGACCGGTTTCCGTGAGCTTCTCCCCGCCCGCCGCTGCGATTGCACGTGCGATCCCGAAGTCGCTTACCACCGCGTGCCCGGCCTCGAATAGGATGTTCTCGGGCTTGATGTCCCGGTGCACCACCCCCAAGCTGTGAGCGTAGCCGAGGGCATCGGCCACTTCCCGGGTGATCTGAAGAGCGTCCTCCAGCGGCAGCTGCTGTTCGCGAGTGAGGCGGCCGCGCAGGGATTCGCCCTCCACGTAGGGCATGGCGTAGTAGGGACCGGGCATGCCGGGCCCGTACTCGACCGTTCCCGAGTCGTGCAGGGGCAGGATGTGGGGATGGGTGAGTTGGGCGGCGATCTCGATTTCGCGCAGGAAGCGCTCGGGCCCCAGGGCCTGGGCGAGCTCGGGACGCAGCACCTTGAGCGCAACCCGGCGGTGGTGCTTCAAGTCTTCTGCGAGGAAGACGATGGCCATTCCGCCGCGGCCGAGCTCACGCTCGATGCGGTAGCGGCCGGAGAGACCAGCCTGCAGCGAGCTCAGCAGATCGGCCACCATCTACATAAACATGTCGCGGGGGGTGCGGGGGCGGGAGGAGCCGGCCTCGATGGTGTCGAGCCGGGCGGCCAGGTCGCTGAGGTCTTCAGGGGCAACTGGGGATGGTCCGTCTCATTCCATTACATATATCGCACCATCCGACGCTCGCCAAGCTACCCCGGGGGCACGAAACTTCCCCTCGGCTCGTCGCGTACTCCCCCGCAACTCCCGCAGCCGTTCAGCCACGGAGGGCATATGAGCTGGACCCGCAATCCTGGAAGAGTGGTTGGATTCTGGTACCTGCTCCTCGTACTGGGCGGCCCGCTGCGCCTCATCTACATCCCCAACAAACTCTTCGTGCACGACAACGCGGCCGCGACGGCCGGCAACATCGCCGCGCACGAGTGGCTCTTCCGGTTCGGCATGTTGAGCGATCTGTTCGGCGCCGTGGTCCTGATCTTCCTCGTGCTCGCGTTTTACCGGTTGTTCAAAGGGGTCGACCAGCAGCTCGCGGTCCTGCTCGTGATCGCGGGCGGCGTGATGCCCGCCCTCATCAACTTCGTGAACGTGGTGAGCGATGCCGGCGCCCTCATGGTCGCGCGGAGCGGGGGCGCGGGCGGCGCCGACTTCCTGTCCGTCTTCGACAAGCCGCAGCGTGACGCTCTGGTCCTGCTGTTCCTCCGGCTACATCACGCCCAGATCGTTGCCGCCGAGATCCTGTGGGGGCTCTGGCTCTTCCCCATGGGAGCCCTAGCGTATAAGTCGCGTTTCCTGCCGCGGTTCATTGGCGTGTGGCTGATCATCAACGGGGTCGCCTACATCGTCCTGAGCCTGACGGGGCTCTTCTTCCCGGACTATCAGGACAAGGTGTTTGCCTACTCCCAGCCCGCCCTGTTCGGCGAGCTGGCGATCATGTTGTGGCTCGTGTTCAAGGGCGCCAACCCGCCGGTGGTTCAGCAATCGGGGTGAAGACCCAAGACGTCACCTAACCGGAACTCGCGGCGGCGACCGGGCGTTAGATGCTCTAGTCCCTCCAAGGAGCAGCTTCATGGATGCGCCCGTCGTCCTGATTACAGGTGCCCTCACGGGCATCGGACATGCCACAGCCCGTGCCTTCGCTCAGGAAGGTGCCCGCATCGTCGTCTCCGGCCGCCGCGACGAGGCAGGCCAAGCCTTGGCCAAAGAACTTCGCGCTCTCGGCGCGGAGGCTGAATACGTGCAAGCCGACGTGCGTCACGAGGACGATGTTCGCAACCTGGTCGATCAGACCGTCGCGCGCTTTGGTCGCCTGGACGTGGCCGTCAACAATGCCGGTACTGAAGGAAAGACCGGGCCAGTGACGGAGCAATCTGCCGACAGCTACTCGGCTACCTTCGAGACCAATGTGCTCGGCACGTTACTGAGCCTGAAGCATGAGCTGCGCGTGATGCTGCCTCAGGGTCACGGCAGCATCGTCAACCTGTCATCGACCCTGGGTCACACCGGTGCGCGGGGCGCGTCGGTTTACTCCGCCAGCAAGCACGCGGTCGAAGGACTGACAAAGTCGGCAGCGCTCGAAGCAGCAGGGTCCGGCGTACGCGTCAACGCGGTAGCCCCTGGCCCGGTCGATACGGAAATGCTGAGCCGCTTCACCGGCACCGCCGACAGGAAGGCGGGCCTGGTGGCAGGTGTGCCGCTCAAACGCATGGGGAGGCCCGAAGAGATCGCCCAGACCATCGTGTTTCTCGCATCCGACAAGGCGCCTTTCCTCACCGGTCAGGTTGTCGGCGTCGACGGCGGCAAAGCGGCTCAGTAACCGCTGGCATCCTCCTCCGTTGCTTAGCGGGATAGGCCGCCGCCGACGTCCGCAGTCGTGGGCGGTGGCTCGTCCATCATCTGCCGGATCTCGACCTCGCAATCCCAGCTCGGGAAATGCTTGATATGCACATCCAGAAAGCGGCGGGTCCACTCTTTTGCTTCGGCCAGGGTCGGCACCTCGTAGATGGCGAAGCCGCCGATCACCTCCTTGGCTTCGGTGAACGGTCCGTCCGTCACGGTCACCTTGCCCTTCGCCAGGCGCGCCCGCGCCCCCTTAGCGCTCGATAACAGCCCGCCCACGCCCACGAGCCGTTTTCCGGCATCCTTCATTAACTGGTCAATGGCCGCGAACAGTGCGTGAGGCGGTTCCGCGTGCTTCTCGGAACCCCTGACGATCGTGATGAATTTCGGCATCGGGTACCCCTTTCGCGTTTGAGGTTGACGGTTTGTCCTACCCTGACGACGAACAGGCGGGGAGGTTATCGACAAGCCCCCTCCCGGGGGGTAGCGCTTTTAGTGAGCCCGAGTGATTCTCGAAGCCTCACCACGCTCGGCTCGAACGCGATACGGGAGGACACGTGTACAGATCCCTTTTGGTTTCAATCAACGCACTCTGTGTCTCGATTGCGTGGGCGCAGTCGCCTACGCAAAACAAACTGTCGGTGCATTGGGAGGAGCTGACGGCGGCCGACTTCCGCGACGGCATCGCCCGGGCGCAGGGCACGTGCTTGCTCCCATTCGGCATCCTGGAGAAACACGGCCCGCATCTGCCCCTGGGCAACGATCTGCTCAACGTGCGCTACGCCGCCCTCAATGCCGCGCAGCAGGAGTACGCCATCGTCTTTCCCGAGTACTACTTTGGGCAAATTTTCGAAGCGAAGCATCAGCCAGGCACGGTGGCCTACAGCCGGGGACTGGAGCTGCAATTGCTGCAGGAGACGACCGACGAGATGGCGCGCAATGGGTGCAAAAAAGTCATCATCGTGAACGGTCATGGCGGCAACAACAGCCTGCTTCCCTATTTCGCGCAGTCGCAGCTCGAGACGCCGCACGATTACGTCGTGTACGTGCTGGGCATCACGCGCAGCGGGCCGGGCGAGCCGAAGCACAAATCGGACCCGGCGACGGATATGCATGCCGGTGAGAGCGAAACGTCCGTGAGTATCATTGCCCGGCCCGATTTGGTGCACCTGGACCGCGCGCCGCAGGAATCCGGTGCCGATCAGGCGCGCCTGAAGGGGCTGCCGGAGGGCCTTTATACCGGAATCTGGTGGTACGCGCGGTTCCCCAATCACTACGCGGGTGAAGGCGCAGCGGCAACCCGCGAGCTCGGTGAGTTCGAGGCGAAGACGTGGATCAACGGGATCGTGCAGGCGATCCGTGCCGTCAAGACGGACCAGACGAGTCTGCGGTTGCAAAACGAGTTCTACGAGCGGAGCAAGCACCCGCTGGAGACGCCGCAGTAAGTGGCCATGCAAGACCTCACCACCGGCCCCATCACCCGCCACCTGCTGAAAACCACGGGCTTCATGCTCGTGACGATGCTGTTTCAGACCCTGTACTTCCTGATCGATCTCTACTGGGTCGGCCGGCTCGGCACCGCCGCCGTCGCCGCCGTGGGCATCGCCGGCAATCTGACCTTCATCGTGCTCGCCCTGACGCAGATGCTCGGCGTCGGCACGACGGCGGTGATCTCACACGCCGTGGGCCGGAAAGACGCGCCCGAAGCGATCATGCTCTTCAACCAGGCGCAGGTGCTGGCGATCGTGACGGGCGTCCTGTTCCTGGTGATCGGACTGGTGACCCGCCTCCCCTACGCCCGCGGCATGGCCGCGGACGCGCGCACCGCCGAGCTCGCGGCGCGGTACCTCGCCTGGTTCGTCCCGGCCATGGCGCTGCAGTTCGGCCTCGTCGCGATGAGCGCCGCCTTGCGCGCCATCGGCAACTTCAAGACCGGCATGGTGGTGGGAACCGTGACGGTCATCCTCAACATGATCCTCGCGCCGTTCCTCATTTTCGGCTGGGGCACGGGCCATCCGCTCGGCGTCGCCGGCGCAGCCGTGGCCTCGCTCATCGCCATCGTGGTCGGCCTGGTATGGCTCACCGCGTATTTCCGCAAAGTCGGCTCGTTCCTGCGGTTCGAACCGACCGCCTGGCGGCCACGACCCGACGTGTGGAAGCGCATGCTCAGCATTGGGCTGCCGAGCGGCGTGGAGTTCGGGATCGTAACGGTGTATCTCGGCCTGGTCTACGCGATCACCCGGCCGTTCGGCGCCGCGGCGCAGGCCGGATTCGGCATTGGCATGCGCATCATCCAGGCGGGCTTCATGCCCGTGGTCGCCCTGGCGTTCTCCGTGGCTCCGGTGGCCGGCCAGAACTTCGGCGCGCGCCTCCCGCAACGCGTGAAGGACACGTTCAAAGACGCAGCATGGATGGCGGTGGCCCTGATGGTGGCGTTCGCGCTCGTCTGCCACCTGTTGCCGGGGCCGTTGGTGCGCGTGTTCAGCAAGGATCCAGCGGTCATCGCGGTGGGGACCGAATACCTGCGCATCATCTCGTTCAACTACGTCGCGTCGGGCCTGGTGTTCGTGGCGGGGAGCACCTTCCAGGCCATGGGCAACACCGTCCCCTCGCTCATCGCCTCGGTGGCGCGCATTGCGCTCGTCGCCATCCCCGGCGTGATCCTCTCGCGTTTGCCGGGTTTCGAGCTGCGCTGGCTGTGGTGGCTGTCGGTGGCGTCCGTGTTCGTGCAGCTCGTGCTCGCGATGCTACTGCTGAGACGGGAGTTCAGTCTGCGGCTGGTGTGGAGTTCACCCTGAGGCTCCGACGAGGCATACATGCACACCCTGTTTCCCGCGCTGCTGCAATTCTCGGACGTCGGCCTTTTGCTGCTGCGCCTCATGGTCGCCGTGGTGTTCCTGGATAGCGGATGGAATCACCTCAAGAATCCCATCGAGCGATCGAAGAGCATCGGGGCGAGTCCCCGCTTCACAGTATTTCTCGGAACCGCGGAGGTGGCCGGCAGCATCGGGGTCGCGCTCGGGGTCCTCACGCAGCTCGCCGCGATGGGGCTGATCTTGATCATGCTTGGCGCCATCCAGAAGAAGGTCTTCGTCTGGAAGATCGGGTTCTGGGGTGGCCGGGCCTATGGGTGGCATTATGATCTGATGCTGGTCGTGATGAACCTCGTCATCATCACGACCAGTGGCGGGAAGTTCGTCCTACGCTAGCAGGATGGGATGCGCCATCGTCTTTCGGTCGATTCCTTTCCACTGCGCGGCTTGATCCGATTGCGGCTAGGCCGCCCGGGGTTGCGGCGAGCGTCCCAGAGCCGACTGAATGAGCAGGAACTCGCCCACGTTTTCCATCGTCAGGAGCCCCACCAAGGCACCGCGACTTGTCACAGGCAGCGTGTGACAGTT
>Ga0207646_10005495_pt1 | contig 13322 bp, 11 predicted proteins | sample KBSK5502metaG_FD_184343 | JGI IMG/M metagenome (GOLD analysis project Ga0207646, IMG submission 184343) | Corn, switchgrass and miscanthus rhizosphere microbial communities from Kellogg Biological Station, Michigan, USA - KBS K5-50-2 metaG... | ecosystem: Host-associated > Plants > Roots >... | reverse complement strand
AGCACGACGAAACCGGCGACGACCCCGGCATCGAGCTGCAGCGACGGCCAGGTCAGGTCGGCGCCTTTAATCATCACGTCACGCAACCCGTTGACCGCGTACGTCAACGGGAGGACATCAGAGACGGCCTGCAGCGGCCGCGGCTCAGTGGAAACGGGGAAGAGGATGCCCGACAAAAGGACCTGGGGCACGATCACCAGCGGGATGAACTGAACGGCCTGGAACTCCGTGCGCGCGAACATGCTCAGGAAGATCCCGAGGTTCACCGCCGCGAGCACCATCAGCGCCTCCATGCCGAAGATCAAGAGCACGTTGCCCTGGTTGTGCACTTTGAGCACAGCAAGTGAGAACACGAGCACCTCGACCGACTGGATGAGCGCCAGCACGGTGAAACCGAGCATGTAGCCCAGCACGATCTCTCCGCGTCGCAGCGGGCTGGCCATCAAGCGCTCGAGCGTCCCCTGGGAGCGCTCGTTGAGGAACGCGACGATCGTGATGACGAACACAAGGAAGAACACGACCAGGCCGATGAACGCTGCGCCGAAATAGTCCAGAGTGTCGAATCCCGGCCCTCCGTACAGGTAGTGGACCTGTGGTGCGAAATGGAATCCCGCACCCGGCGCGCTCGCGGCCATCGAGGCCAGAGCTTGCTGAAGGGCCTGGAGCACTGGGGCCGAAGTTCCCGGTTGCGATCCTTCGAGGTGGACCTCGGGCGCAACCACGCCGGCCTGCGCGCGCTGGCTGAAGTCGGTGGGGAACACGATGTACGCGGCAAGCGATCCGTCTTTCAGCTTCGCCTCGCCATCAGAGGCCTGGATGGTGCTGGCGCTGACCACGCTCGATTGTTCGAGGGCCGATGCGAACACAGACCCGAGCGGGCCCTGATCCTCGTTCGCAATTCCAACCGCTGGGACTGACTGCGAGCCGCGGATCAAATAACCAAGCAGCCCGAGGATGACGATCGGCGCGATGAACAGCAGAGCCAGCGTCCGGCGGTCGCGCCGAAACTGCTGAAGCAACCTTCTTGTGATGGCGGCGACCCGATGCGCGCTCATGACTCCTCCCTCGGACCGGCCAGGCGTAGGAACGCTTCTTCGAGGTTGTTGCTGCCACCTTGCTCGCGTACTTCGGCCGGCGTTCCCTCCGCCAGCACTTTCCCGTACTGGATCAATCCCAGCCGCTGGCAGCGCTCCGCCTCGTCCATCACATGGCTGGAGACGATGATCGTCGTGCCGCCGTCGGCCATCCGGCGAAAGTCCTCCCACAGCTCGACTCGCAGCTGCGGATCGACCCCGACCGTCGGCTCGTCAAGCAGCAGCACCTTGGGCTTGTGCACGAGAGCGCACGCGAGCGACAACCGCTGCCGCATGCCACCGCTCAGGGTCGACACAACCGATTTCCGTCGCCCCTCGAGGCTCACCAGCTCCAGGGCTTCCGTCACGCCACCTTCAACGCCGTTGATGGCGGCGAAGAACTCGGCGTTCTCCTCGACCGACAGCCCCGGGTAGAGGGCTGCCTGCTGGGTCATGTAGCCGATGTTCCGCAGCTGGTCGACGTCGGGCATTCGGCGTCCAAGCACTGTCACTGTTCCGGCATCGGGCGCCACCAATCCGACAATTGCGCGGATGAGAGTTGTCTTGCCGGCTCCGTTCGGCCCGAGGAGCCCATAGATCTCGCCCGTCCGGACACGCAGCGTCACTCCATCGAGCGCACGTATACCGCCGAACTTCTTCTGAACATCTTCCACGTCAACGGCAAAGGTTTCAGCCATCAGCCCGTCCCTCCTCATCCGGTCTCATTGCGTGCAGCCAGTTTTCGGCCAGCATCACCACGGCTTCCTCGACTTCGATGTCGAGCCCCAGCAATCGTTCCGCTAGAGGTCGCGTCAGCAGGTGAAAAAAGATCGGCCCGATGAGCGACTGCAGCGCCAGCAGGGGGTGCATCCGCCGCAGCCGACCAGCCATCATCTGCTGCATCACGTAAGCGCCCGCCGAGCCGAGGGTCGCCGCCAATAGGTCCCGAGCAGCATCTTCCGAGTCAGGGCTCAGCGAGCTGATCTCCAGAAATATCGCTCGGAGCAGCCCGATCCGCGGGGCACCCGATCCATACGCGGTCCGGGCGATCGTGCGCGCGATCTCGGGCACCAGGACGTCGGGTGGCTGGTCACCCATCGCAGCGATGAGGCTGGTGACCGGCTCGAGTGGCGAGTAGGTCAGCAGAAGGCTCGTGAACAAAGCGGACTTGCCGGGGAAGAGCCGGTACAGGGTGGCTCGGGACACGCCCGCCCGAACCGCCAGCTCGTCCATCGACAGGGCCGCCAGGCTGCCGTCGCCGACCATTGCCGCGGCAGACTCGAGGATCCGCTCCTTGGCGCCCGGTTCAGGCTCCACCTCGAGGGCATCGAGCAGGGCTCGGCGCGAATCGAACGCGCGATAGAAGCTGGCTTTGGAGACACCGGCAGCCTGTGCGATCTGCCCGACCGTTGGGCTTTCTCCTCTGGCCAGAAGGCCCCGTGCCCCGACGAGGATGCGCTCCCGAGTTTGTGACTGCATCTGGAACGATACTAGACAAGACGTCCTGTCTCGTCAAGTTCCAATCGTTAACAACCTGGATTTGCGACCACCGCGAGGCGACCTAACTTGACGGCATGCGGCGCCTGGCGGCGGTTGCGATCGGAGTCGCGTTCGGGCTCTTCCCATCGACCGGGGTGGGCGGCTCGGTGTGGGGAAGTCCAGGCTATGGCGACCCTCCCGGCTGGTGCACCAACCATTCCGACATGTGGACCACGACCATCGTCACCGGCGATCCGATGGTCGGCATCAACCCGGAACGGGATACGTTCTATGGCTTCCATCCGAATCCGGGCTACGACGACTGGTACGGGTATTTCTACGGGGACTTTCGTGGCAAACCTGGCGACTCGTCGGGCTGGATCCAGCTCCTCCACGAGGACTACCCCAACCACTATCACTGGAACTTCGCTGACAACGGATGGGCGGTGCACGGCCACGCCAAGCAGTACATCGCGTACTACAACTGGACCTTCGGTGGCGAGTGCGGCATCGGACGGTATGGAGGTATCTTCCCGCACCCATACATGGCCGACCAGTATGGATATCCCGTCGTCGACATCTACGTCGATGCAGTGCCGCCGCAATCGCCGCAGCCACGCGTCTCCGGTGTGACCGCCGATTCGGTGTCGTTCACGTGGGACCCCGTCCTCGACATCGGCGATGGCGCCGGCATCGACTACTTCGTCGCCGGTATGGATCACTACACGTCGTGGCTGACGATCGACGGTGGGTCGCAGCGACTCCAGCTTCTTTCAACGGCGGAGCCGAGGACGGTCACGCAGTCGGGCATGTCACCGAATGACATCGCTTGCGTGCACGTCCAGGCCTTCGATCGAGTCCAGAACGCAAGCGGTGAGCAGGTCACCTGCTCGCGAGCCCTCGCGACGCCTCCGATGCCGGCATGGACCGCGCTTGCCACACGGGTCGCTGTCAATCCTGAGCCGGTAGGACTGGTCGGGTTGGGGTCCTGGTTCTGGCTGGATCCTTTGCCACGAGCGCTCACGATTCATGAGAAGAATCGGGGCACCGACTACTCGATCACGGCGACCCCACGGTCGGCCGCGTGGGATTTCGGCGATGGCGTCACCGTCAGCCTTCCGGGGCCCTTGGGCTACGGCCGCGCATATCCAGAACACTCGTCGCTGGACCATGTTTACGAGGCGCACAACCAGGCCGGGTACCTGGTGCAAGCGTCGGTGAACTATGACGTCACATGGACGGCGATGCTCGGTGGTCTGAGCGTCGGGCCTTACCCGATGGGTACCTTCGTGCGGGCCGCGATTCCACTCCGGTACGCGGTCGAGCAGGCGCAGCCGGAGCTGCTGCGCATCTGAGCATGCTTCACGATGCCGACCAGCCGGTCATGCGCTCGACCTTGATCACGACCACAGGACCGGCTGGACGATTGGATCGGTACTGCTCGTATCGCGCGGTCAGAAGAGTCATCGCCTCCTCGAACTCAGGGCCGCCTTCGACGATGCGCGCGGTCCCGTCGACGCGCACCCACCACAAAGCGGACCAGTCGTCCTCGTAATGATCGACAAGAACGCTGACGTATGGATTGGCCGCGATGTTCCGCAGACGCTGAAGGTGCCTCGTGCGTTTCGGCTTCTGGTCGACCGCGAAATACAGGCTGCCGTCGGCAGGCGCGAACGTGATCGGCACCATTTGCGGGCGCCCTTCAGGACTGATCGTGGCCAGGCGCCCCACCATCGCGGTCTTGATCCGGTGGCGCATCTCTCGATCGTCCATCGCGCTCATGCGGCAAGTCTGCTGCTATATCGTTGAGCGGTGCAGAGACTCCGTACGTACACCGTCGAAGAGGCGAACAACGAGCTGCCTCGCGTGCGGAGGATCGTTGCCCAGATCGCGGAGCTTTCGGCGCTGCTCCCCGAGCTCGAAGATCAGGCGCGCATCGCCGAGTACGAGTCGAAACGCGCCGGCGCCGGCGAGGAAGATCGCGATCGGCACCAACAGGCGCGCGACGCGGTCGGTGGCGCCGAGCTGGAGCTGCTGAAAGCGGTGGCGAGTCTCAACGGCATGGGCATCCAGCTGAAGGGGCCGCTCGAAGGCCTGATCGACTTTCCGTCCTATCGCGATGGCGAGCTGGTGGAGCTCTGCTGGAAGCTGGGCGAGGAGAAGGTCGAGCACTGGCACCACGTCGGCGAAGGCTTCGCGGGACGCCGGAAATTATAAGAGGGAACCTGCCGGTTCCCTCTCATCGCCGGGCGCTGCGCGCGCGGCTGCTCTCTTTCCCGCGGTTGTGATTTTCGAAATGTCGTTGGGAAGAACATAGCGGGGTATAGGCGCGCGGGATAGACGGCCTGGCGAAGCCAGGCCTACCGGCAACCCATCTAGGTTGATTCGCCCCCGGTTTCGCTGGGAACTGTGCCGTTGATGGCCGCGAACGTGGCCTGGGCGATCCCCGCGGCGTCAAGCCCGAACTCTTTCAAGATGTCGGCCGCCTTTCCCTGAGGTAGGAACTGGTCGGGCAGGGCGATGGTGCGCACGCGGCCGGCCAATCCATGAGGGGCAAGCGCCTCTAGCACCGCGCCGCCGAATCCTCCGCTGCCGACGTTGTCCTCGACCGTCATCACGATCGGATGGCGCTTCGCCCAATCCACGATTCGCGGATCGATGGGCTTCACCCAGCGAGCATTGACCACAGTGCACTCGACGCCTTGCAGCGCGAGTCGCTCAGCCGCCTCTTTCGCGATCTCGACCATCCGTCCGACCGCGAAGATGGCCGCGTCTGAGCCTTTACGCAGCTCTTCCCAGCGGCCGACCGGCAGCGGCTCGACCGGCAGGTCGGGCGGAGCCGGAACCGCGCCGCTCGGAAAACGAATAGCGACCGGGCCGTCCGTCGCCAGCGCAGTCTCGAGCAGTGCGCACAGCTCCGTGGCATCCGCCGGCGCGGCAACTTTCATGTTTGGGATCAAGCGCAAGTAAGAGAGGTCGAGCATGCCGTGATGCGACGAGCCGTCGGGCCCGGTGACCCCGGCGCGGTCGATGACGAACACCACCGGCAGCTTGTGCAGAGCGACGTCCATGATGGTCTGGTCGAAGGCGCGCGCGAGGAACGTCGAGTAGATGCAAACGACGGGGCGCATCCCTGACATCGCAAGTCCGGCCGCGAACGTGACCGCATGCTGTTCGCAGATCCCGACGTCAAAGAATCGGTCTGGAAATTCTTTGGCGAAGTTGAGCAGTCCCGTCGATGACGCCATCGCCGCGGTGATCGCGCACACTTCGGGCCGCCGCGTGGCGGCGGTCATCAGCGCGTCGCCGAAAACATCCGTGTACTTGACGGCGGTGGAGCGCGGTCGCCCGGTCAGCGGATCGAACGCGCTGACCCCGTGGAGCTTGTCGATCTCGTCCTCTACGGCGGGCCCATAGCCGTGCCCTTTCTCGGTGACGACATGAACCACGACCGGCGCCTTCAGCCTCTTGGCTCGAGAAAACATATCCTCGAGCTCGGCTTCATCGTGCCCATCGACCACTCCGGCGTACTTGATGCCCAGGCTCTCGAAAACAGTTGACGGCTGCAGGAGCTGCTTCAGGCTTTCCTTCACGCGATAGGCGGCCTGGTCCGCGGTCGGACCCACGAGCGGAAGGTCGCGCAACAGGCGCGAGATCTCGACCTTGACCCGCTCGTACCGAGGATCGATGCGAAGTTGCGACAGATGGCGCGCAAGGCCGCCGACGGTCGGTGCGTATGAGCGGCCGTTGTCGTTGATGACGATGATCAAGTTGGGCGGCTGCAGGTGAGCGATCTGGTTCAGCGCCTCGTATGCCATGCCGCCGGTCAGCGCGCCGTCGCCGATGACCGCGACCACAAAACCAGCCGTCCTTTTGCGCAGCCGTGCTTCGGCGATGCCGAGCGCGTAGCTCAACGAAGTGGATGCATGGCTGTTTTCGACGAGGTCGTGCTCCGATTCTTTGCGTGACGGATAGCCGGAGAGCCCGCCTCCTTGGCGGAGCCGAGCGAAGTCCGGTGCGCGTCCGGTGACGATCTTGTGGACGTACGCCTGATGGCCGGTGTCCCAGACGATCGCGTCCTTGGGGCTGTCGAACACGCGATGAAGCGCAAACGTCAGCTCCACGACTCCGAGGTTGGGCGAGAGGTGTCCACCTGTCTTGGACGTCTGCTCGACCAGAAAAGTGCGGACTTCGGCGGCGAGATCGGCGAGCTGGGTCTGGTCGAGTTTGCGGAGATCGGCAGGCGAGTGGATCGTCTCTAGGATGCCCATTCAGGAATTAACGCACAGCGCTCTGCATGAGTTTCAACTAAGACTAGGCGAGGTGCTCCGCCACCAGCTCCAGCACATGCGCCACACGGAGATCCATGCCCCGCTTGCGAGCGGCGGCGGCTATGTGCATCAGGCAGCCCGGGTTGTCTGAGGCCACGACTGTGCAGCCGGTCTTCGCGATCGCGTCCAGCTTCCACTCGGCGAGACGGCCGGCAACTCGCGGCCATTCGAGGCTGAACGTGCCGCCGAACCCACAGCAGTTGGCGATGTCGGGGATGCTCACGACCTCGTAGCCGGCCATGTCGAGCAGCTGCCGGGGCTCACTCTTGAGCCCAAGCTGGCGGAGGGTCTGGCAGGAGTCGTGGTAGGCGACCTTCAGGCTCATCTCGTCCGTCCGGACCAGGTCAGGGTGTTCGGCCAGCAGCTGGAGGGCGAAACGGGTGGAGTCCCGGAACCGGTCCCGCAGCCCTGGGTCGATCTGGGCGCCCCACTCTGGGGCGTCGATCGTGAAGGCGCCGAAGCAGGACGCGGACGGTGTCACGATCAACCCCTCGGAATCTCGAAGGCTTTCCGAAAGCTTTGTATTCAATTCGTCGGCACTCCGGAAGTCGCCGGCGTTGGCGGAGATCAACCCACAGCACCATTGGGCCTTGGGAAACCCAACGTTGTAGCCCGCCGCCTCGGCTATTCGCTGCAGCGCCACGGCCGACTCCGGAAGCATCCGGTCGACCATGCATGAGGCGAAGATCGTGAGCGGCTCGCCTTCTCCGGCGCCATTTGCGGGCGCGCGGTCTCGATACGGCACCCGTGCCAGGCGCGGCGTCCCGGGCACCAGGCCGCTGAAGGGGGCGCCTGTGCGCAAGAGGCGATCCGCCAGCTCGGGCCGCTTCCATACGCCGAGCACGGCCTTCTTGCGAAGCGACTTCCGGCCCTTGCGCCGGTGCTCGAGGATCTGGCGTGGCAATGGGATGTCGACCGGGCAGATCTCCTGGCACGCATTGCACTGCGTGCACAACGTGTTGGGCAGATCGGCTTCCTCGAGGCCGTGATGAAACGGCGTGAGCACGAGGCCGATAGGACCGTTGTAAATGTGCCCGAACTGGTGGCCGCCCACGGCCATGAACGCCGGGCACGCGTTGGAGCACGCACCGCAACGAATGCATGTCAGGGCGTCGCTGAAGACCGGATCGGCCCGCATCTCTTCCCGGCCGTTGTCAAGGATCACGCAGTGCATCTCACGCGGACCGTGCACGCCGATCGTCAGCGACTGCTCGATGTCGCCCGACCGAGAAGGACCGGTGATCCAGTTGACGTAGCTGGACATGATCTGGCCGGTACCGCTGCGCGGGAGCATTCGCAAGACCGCGACCGCGTCATCGAGCGATGCCACGACTTTGTCGACGCCGAACAATGCGATGTGGACCGGCGGCAGCGTGACCGTCAGGTCGGCGTTGCCTTCGTTGGTGACCAACATGATGGTTCCCGTCTCCGCGATAGCCAGGTTGGCGCCGCTGATGCCCACCGTGGCGCTGATGAACTTCTGCCGCAGCGACTCGCGCGCGTGCGCCTGGATCGCCTCGATCGTCGGCTCGGTCCCGAACACGCGCGCCGCGTCCTCCTTGGTGAGGTGGATCGCTGGCGCTATCAGGTGGGAGGGATGGGTGTGCGTGAGCTGCACCATCCGCTCGCCGAGGTCTGTCTCGACCACCTCCATCCCCAGGGACTCGAGATATGGGTTGAGCTCGATCTCCTCGCTTGCCATCGATTTGACCTTGGTCACGATGGGCCGCTGTTGGCCGCCGGCAGCGTTCCAGCAGATCTGCCCGATGATGTCGCGCGCCTGCGCGGCGTCGCGAGCGAAATGGACCTTGCCGCCGACGGCCTCTAGACGCTCGGTGAACTCCCGCACCAGCTCTGGCAACCGTTGAAGGTTGGCGCGGCGGCGGCGCTTGAGCTCAGTGCGGCCGGCTTCGAAATCGAAAGTCACGAAGGCCGCGTCACGACGGCTCCGTAACCCGGTCATCGCCTGGGTCAGCGCGCCCTGCAGCTTGGGGTCGTCCAGAGCCTTGTTGACGCGCCTCGCGAAGTGGCGGCGGGATTCAGGCACGCGCTTGGCGTGCTTCCTGGATTGCCTCGACGATCGCAGCCTGGGTCGACACCGGGGCCAAGCATATTGTCCCGACGCACACCACGGCGCGGTCGTCGCCATTCGGATCGAGCACCGCGTACGGATGCTCCAGAACCGCAGCCCGTGCAAGCTCGCCGTTGCCGGTGCTGACTTTGATCAAGTGATGCGTCCGGTCGAGGGCTCGCGCGAACACTGCCGCCATCAAGCCGTACTGGCGGGGCAAGGCGGCTACGGATTCGAGCACGCGGCGGGCGCGCACGAGGTAAGGCTGCTCGGGTTCGCCAAGCAGCTCATCCAGCTCCACCAGCGCCATCGCGGCGATCGAGTTTTCGACGAGCGGTTTGATTCGTTCGTTCAGACGACCGAGCTGGTCCGTCCCGGCGTGGTCGAAGTAGCCGCCAAGCTCGGGGTCGCCGTATGCAGATTCGAGGTGCTGGGCGATGTCGCGCGCGATCGAAAGCCAATCGCCGGCGAGCCCTGCCTGGTGTCCATGAACCGCCGCCCACAGCCCCCATACCTGGTCGGCCAGCTGGCCCGCGACGCCCTCGCCGCGCGCGAGGCCGGCATTTGGCCGGTAGCGGTCCTTGAACAGGCGCTCGAGCAGGGTGGCGCCGTGTTCTCGCAGCGTAGGCCGCTCGCATCGAATCGCCGCGTCGAGATACGAGATCGCAAGCGCCGCATTCCATGCCGTGTAGACGCGCTGGTCTACGTAAGGAGCTTTTTCGTGCGTGCGTCCGGCGGCATCCAGCGAGTAGTAAGCCTCGTCCGCGTCCTGGCTGCCGCCGTACAGACCTGTGGCCGGATCGCGCAGGACGCGGTCGAGGTAGGCGGTCGTCAGGTCGAGGTCGTCGCGCCGCCCCGCGAGCGCTAACGCCGCGACGAGGCCGGCGTGGTCCTCGAGCATCTTCTCGAAATGCGGGACGCTCCAATCCTGCGTCGTGGAGTATCGGAAGAAGCCCCCTTCGACATGGTCGTAGGTTCCGCCGCCTGCCATCGCCTCGAGCGTGTGCTCGGCCATCGCGCGCAGCTCAGGGTCGGATCGGAGCTGGGCCTGCTCGAGCAGGAGCAGGATCGCGTCCGTCTGCGGAAACTTGGGTGCGGAGCCGAAGCCGCCGTACTCGGCGTCGTAAGCGTTCTTGACCGCGTCGAGAACGGAGTCGACAAGGGCGCCGTCGAGACTGCCTGCGCTGCGGGCCACCAGGGCACCGGCGCGCTTTTTGGCTTCCAGTACGCGACTGGCGATCTCCGGCTGATGCGTGCGGTAGTAGCCGGCCACCTTCGATAGCGCGTCGGCCATCTGGTCGGGAGGCAGGTACGTGGCGCCGGTGAGCAGCTCTCCCGACGACGTCAGGAATGCCGTCGTCGGCCAGCCGCCCATGTTGTAACGCTGGTTGACGTCGGGGCGGAGGTCGTTGTCGACCCTGATGGGAAGGTACTCGCGGTTGATGAGGTCTATGACGCCCTGGTTCGAATACGTGGTCTCGTCCATGACGTGGCACCAGTGGCACCACACGGCCGAAATCGAAAGAAGGATGGGCCGGTTGAGTGTTGCCGCCTCACCGAAAGCCTTCTGTGACCATGGGCGCCACTCGATCTCGCCAGCGCGGTTGGGCCGCGGGGAGAAGTGGAACTCGCTCTGGCTCACATGGCTAGCGTAGTGAAAGAATGAAGCCGTGATCTCAACCAGCGCCGTCGACACGTACATCGAGAAGAACTCCCGGCGGTTCGTTGACGAGCTCGAAGAGCTCTGTTCCTTTCCGAGCATTTCCAATCACGGGCTGGAGGCGGTGACGCCGGCTCGAGACTGGATCGCCGAACGCCTCGGCCGTTTCACCGACCGCGTCGAGACCCTCGACGAGGGAGGCATGCCCGCGCTGTATGCGGAGGTCACCGGCGCCGGTCGCCGCAATCTGCTGCTCTACCAGCACTACGACGTGCAGCCCGTCGACCCGATCGAGCTGTGGGAATCGGATCCGTTCAAGCCCGTCGAGAAGGACGGGCGCATCATCGCGCGCGGCGTCGCCGACGACAAGGCAGACGTGATGGCGCGAATCCACGCGCTGGAAACCTTGAAGGGGTTGGGCGAGATTCCGGTCACGTTGCGGTTTCTAGTCGAGGGTGAGGAAGAAATCGGCTCCATGACCTTCGAGAAGATCGCCCACAAGCATGCGGACAAGCTGCGCGCCGACGGCTGCCTGTGGGAATCGGGCGCCTCTTTCGACCCGGCGGGCCGGCCGACGCTGCAGTTCGGGTGCCGCGGCCTTCTTTACGTGCAGCTGCGCGTGAAGATGCTCGACTTCGATCAGCACTCGGGCCTGGCGTCGATCTATCCGTCCGCGGCCATGTATCTCGTCGAAGCGCTCGCCAGCCTGCGCGACCAGGACATGAACATCCGCATCGACGGTTTCTACGAGCGGGTGATCGAGCCGACCGACGCCGACCGGCAGATGATGGCGAAAATCGAACCCGAGATCGGGCAGATGAAGAAGCTGGTGGGATTCGAACGCCTCATCCGCGACCCCGCTCCTGAGCACGCCATCGAGCAGCTGCTGTTCACCCCCACCTGCAACATCGCCGGGATCACCACCGGCTACCAGGGTCCGGGGTCGAAGACTGTGCTCCCAGCCGAGGCGACCGCCAAGCTCGACTTCCGGCTCATCCCGGAGCAGGATCCCGCGGACATCCTGGAGCGCCTGCGGGAGCATTTCGACGCGCATGGGTTCGAGAAGGTCGAGATCTTCGGGCACGACGCCGAGAAGCCGGCGCGATCCGACCCCAACTCGGAGGTGGCCCGCTCTGTCATCGACTGCGTGAAAGAGCTCCACGGCGAGCCGGTCCTGTGGCCGTTCATGCAAGCGACGGGTCCAATGCACCCGGTGGTCGCGGACCTCGGGGTGCCGACGGTGCTGCCGGTCGGTGTCGGGAGGCCCGATAACCGCATCCACGCGCCCAACGAGAACATCCACGCCGCCGACTACATCAACACCATCCGGCTCATGTGCAGGGTCTGGGAACGGTTCGGGGCGGGCTAGAGTTAGCGCCTGATGGAAAAGCTCACCGAGAAGCTGTTCACAGTCAAGTACAAACAGGACACGGGACGGCCGCACATCGAGATCGTCAACCAGTCGGTCTGCGCCGACGAGTGCAAGGGCAAGTACTGCAATCACTTCTGCCCGGCCGGCGTCTATGAGTGGCACGAGGAACAGAAGAAGACGCTGGTGAGCTCGGACAACTGCATCGAGTGCGGCGCCTGCTCCATCGGGTGCCCCTTCGACAACATCGCCTGCCACAGCCCCCGGGGCGGCTTTGGCGCCCAGTACAAATTTGGGTAAAACAACCCTTAGGAATACCAACCCTTAGGGCGCAATTGAGATTTATGCAGTGAGCAAGTACGACGTGGTCATCGTGGGCGGGGGTCCGGCCGGGCTGGCGGCCGGCCTGTACACGGCCCGGATGAACCTGAACACCCTCCTTCTCGACCGCGGCCCGCTGGGTGGACAGCTGCTGAACACCGAGCTCGTCGAGGACTACCCCGGATTCGAGTCCATCTTCGGCAGCGAGCTGGCCACCAAGATGGGCGACCACGCGCGCAAGTTCGGCCTCGAGGTTCGCGAGTTCGAGCCGGTGAAGGAGATCGACAGGGAGGGGGACGTCAAGATCCTCCGCCTAGAGTCCGGCGAGGAGATCCGGACCCCGGCCCTGATCATGGCCGCCGGCGGACTGCCCCGCTATCTGGGCGTCGCCGGCGAGAAGGAGTTCCAGGGCCGCGGCGTGAGCTACTGCGCGGTTTGCGACGGCGCCTTCTTCAAGGGCGAGGAGCTGGCCGTCGTCGGTGGCGGCGACGCGGCTGTCGAGGAAGGCGACTTCCTGACGCGGTACGCCAAGAAGGTCTACATCCTTCATCGCCGGGACCAGCTGCGCGCTCAGCCGATCCTCATCGATCGGGCGCGAGCCAACCCGAAGATCGAGTTCATCCTCGAAGCGGGCGTGAAAGAGATCGTGGGTGACGGCAAGGTGCACGCCGTGAAGTACGAGCAGTTCGGCAAGGACAAGGAGCTGCCAGTCGGCGGCGTCTTTATCTTCATCGGGTTCGTGCCCAACTCGGGGCTGTTCAAGTTCCATGTCGACCACGACGATGCCGGGTACATCCACACCGACCGCAACATGCAGACCTCGGAGCCTGGGATCTGGGCTGTGGGCGACGTGCGCGCGCAGCTCACCAAGCAGATCGCGACAGCGGTTGGCGACGGCACCACGGCCGCCGTCGCGGCCGCCGCGTACGTCTCTTCGCTGAAGGACGCGGCCCGGGCTTAAGCGTCGCCCTCAGGCATTCTTGCCGGATGTCGAGAAACGTCCGGCGGGTCCGACTTG
>Ga0207646_10005493_pt1 | contig 13324 bp, 17 predicted proteins | sample KBSK5502metaG_FD_184343 | JGI IMG/M metagenome (GOLD analysis project Ga0207646, IMG submission 184343) | Corn, switchgrass and miscanthus rhizosphere microbial communities from Kellogg Biological Station, Michigan, USA - KBS K5-50-2 metaG... | ecosystem: Host-associated > Plants > Roots >... | reverse complement strand
GCGGACGACTTCCTGTATGGCGCCGAAGGCGTCCTGTCCGGGCAGAGTGGGCACCCCGCCTTGCATCACTCGGCCATGCATGCGCGCCATCATCTGCTCATGATGCTGCAGCATCGCGCGCATGTCACCGTCGGACGGCTTCGCGTGATCCATCGTCGCCGCCGCGCCACCGTGATCCATCATTCCAGGCGCCGCGGACTGGCCGTCGGCCGGCGAAGCGGCGCGGACAGCTGGCGCGAATGCAAGCATGACCGCGCCGACCATCACCGCCGCTGCTGCGAACCAAACTCTTGACGTGTAAGGTTTCATGGCAACCTCTGCTGGATGTTAACGCTGCTGACATTACGCTGCCGTCGCGGCGCCGCATATGATCTGGATCATGGCCGGCGCATCTTTCGCAGTGCGATGGCGGCGCGGCTTCGGCGAATAACTCCCTCCTTCTCCAGCTCAGAGAGCGTGCGGTAGAGCGCTTCCTGGGTGAGGCCGATTTCCGCCGCGAGGTCCATCAACGTGCCTTCGAGCGGCATTGTGCGTCCGTCTGGACCGACTGCGAAGGCAAGGTGATGCAAAACGCGCTCGCGCGCGGAGCGAATGTTCCGCTCCTCGAGGCGGGCGCGAAGCGAAATGATCTGCTGCGCGAGGACCGCCATGAAGCGCTCCCCGAGCGATGCCTCGGCGCGGAAAGCCGAAAGTAGGTCCCGGTTCGGATAGATGCGCACCAGAGAAGCAACCGCCGCAACGGCGTCGCAGTGATAGACAGTGGCAAACAACGCCGCCTCGGCGAACAACTCGCCTGTTCGCGCCGTATGCAGCACCACGGGATGGCCGGCGACCGTGTTGCGAACAAGACGCAGCCGGCCGCGCTCGATCTCGAAGATCGCAAACGTCTTGTCGCCCTGGCGGAACAGCGTCTCGCCCGCCGCAAGCTCGCGGACGCGCGAGCGTTCCCGGATCGCGGCGGGGAGCCAGTCGAGAGAAGACATGGTAGCAGTGCGTAGCCGGGGTTGAGTCCGTAGGCGATACCCGGGGCAACGTTTCACCGAGGGGCGACCCCGGGATTCGTTGCACGCATCCCGGCTACGGCCTTTGCCTCACCGGCGTCTGCATGAACTTGCACAGCAGGCGGTGGAAATGATGCGTGCCGCGCTCGCGCGTGGGCGAATAGCGGCCTTTGCGGTAAAAACGTGAGCGCACCCCGCGCTGCACGGCTTCCACGATCGCCTCGTCTTCGAGCTCGACATCGTGCAAGGCCCCGCCGGCGCCCTGTCCGAGCTTAGCTTCATCTCCCACGTACGCGTGGAACTCGATGCGCGTGCGGTCGATCGCCTCCGGCACGACGCGATTGAGCGACAATCCCCAGGGATAGAAGTTGAGCATCAGATTCGGGAAAATCCATGCGTAATATGCCGCGATGCGCCGGTTCTGATCGGGCGCGCTCGCCGGAAGATCGAACGCGGCTTGGCCATCTTTTGCCAGCGCGAGCTGCAGGGTCGCATAGCGAAAAAGCTCGTCCGCGTAGCTACCGTAGTCGACGACGCGGTTGAGACCGGCGTGGACAAAAGGGATGTGGAAGCCTTCGAGGTAATTCTCTACGTACAGCGCCCAGTGCGCGTTGACGACGTAGTCGCGGCTCTGCCCAGGATCGGGACGAAAGCTTTCAACCGGCAGCGTCGGCAGCCGCGTCATGATATCGCCGAGAAAAGCTTCGATCGGCGCGGCGGGATTGAGTGCGGCGAAACCGTGATTCGCCCAGGCGGCGAAAGGAACCTGCGGCAGGTTGTCGTCGACCGACGGAAAGTTCTTCGCGCCCGCGAATTCCGGCATGAAGGTCATGCGTCCGGAGAGATCGAAGCGGCGCGAGTGATAGCCGCAGCGGATCTGCTCGACTTGGGTGCACGGTGCGCGTACGAGGATATTGCCGCGGTGGGTGCACACATTGGAAAGACAGCGCAACGTGCCCGCGCCGTCGCGCGAAAGCAGCAGCGGCTCGTCGAGCAGTCCGGGCAAGAGTTGGCGCGGGGACAGCGACCCGGATTCGGCAACGTCCGCGAGATCGCCGATCCATTGCCAGCTGCGCGCGAAGACGCGCTCTCGCGCCAGCGCGTACGTCGCCTCGTCGCGGTAGAACGCGCTGTCGATAGTGGACGCGACGCTGATATCGGGGTCGACGGAATAGGCGGACATTATCGAGGATCTCGTAGGTGCGAATTCATTCGCACATTGTCCCATGCCAACGCCGCGGCCGAATGAATTCGGCCCTACGAAACTCCCACCGACCTCAACCTGCGCCGGTTAGCTGCCAATCGCATTTTCTCCGAGCGCGATGTCGACCGTCATCTCCTTCATGAGCGGTTCCAGTGCGCGCCGCAGCTCATCGTTCGGAACCTGTTCCGGTACGACCAGGAGCGCCTTGACCTTGAACAGCTGCTCGGCGGGCGTGGCGCCGCTGACGATCTCGGTGTGGAGGTCCTCGATGCTGACGCGGCGTCTGGCAAGACTCCCGGACAATTCGCGAACGATCCCGGGCCGATCATGCCCGACCAATTCGAGCTTGACTGCGCGGCGCCCGGCGGGAACCGGTATCTGCTCCTGTTTGGCGACGACGACGTGCACTCCCGACGGCTCCAATCCGCCCAGCGCGGCAGCCAGCGGGTCGGCGTTTTGCGGAGGTACTTCGAAATGCACCAAGCCGGCGAACTGCCCGGCGAGGGTCGCAATGCGACTTCCGGCCCAGTTGGCGCCGAAGCCCTGCGCCTGCTCCGACAAGAGACTCACAATTCCGGGACGATCGGGGCCCGTCACCGTCGCCACGAGCGATGTGCTTGGCGATTTTCCTTCGTCCGTCAATGAAACGGTCCTGCGGATCATTGGCGCTTTGGTTGCGAACCGCTCGTCTTGGGGGTGCGCGGGCACCTCGCCATGCTGCCGGGCGTGGCGAACAACCCGCGTCAGGAGGTCGAGACCCATCGGTGCGAGCGCGCGTTCCCACAACTCGCGTGCCGTCTCGCCCTTGACGACGAAGCACCAGTTCTGCGCGGCGATCGCGCCCGCATCCATGGTGTCAGCCAGGTGATAGACCGAGCCTCCCGCCACCGCATCGCCTTCCAGGATCGTCCATTCCACCGCGGCGATGCCGCGATGTCGCGGCAGCAGCGAAGGATGATAGCCAACGCCACCGAGGCGCGAACGCGCCAGCGCCTCCCTGCTGACCCGTGCGTGGGTGTGTGCGGCCACGATGAGCTCCGTCACATCGGCGATTGCACTTCCCGGCACATTCTTGGGATTTTCGAGCAGGTGGAGAGGCACGCCGGCTTCCTGCGCCGCGAGCGCCAGTCGGTCATCGCCGGCGGGCGCAACCACGCGTGCGATTTCGGCGCCATCGTTGCGCAGCGCTTCGAATACCTTGGCCCCAAAGAAACGGGACCCGACCAGTGTGCATTTCACCGTGGAATCCTTTCTGCAGACGGGTGCCTCACTAACGCCCAATCGAGATCATCAGTTTACGTCTTGGCGTGTGTTCGAATCCATGGGGAACACGAGCCTAACCGCCGAAACGAAGGAGTCCCATGCAAGCCATCCCGCCCCGCTGACCCACGCTTCCTTTCAGGCGATGCCGAAGATCTTCACCACGAGCGGCGTGTCGACAATCACGTGCGGCGCGATAGCGTGGTAGCCGAGCGCGTGAACCCAGGCGTTGCCGGTGCGCAGCGTCAGCACGCTCTTAATCATCCCCGGTCCAAAATAGGTGAGCAGCACGAAAATCAGCGAGAGTCCGGTGTCCCGCGGCGAATCGAATGCCGACCACCCTTCGACGATGTGCATTGCAGCGTAAGTAAGTCCGCCGAGCAGTACGGTGCTGATCGCCGACCCCGTTAGCTTGAGATAACGGGGAAGCAAGATCGCATAGATCAAGACCATCGTCGGCAACACGGTCCCGATGAAGAACACCGCGAAGCTGAGCGGCGCGCCGAGGAGTGCCTGATGCGGGCTGAGGCTGAGGATGCTTTGGTCGAATGCGCTCAATTCGAAGGCGGATTCGATCGCCAGGAGGATGAAGATCAGTAAGGCGTCGTTCCGGCGGTTGGTTGAGCGAAGATTGAGCTCGGTGCTCGTGTAGCGACGCCGGAAGTAGACATACGGTGCGACCGCGAACACCAGGAAGTTGTAAAGCGCCCATATCCAGACCTCGGTAGGTCCTGGCGTCACGGTGCAACCGAAGACGGCGCCGGCAATGTGGAAGCTAAAGGGACGGTAACCGAGCGCGGGACCGACGATCCAGCCGCCAACCTGACCGAGGGCCGCGTAGGCGACAACGAGAACCGTCTCGCGCAAGGCAAGGCGTCGGTCGGGCGCGCGAGCGGCCATGTCGGGAACGACGCGCTTGCGAGTCAGCAGGAAGGCCAACACCATCAGCACGAAGATCTCGATCATTCCGATGGTTGGCGCAGCCATCTGCACAGCGAAAGGCAGCTGGGCGACCGCCGGTCGATCGAACGGCAGCGATCCACGCGCGAGCCACAGCGCGACGACGTAGCCGGCAATCCACAAGGCGGCGGCGAGTTGGACACCGCGATGGCTGACAATGGCTCGCAGCACCGAGAGCAGCGATGGTGTGGATGCGGCGAGCGTCGATGTCGATTGTTGGCGAAGACTCATGGCTGCCCGCCGAGAACGGTTGACATGTCGCGTGGCCGCAGGCCGCGCGATGTCCGCCAGACTCTAGAGATGTACGATTACGACCGTCCTGTCGTCAGTATTCATCCGGGTGGTGCTGCCCTTCACCGCCGGATAGCGAGCGATTTTCTCCGGGTCAACGCGCTCTACTTCGGCGAAGGCCGCCTCCCAATCGTCTAGAGAGGGTGCGGCGCCCGGCTTGAAATATCCGTCGGTGAACAGCTCGATCGAGCGCATTCCCACGCGCGGCCGGTCGATCACCCGCGCCAGCGTTCAGCGAGGGCAAGAACCTGGCCGCAACCGGCCTTGCGGTTTTCGTCGTGTTCAGGATCTCGGACCGGAAGGAAAGCGCGTTCGTCTGAGCGGCCTTAAGCCGATGCCCGTCGCTGTTTGGGGCGCATTGCTGCCCAATCCGGGATGGCAAACTTGCCCTTCAACGACTGGAGCTCGCCGCGGTGCAGGCGTGCCAATCTCTCCAGGGTCAGGTCTCCCTTTCTCGTCAATTCCACCTCCACCCGGCGTTTGTCGGCGCTGCTGATGCTGCGCCTGACCAATCCGGCCGCCTCGCACCTGGAAATCAGCGACACGACACCGTGATGCTTTGCCTGGAGGCGCTCGGCGAGCTCTCCTACCGTCGCCCATTCCCGGCCGGGAAAGCCCTTGATTTGCAGCATCAGCAGGTACTGCAATGACGTTATTCCATTTCGGTGCGATACCTCTTCGCTGAACCGGAGAAACCGACGCAGCTGGTAACGAAAGTGCGCAAGCTGCTCGAAATCGGCCTTTGACATGCTGCGGTCGAACGTTTTCGCTGGCCGTTTGCTCGCTGGCTGTTTGCTCATGGTTGCAGTGTATCACAATATGATATAATAGTGGCAACCAAACCAACATGAAGATGGGCTGCTCTCTTCCCCGCGCTACCGCCATGAGACTGAATATCCTATCTGACCTGCATCTGAGCCTCGGCTCGCTGACGATACCGGAGAATGGTGCCGATGCGGTAATCCTGGCGGGAGACATCGCCCGCCCGAGGGAGGCCGTTTCCTGGGCGCGGGGCTTTACCAAACCGGTGCTCTACGTTCCCGGGAACCACGAGTTCTACGGCGGCAGCATTGCGGGCACTGTAGACGAACTCAAGCGACTGTGCGCGGAGACTAATATCCGCGTGCTCGACAACGATGAAGTCATCATCGGTGGCGTGCGTTTTCTGGGAGCTACGCTGTGGACCGATTTCATGCTCTTCGGTGACGGTGAGAAACGCGCGGCGGCGTTCAGGGAAGCGCTGCGCCTCATGCGCGATTTCACAAGGATTCGCGTCGGTGAATCGCTGGAAGCGTCATTCACCCCGGCCGATTCAGCCGCATTGTTCAATGTTCACGCCGGCTGGCTCGATAGCAAGCTGGCCGAACCGTATGCCGGGTCGACCGTGGTAATCACGCACCATGCTCCGTCGCGGAAGAGTATCCATCCGAGGTTTGCAGACTCTCTCCTGAACGCGTGCTTCGTGTCTGATGTCGAGCATCTGATCGACGGGAGCCGCGCCCGTCTATGGATACACGGACATACGCACGACAGCTTCGATTATGTTCTGAACGGAACGCGGGTTGTGTGTAATCCGCGAGGTTATGCAAAGCACGGGCTGAACGAGAATCCCCACTTCGATGCGAATTTCCTGGTGGAAATCGACTAGTGCATACAAAGCATCTGGAAATCGTGAGCGACGAGCTGCGGCGCGCGTAGACACGATCAACTTGAAAGGAGCGCTTGCCATGGAACACCACATGTATCCCGATGTTTCGAAAGATCTGGCGCAAAAACGAAGGCAGCTTGCACCGGAAATCTATGGGGCTTTCCGTGCGTTCGGTCAGCTCGTCTTTGCCGATGGTGCCTTGCCGTCGAAAACCAAGCAGCTCATTGCGGTTGCGGTGGCGCATGCGACCCAGTGCCCCTACTGCATCCGCGGCCACACCGAGCTTGCATTGAAAAAGGGCGCGAAGGAACAGGAGATCATGGAAGCGATTTGGGTCGCCGCCGAGATGCGAGCCGGCGCTGCCTACGCGCACTCGGTCCTCGCCATCGATACGATGAATCAGGCGGAAGCTAAGCCAGCCGCGTGATCAGTAGCCGTAAAACTCTTCGCTGCGAATGTCGTCGTCGTCGATGCCCGCGTGATTCAACGTCTGTCGCACTGCCTCGACCAGCGCCGGTGGTCCAGCGAGGTAGTAGACCGGCGCTGACAGGTCTGCGCCAACCTTTTTCACCAGCTCTTCGTCAATCAAGCGGGTTTCTCCCTCCCATGGCCGACCGGATTGCCTCATCTGGGTCATCGTCGCAACCAGACGGAAGTTTTTGTTGAGTTGCTCGAGCTGGCGCAGCTCCGCGAGAAATGCGGTGTCCTCTGGCCGGCGGTTGGAATAGAGCAATAACAGGCGCTGTGGCAAGCGGTCCTTCGCAGCTTGCCGCAGGATGCTCATAAACGGCGTAATGCCGATACCTCCCGCAATGAAGACCGCAGGGCGCGCGCGATTGTTATGCAAGGTAAGCGATCCAAAAGGGCCGTCGAGGTGTACCGACGAGTCGATTGGCAGGGACCTGAGCGCGCGCTTGAACGTACTGTCACGCATGCGCGTGGCCACGACCAGATCTTCTTCGTAGGGTGCGCTGACGAGAGAAAATGTATGCCGGCCGCTTTGCGCGTCCGCGCCCGGAGGATCGATCAGGACCACCTCGATCGCCTGCCCCGGCTTGAAACTGAAGCCGGGTGGCTTGTCGAAATGAAATGCGGTCGTGCCTTCCGCAATTTCCTCACGCTTCCTGAGTTTTGCTTCATACGTCGTCATGCCGTGAGCTCCGCCGGCAGTGGCCGCAAATCACGTTCGTAGCCGCCTTGTCGACGCCACGGCCTATCAGCCGACGACGGACGCACGATTCGGGCGAACGCCGAATGGTTGTGGATCGACTCAAAGTTCTCCGCTTCGATCGTATAAGCCAAGACGCGCGACTCCTGATTCAGCGCGATCGCTACGTCGCGCACCAGGTCTTCCACAAACTTCGGGTTGTCGTAGGCCTTTTCCGTCACGAATTTCTCGTCGGGGCGTTTCAGGAGGCCATACACCTCGCACGATGCGCTACGTTCGGCAATGGCGATCAATTCCTCGATCGGCATTTCCGCGGCCAATTCCGCGTCGATGGTGATGTGCGAGCGCTGATTGTGAGCCCCGTAATCGGAAATCTCTTTCGAGCACGGGCATAGACTCGTCGCCGGTACGGTTACGCGCATCCAAAACGAATACGCACCATCATTGGCCACTCTCCCGCGCCATCGGACGTCGTAATCGAGCTGACTTCGGACTCCCGAGATCGGTGCAGCCTTGCTTACGAAATAGGGAAATCGCATTTCGATCATCCCGCTCTGTGCGCCCAGGCGTTCGAGCATATCGATAGCCATTAGGTGAAACCGGGGCTGATCCAATGGCCCCGTCTGCATCTCGAGGAGCTCGACAAAACGCGACATATGCGTACCCTTGGTGATGGCAGCCAGACCTACCGTCATCGACAACGTCGCGATCGTCGACACCAGCCTCCCGCCGGAGCGCACCGTCACCGGATAGCGGACGTCCTTGATGCCTACCGCGTCGATGGAAATGTCGCGCGCGTCTAGCTGTGACTGAATGTCGGGCAGGTCAATTCGCTCTGGAGCGTTCATATGCATTCCTTGTCGCGCAGGTGGTCCGATCGCCGGCTGCGCTGTGTTGTGTTTAACTGAGTTTGGCCGAGAACTGCCTGGCCAGCACGCCGAGTTTTCGCAATGCAAACAGCGGAAAGACTGGCGTAGTTGCTACTTCCCGCACGGCGGCGACGCGTTCGCCTGCTTGAGATACGCGATCAGATCTGCACGCTCTTTCCCACCGGTGACCCCGGCATAGCCCATCGCTGTTCCGGGAACAGTCGCCAGCGGGTCCGCAAGAAAGCGATCGAGCGTCTTTTCATTCCATATGGTCTTCGAGCGCTTCATCGCTTCCGAGTACGCGAATCCCTTCTCGCTCCCGGCGCGGCGGCCGAACAGACCGCGAGAATCAGAAAAGACATATATCAGTGCTCCTGTGAGTGGGAACTAAGCGGCGTCGGGGATTACCCGCGCCGAATGAACAACAACGCGCGCCATCAGCAGCGGCGGTCCGGTTACAGCGACTTGAGATACTGGACGAGATCTGCAAGCTGCGTATCCGTGAGGCCCAGAGATTTCCTGGCGTTGTAAGTCTGAACAACCGCCTCCAGCGTCGGGGCGCTGCCGTTGTGGAAATAGGGCGCGTGCTGCCACAGCCCGCGCAATGGGGCCGTCCGGTATTGTTTGGTAGCGCTGCGCGACGCGTAGCTGGGCGCGCCGCCGGGTTCGGGTTCGCTCACCACATCGGTCGCAGGATGCAGCCGCGAGTTGGCGTCCGTGAACTCGGTCCCGCTATGGCAGGTTGCGCACGTGCCCGGTCCTTTGAAAACCAGACTTCCTCGTTCGGCAGCCACCGAATCGAAACTCCCGGCCGGCGGTGGCGGCGCTTGCAATGTGAGCTGGTAGGCCTGCAGGGCGGGCAGCTTCGAGGTGATCAGGTCATCGGTGCCATTGGTGACATTGACGCCAGTGCGCCGCTCCGAGAACGATCCATGGCCACCCATCTGGGTGACGCCTACATAGCGGTTCCAATACGCCAGATCTTCGCCATCGCCTGTCGAGGTGATGCGGTGTATGCCATCCAGGCCGTACGCAGGCGGGATGACCTGCGGGCCATTCAGGCCGTCCTGGTTGAAGCGAGGGTCGTACTTGCCGGCGCCCCAAGAGTTGTAAACCGCCTTTGCCGTCGTGCTCAGTGCAGGCGACAGGGCGATGATGGCCCCTGGATTGAGATCACGGTTGGGCCAGCCATCCAGGCGTTTGCCGATGCCGGGCGCGAAGGAATCGTCGACGGTCGAATGGCAAAGAGCGCAGGTAATCCCGACCCGTGTCAGTGTGTCCTTGCCATTGATGGTCTCCACCGTTCCCTTGAGGCCGACGACGGCATCCAGCTTCAGAAGGACGACCGTGGTGTCGGGGCTCTTCAGATCGACGCTGCCGTTCTGGATTCCCTGCACGACCGCCGCTGGCAAGGCATCTGCATCGACTTTCAAACCGACTGACAGGGCGGTCGTGGGGTCGACCGCAGTACGAATCACTTCATGCAGGCGCAGCGTGTCGGTCCATTGCGTTTCGTCGCCAAAGGTATCGAACCGGAAGATCTGCTTTCCCTCGGCCACGACAGCCGGATCCGGTGTCGAGTTCTCTGCCGCCCCCGTACCGCCACCGCAGGCAGCTGTTAGTAGAGCAGCCACGCCGACCACGCAAAACACGACCAACTTCTCAGACATCGCGTGCCTGCAGATCATCCGAGCCTCCTCAACACGCCCGCGACGATACGGTCGCAGCGTGCTCCCGCGAAAGCAAAAACGTCCTCGAAGGCAAAATTCGTCTCGCGCGAGAGCCCCTCGCGCAACAGGCTCTTGGCCCGGAAGAAACGGGTACGCACGGTGGCCTGGGGGATGTCGAGCGCAGTCGCGATTTCATCGACCGTCATTTCTTCTATCGCGCGCAGCACGAATACGGTGCGGAACGCGTCCGGCAGCTTGTCGATCATCGCCTCGAGGAGACGGCGCGTTTCCATACGCAGCGCAATCTGTTCGGGCTGTTCGGGCGAGGCATCATCCGTGTTCAAATAGGCCGCCTCGTCATTCTGTTTCGACGAGTCATTCAGCCAGAACACCTCGGCGCGACGGCTGCGCTTCCGCACCCGTCCGATCGCCTCATTGGCAACGATGCGCACTAGCCAGGTTGACAATTTCGCATCGCCGCGAAACCCGCCCATCCCTCGGTACGCAAGGAGATAAGCTTCCTGCACCGCATCCTCGGCCTCGGCGTCGTCCTTCAGGATGCTGCGCGCCGTGCGGTAGAGCATCTGGTTGTGGCGCCGCATCAGCAGCCCCAGTTCCTCCCGGTCGCCGGTCGCGATCCGTTGCGCGATTTCGACGTCGGCTAATCCGCTGTGCACTGCTTCGAGCGCTGCTGCATGCATGCTTCCTCCTTGATCGTTTCACGATGACTTTGGGACATTGGATGACGGCGAGGCGCGCCGCGTTCCCGCGCGGGTCGTAAGCGCGCTCAACACTTGCAACAGAACCTGGCGCTGCGCCTTTCCGACGCTTGACGCAGTATATCATACTGTGATATATATGCTACGGGATCGGGATGAGGCTGTTTCGCGACCGCCCGGAAGGGTTCCCGACTCGAGGCATCAGTGCGGGCGTCGCGCCTTACTCACGCCCGCAGCTTGTGAGTCTGAACATGACGTCTGATTTTCCAGGGTTCTCCACGCCATCGGCAGGATTCGAGGCGCCGCTGCAAATGCTCGCAGTTTGTCATCGTCGTATCCGGACCCAGTGCGCGACACTGTTGCGGCTCAGATCGCACGTTGCCATGTTCGGTGTGGATGATGCGGCGTGTACTGCCGCCCGCAACGTTATGAGCTATTTCGATGGCGTGGCGCGCCATCACCACGAGGACGAAGAGCAGAGTTTGTTTCCGGCCTTGCTTGAATCAATGGCCGGCTCGGACGCGATATGCCTACGACAGCTAGTCGACTCGTTAACGATCGATCATCGGGAGCTCGAACGGCTCTGGGACACTCTCAAGGCGTGGCTTGTTCGGATCGAGGCTCGCGACGCAGCTTCGCCCGAGGCAGGTGAAATCAGCGTATTGATCGACCTGTACGACCGTCATATTGAACGAGAGGAGCAGGAACTATTGCCGATGGCGGCCAGACTACTCGGTTCGACCGATTTGAACCGGATCGGTAACGCGATGCGTCTGCGACGTGGAATCACGTCAACCTGAGCCAACGCACCATGACCATGCCCGTGCGCATCTATCTGTCAGTGCTCGACGGGCAGTTCGGCACGGCATCGGCGCTGTCGACCATCCTTCTGGCCGCAACCGGCCTCGCGGTTTTCGTCGTGTTCAGGATCTCGGACCGGAAGGAAAGCGCTTTCGTTTGAGCGGCGGGGAACAGTGGCGAAGGCGCCAGCGTCGTGCCATCACCTTGTTCGAAAGGTTCAGGTCCAAGGCTCCTGATGAATGTTCGTCCGTCGATCATTGGATCACTGCGTCCGCCCGCAGTAGCAATGCGGGTGAGAACGTGAGGCCGAGCGTGTTGGCGGTCCTTTGGTTGACGGTGAGATAAAAGCGCGTCGGCTGCTCGACGGGTAGGTCGGCCGGCTTGGCGCCTTTAAATATCTTGTCGACGTAGGCCGCGCCACGCCGGAATTGGTCGCTGATACGTTCGCCGTAGCTCATAAGAAGTCCAGCGCCCGCATATTCACTATTGCCTGCTATCGCCGGCAATCGGTTCTGGGCAGCCAGACCGGCGATTTCACGGCGGCGGGTCATGAAAAGCGAATCGTCGAGCACAATCACGATATCAGCGTGATCGCGTTTCATCGAAGTAAAAGCAGGTTCCAGTTCTTCCGCGTTCCGCGCATTAACAGCCAAGACCGTGATTCCGTCCTTCTGCGCGGCGGACTGGAGACTCTTCACCACCGACGGATAGAACGGATTATCAGGATTGATCAGCGCGGCGACTCGCGACACCGATGGGACCGCCGCCCTCAACAGCTCGAGTTGCTTCGCAATCACTTCGTCGTGGGCTTCCGACACGCCGGTTATGTTGGCCCCCGGCCTCGCCAGGCTTGCAACCAAACCGCTGCCGACCGGATCGCTTATGGAGGCGAACACGATCGGAATGGTCGAGGTTGCCCGTTGAGCCTCGATGGCGCCGCGCGTGTTAAATGCGACAATGACATCGACTTTCAGTCGTACGAGCTCCTGCGCGTAGCCTGCCAAACGGTCGTACTGTCCCTCGGCGAAGCGCCACTCAATGACGAAATCCTTTCCCTCGACGTAGCCGAGGTCACGCATTCCCAGAAGGAATGAACCTTGATTGCTGGATTCAAACGACGCCGGCCTGACCCCTCCGCTCAGAACCCCAATCCGCCTGGTTTTGGGCGCTGGCTGCGCGATCGCCAGAAGAGGCACCAGCAATAAATTGAGTCCCAGAGCGCACATCAATCTACGGCGTGTTGTCATTCGATCACCTCGCCGGTATGGAGTCCGGGCTAGCGTACCGACCCAGCATCTGGACGGTCCACTTCAGATCCGGCGAACCTACGCCGAAGAGATTGAGTGGTCAATGCTACGCGAGCGATACGTGAGGCCTACTGTGCGCAATAAGAACGGCGCACGTGCAACTTGCGCCTAAAGACGCGAATGCCCACAGATATCGGAGAACAAGAGCGTTAAGCCAACCCGCGCAATTCAAGTCGAAGAATTCATATGCGACCTATATCGGCCGGGGCCAAAGGCTCATTTAGCCTCCTCGTCACTTCCGACCACCCCGCCGACCGTTTCAAGAACGCGATGGAACTCGTCGACGCATTATGCAATCCATCCTCATGACTCCTTGGCCAAATCATGACCCAACCCGTCACCCAGCCGGATCTTTCCACCCGACCGTTCCATTTGACCGCCGAGCGCGTCATGAGCGCTCCGCCTCACGTGCTGTTTGCGGCGTGG
>Ga0207646_10005492_pt1 | contig 13325 bp, 8 predicted proteins | sample KBSK5502metaG_FD_184343 | JGI IMG/M metagenome (GOLD analysis project Ga0207646, IMG submission 184343) | Corn, switchgrass and miscanthus rhizosphere microbial communities from Kellogg Biological Station, Michigan, USA - KBS K5-50-2 metaG... | ecosystem: Host-associated > Plants > Roots >... | reverse complement strand
CAACCTGGTTCAAGCAAGAAAAGAAGGGTTTCTCCGGTAACTCCCTTCACATACTTTTCAGCAAATATACATAACTAGAATTATAGGAAAAAGATTATTCTAGATGCTACACGGGTAGTTGAAACTTATGCATGGTTACTCTAATCAATTTGGTACGTTCTATACACAAAGATAGCAAGAATCTACGTTCATCTACCTAAGAGTATGTACTCGAGTGTTTTGTAGTGGGGACTTTTTCAGCCGTGAATTGTGAATGAAGCTCTAAAGGAGATTGTATGCAAACGAGTGGCAGCCGCTACCAGCTAATTATGCAAGAGGTGCTCAATCAAAAGCACCTTTTTGAGGCTTTACTAACGGAGAATACTGAATTACGCCGCCAGCTCGCTGATCTACGTGAAGGTCGAGGTGTTTTCGTCGAAATCCTGGACGACCGCTTTCCGCTAGCAGTGAAATCAGTTGATATTTCTCCCGAAGTAGTCTCGTCGGCCCAGGTTGATCCTTCTATACAGGAAAAAGCCGCTAGTAATAACCAGGCACCGGTATCCTCCTCTTTGCCTCAAACTCCACTGCCAAAGGAGGAGTTCACAGTGGAAGAAGTGATGGAGGATGAACCTACTTTAGTCTCTCCTAGCATGCAAGGGTTCTTAGAGGAAGCCTTGCACGATGAATTTTCGAGGGCATCCAACAGGCAAATGGCGCTGCGGTCTGGCCCGATCACGAATCCTCCAGATTTCAATGAAAAGCAAAAAGAGGCCCTGCGGCGCGAGCTTTCGGGCAGTTTCTTGCTGGAATGATCGCACCGCACTTCCTTTCCCTATTACCGGATTTGGAATGTTGCTGAAGCCGCGTTTATTGGCGGGCTTGTAGGCCGCGCCAACATCATTAATGTAAACGAGGCGTTTCCCTGCGGCATGAGGAAGGTAACTGTTCCTCTGCCTGTCGATTGAGAAGCAATGGAGAGAGGAAATGTGAAGTTCGCTGTGGGCGAACTCGTAGTGTCTCCAGCTTTTAAGCGTATATAGTCACCGGGATATGCATTAAAATCACTCCCTGTAGAATTGGTAGCACTCAAAGTCACCTCTATAAAGACCTGCCCTTTCGCTGCCTGCTGGTTGTCAGCGCTCAAGCTCTCTGTCACCGAGGTGATGGTCCAGTTTAACCCCGCGTACTGGACCATCGTATTTGGAGCGATAGTTTTCGGCTGGTACTTGCTCAGGTTAGCGGTTGGCATGAGAGAAATATCCATCTGGTTTTCGGAAGCTGTACCCATAATGAGAACAAGCCTGCTGAGATCAAGATTGGAAGAAGGTACAGCAAAATCCAGCCAGTTCGTGCGGTTGGTCGATGCGTCAGGCCCCAAAGGATTCTGAGAGTTAACGGCGGGAGTGGTCGTCCCATCCGGCAACCGTAAGTGGGCAACATCTCCGTATGCAAAGTTTCCGCTGTGCGTCGTTGGATTATTTTCCATCATAGTAATACGTACCAGGCCGCCCTGGCTGGTGTTATTATCTCCGGGCAAGCTTTGCGCCTCCTGGACAGAGCTAATGGTCATTTGTATGCTTGCATACGTGAATTGCAAGTTCAACTGCTCAGCCGTGGGTCCGCTACTGGCCGGGGTACCATTGTTGCTGCCACTACTAACAGGAGTGTTACCCGTAGTGCTGGCAGTGTTCTGCTGTGTATGCGCGCCATTGTTATTCTGATTGTTATTTGTTGCGGGATGCCGGAAAAAGGCAAAGTACAGACCAACCCCGCCGAGTACCAGTACAAGCAGCAGTACGATGGCTACCAGGCCCGCCCTGGAGCGTTTTGGAACTCGCGCATAGTCGGGAACAGCAGCATAGCCTGGAGCTGGCGGTGTGTAATAGGATGATGCCTGCGACTGCTGAGAGGAGGAGACGAAGGAATCAGGTGGTGGAGGTGGTGGGATGACATCAGCTTGGGTGTCCTGGGCATAGAATTGGTCGCCAGGTGCCGGTACTGTGGAATACGTTGCACCAGCAACATTCGGAGCCGGTGCAGCAGGCGTAGCCGGTATGGCAGCTGTCCCTGGAGCATTGGGAGTAGCTGGCGTGGAGATCGGCGCACCTACAGTCGAATCCGCATTAGCCGTCATTATCGTTGGTTCAGAAGGTGCTGATTTTGCCGCAGGTATAGTCGCAACTGGTGACGATGGATTCTGTGCAGCATTACTTGCCAGCGTAGCTTGCTCATCCGTTGCCAGGGCGGTTGGATTGTTCGATCCGATGTCTGTGGTCGCACCACAGTTAGTACAAAAACGATGCCCTGCTTCTAGAAGACTGCCGCATTGCGAGCAGAAGCGAGGGGTTGACTGTGCCATAGCTGCTCTCCTTAGAAGAATAATAATTAGAACTTAGCCATACATCATCTTAGCAGCAAGTAAGAGGAATGTCTACCATTTAAATCACTCTTCATGATTCTTCTTTGAATACGAGAGCACCTACAGTTATTTTCGAGAACTCTATACGTTAAGAAAAGCAGTACTACTATTCTAACGGTTTAAATCCTTCCACGATTACAAATTGTTTATTTATGCGTGAACAAAAGGAGCATGCTGCTATGAATCTACGTCGTCCTCTCGCGCTCTTAGCGCATCGCGTGTTGCTGGTATTTGGTCTCATTGCGCTACTCGCGCTTTTTGGAACACAAGTATTTGCCGCCAGAGCTGAAAGCCCATCGTTCGTGCGTATTATCCACGCCTCACCCTTTGTTGGAGCCGCCGATGTCTTCCTTGATGGTTCCAAGCTGCTGACTAGCTTTCTCTTCGGCTCGGTAACTGATTACGCAGCTATCCCGGCAGGTCCGCACAAAGTCCAGATTGCCCTTGTGGGCAAAGGGATCGCTGCATCCGCCATATCAGAGACATTATCCGTCAGTCCCGGCGTTGCTTACACGGTGGCGGCTATCGGGACGAGCGCCACGAATTTATCTCTGGCTGTCTTTGTCGACAATAATATCATCGCTCCTCACACAGCTAAGGTACGCGTCTATCATCTTGCCCCCAACGCTGGTCCTGTCAATGTGACTACTGGAGGGCGCACCCTCTGGAACGGTATCACCTACGAGGAGGCGACTGGCTACGTCTCAATTCCTGCAGGTTCATACACATTCGATGTAAATGCACCCGACGCCAACTCGACTCTTCCGCTTGCAACAACGCTCAATGCGAACACAGTGACCAGCGTCTTTGCCGTTGGACTGGTCAATGGCAGCCCGAAGATAGAGCTTGTACCCCAGCAGGTCAATGGCGTACCCGGTTTGCCCCAGACAGGCAGTGATCCCAACGCTCCCTCTCCGAGTTCGCAACCAGTGCTCCCGTGGATACTAGGAACGCTGGCGCTAATGATGCTCTGCGCAAGCGCAGTATTGTTTCGCCTGGCATATGCACGACAAGCCAAAATCCTTGACAAAGTGTGATCCCCTCTTGTACACTTGAAGCAAGAACGCATGTTTCAAGAGGAAGCGGCAGCAGATGGGACAGGCGACGCGCACCACGAAACTCCAGCTTGACCTGGGCGACCGCAAGCGAGGAGGAGCCAATACCGAGAAGCGAGCAGCTCTCGATGCCACGGTCGAGCAGCTCACTGCCGCGCGCGCCTTCTATATCGACTTTTTTCTGGCGCATGCAGATAAATTTGCCGAGCGCGTCCCCTACTACTCGGAGAAGCACCTGGAGATGCGCGAGCGCGCCCCGTCCGCGCATGAACTGCTGACCTGGGCAGAGGCCCACACGGTGGCCACCAAAGACCACCCTTCCCCCTGGGAGGGCTGGAACTTTACCGAGCGGTTTGCCCAGATGCCCTTCGTCTATCGCAGGAGTGCTATCAAAGATGCCATCGGCAAGGTGCGCTCGTATCTGTCCAATCGCGCGCAGTGGGAAAAGAGCGGCGCCAAGCAAGGCGAGCCGGGGCTGCCTGGGGCCAGGGATCATCCCACGCTTTACCAGGGCACCTGCACCCTTCACCTGGAACGTGCCGACAGCACGCAACGCTTTGTGCAGCTCAAGGTCTATGATGGAAAGACGTGGACCTGGGTCAACTACCCAGTGAAGGCAAGCCGCTACTTTGAGCAGCGCTACCGCGACGCGTCTTGGGAACACAAGAGCCCTGTCCTGGTCGTACGGGCGAAGTCGGCGGAAGTGCACTTTCCTCAGATCAAAGAGATCGCAGCCAAAAAGGTCAAGGACAGCAAGCTTGATCCGAACCTGGTGACGGTCGCAGTGGACCTGAATGTGTGCAACCTGGCTGTCATCACCGTGAGGGCACACGAAACCGTGCTCGAAACCGTCTTTGTGACCGATCATGGCCTGGATCAGGCCCGCTTCCGGCATCTCAAACGCATCGCCAAGAAGCAATGGCAATCCGGCACGCCGGTGAGGGGCGAGCACAGCAATCAACAACTCTGGCGGCACATCGATCACATGAACGAGGATGCCGCCCACCAGGTGGCACGCCGTATTGCAGAGGTCTGCGCCAGGTATCCAGGCTGTGTGCTGCTTTTTGAGCGCTTGCGTAAGATCAAGGCCAAAGGGGGGAGCAAGTCGAGGCGGATGAACCGAAAACGCGCGCATCAACTGCGCGGCAAGATCAACCGGCACGGTCGCGAGAAAGCCTTCGCGCAAGGAGTCGTTACTGTAGAGGTCAATGCGCATGGGACATCACAATATTGTTCCCGATGCGGGGCCAAGGGCGAGAGGTTCTCGTACCAGCAGGGCCAGCGCGTCTTCGTGAAATGGGGGAAGCTCTTCTACTGCCCGTATTGCCGCTACGAGGTCAACGCGGACTGGAACGCCTCTACAAATGTGCATCATTCGTTTTATGGGGAGTATCACTGGCAGCCTCGTCTGAAACGCAGCGGCTGACCAGCACAACGCCCTCTGCGACTTACAGAGCGCGGGGGAGAAGCCTGTGGAGGGCAATCCCAATGAAGCAGGCCAGGCCCGTATGCAAATGAGCATACACGATCAAGGTGGTGGGGCTGCCACTGGCCCAAAGGGGTAATGTTCCAACTCGCATTACTTCCAGGGCATGACCTGAGACGATAACCTGTCGGGATGCGAGAGGAACACTGATTGGCTGGACTGTCTTAGGGCGGTGGGAACAGCTGTTGTCATGGTTTGTCGACAAATCTGGCAACTGTTTGACACCACGATAGGTGAGATGTAGAGGCGATGGCACGCATCGCCTCTACAGGTCCGGATCATCGCACCATGACAATAAGAAAATTTGCAAAAGGATCCAGAAGTGTTTTCGGTCAGGGCACGGACGAGCATCTTCTTCATATATAAGTGTATTAGCGTTCTACTACTTGTGCTTGCCTCGAGCGGGTGCGGAGAATTATCGTCCTTGCTCCAGCCCGTAGCGCAGGGAGCCCCTTTGGATACCAACGCAACAGTAGAGGCGAGAACGCGGACCTTCATTTCGACATCCACGGCTAAGGTTGTGGCGTCACCTATACACCTGGCTATTCCTGCAATTGGTGTCAACGCGCCTATTGAGCAGGTTAGTATCCTCTCTAGTGGTGACCTGGCGACGCCAACGCAGAATCCGTGGGATGGTGTAGGCTGGTATGACGTAGGTCCCAGTCCTGGCCAGCGTGGGAGTGCGGTAATTGATGGGCACCTTGATCGCCCAGGAGGGTATCCAGCAATTTTCTGGCGGTTGCGCGACATGCATACCGGCGACGAGGTGCTGGTGAGCGATAGCGATGGCAAAACGCTGCATTTCCGCGTCACGCGCGTTACCTACTACGCGCCACAAGACGCGCCGCTGCAGGATATTTTTGGGAATCGTTCAGGAAACTATCTGAATTTAGTCACTTGCGCTGGGGATTGGATCCCCAGCCAGCACCAGACGACTTTGCGCCTGGTGGTGTATACGTCTCTCGCATAAGAAGTTGTGCGCAAAGATAATCATGATGCAAACTGAAAATCCGTCGAAGCCTGGTCGCTATTATCATCCTGCTTCTGCGGTATCAGGAGTAGGGTAAATGATTGAATATTCTGCGGCCCGAGAAAGCTAACCGTCCCCGTTTTGCCCATTACACCCCTATCAAAAGAAACTGGAAAAGTCGTATTCGTTGGTGAAGCCCTGGTATTGCCAAATCCCAAACGCATGTAGTCGTAGGGCGAACCAGTTATAGCGATTTGCGAGAGTGTGTTATCGACTTTGAGGGTCAGTGTGAGATAGCGCATATTCCTGGTGGCCTGCTGGCCAGCGAGACTCAGGCTCGATGTAGCACTGGTAAGCGTCCAGTTCAGTCCAAAATAGAACATCTGCCCACTCAGGTTGATGGCCTTTGGTTGATACTTGCTCAGATCAGCCTTCCCTGTCAAGGGAATAAGCATTTGCGCCTCATTTTGAGCACCTAGCCGCAAGGTGAGCTGGCTGGTAGTGTCGCTTGTAGGGACAACAAAGTCAACAAGGCTGGCCTGGGATGTTCCAGGGGCAATATCAACCCTCGCCTTGACGTATGCCGGGCTGATAATAGATTTATCGGGTAGAATCAGCCTGGCAATAGCATCATAACTCCAACTGACCTGGATACCCGTAGTATTCTGTTCACGCAGGTTCAGGCGGACCATACCATCACCGCTAGAGTTCGGATCATCTAAAAAGATCTGCGATTGTTGCACATTCAATATAGTTATGTCAACACCAGCATAAGGCACCGTCGCATTGATGGTCTTCGTTGTCACCGCCGTCTGACCTCCACGAAAACCGGGTAGATGGCCTCCCAGTGAACCGGCAATGATGTAACCTACTGCTCCCAGCAAGACAATCAACGCAAGCACAAGGGGTATCCACCTCTTTCTGCCTGACTTCTTGCTCTTTGGAGCAGGTGAGTACGACTGATCGTACTGATCTCTTTCCTGAAACGGTTGTGATATATACTGTCTAGCTTGCTGATCTGTCTGTGGTGATTGCATTGTAGCCGGTTGGTAGCCCGGCTGCGCACGCACATTTTGTTGTACAGTCTGTTGATCTGCCAGCGACTGTTGATCTTGGTCGTATTGAGGACTTTGTACTGGTTGCGCCTGCTCTCTTCTGGACAGCATAGCTTCTACTGGCAGGCCACAATTGGCACAGGAGCGCGAATTCGTGACGATGGGCGCACCACATCGCGGACAATACCGGGGGAAGGTCTGTGCCATAGTGATCTACGATTCCTTTCATCAGTGTCACATATGAACGAATACATCTACTTAGTTTTTATTGTAGCATGATTAGGCGAAGTCTTACAGCATAATTCATAATCCCAGCAGGGCTTCGCAAAAGTCGCCCTGATTGGCAGCAAGCCCCCCACCCAGATGAATCAAGAGCGTGGTGCCGCTTTGGCGCTCCCGCGCCAAAGCGGCACCACGCTCTTTTACTCTTTGTTGGGGCGGGGAGGGGAAGAGGAAAAAGACGTTTGAGAAGCCCAGTACTTGCCTAGAAATTGCTCGCCATAAGTTTGTTGCAGAGCACCATGTAGAAATCCCACAGATTTGGGGTGCCAAGGCCGGTGGCGTAGTCCCAGCCGGGAGTGGCAGGATAGTACAGGTTATTTCCCTGCGTCACATCGTAGTAGGGCCGGTAACTACCTGTGCCTTGCGCGACCACGTAGAACAATTGAGGGGAAGCAGTAAACTTGCCTATTTGGCGCATCAACCCTTGATTGACGAGCGCTAAACCTGCTGCCCATATAGGTGCTGCGGCGCTCGTCCCACCCACAGCTCCCCATTGGCCCTGGAAGTATACTGCCAGGGCATAAGCCACCGCTGATACATCTGGAAGCTCGCGGTGATTACCAGCGGAGAACTGGTTATATACGCCAGCTGCATTCTCCCAAGCTGAATGTGAAAACACACGGCTGTTCCCACCACCGCTGCCCCAACGATTTTTACATCTGAACAGGTTCGATCCATCGGACCACACAACTTCATTTTCCCGCTCTTGCTGGCCATTCATACTGAGAATTGTCCCGCCTACCGCGGTTGCCCACGGGTCACTTGCAGGGAAAGAAACGGAGAGATCGTGATAGACACCACTGCTAAACGCTCCACAATCACCGCTGGCGATAAAGATTCTCATATGTTCTGCTTTAGTCAGGAGTTGCAGGCTCTGATCGATGGCCTTGATCTCTCCTGAGGTGAGATCACCTTCTGTCGCACCCAGGCTGATACTGACAACGCTGCCCGCATTGGCATTATGTGTATTGTCGTTGAGAATCTGTTGGAGCTCATCGTTGACCTGGCCCCAGATATCACCATCGGAATTACCATCGGTCTGATAATCAACAATGTTTATCGAGCGCGCCAGGCCGGCCACCATCTCAATATCGAGCGCCGTCTCTCCTTGAGCCGTCGATGGTTCGCTGTCAACCGTCACAGTTTGCAATTTGCCTTGAAAATTAATGCAGTCAAAGTAGTTCTGGATATCGTCTTGATAGAAACCGTCTATCTCGACCAGGTTCACCGTCATATTTTCCCCATGCCAGCCATGATTCCAAAGGTTATCGTAGCCATAGGCATGCGCCAGTTGTTTTGGAAGCAATGTCCCATCGAGGGGGGAACAATCTTGCGCAGGGTGTTGTGTTGTGCGCGGCAAACCGAAATGCTGCGCTGCAAATGCATGTTGTGGGGCGGAACTGTAGTTATCAAGCCCGGTGATGGCAACTATGGAGTCGGCTATGAATTTAGGCAACTTAGGAGGCGTCGCGGGCGCGAAAAAGGTGCGGCCCCGGTATTTATGCATAACAAAATGCGTCTGGAACAATTTAGCGAAGGTACTGGCCCTGGCCTCGATGCTCAGGTGGGTGCGTAATTTACTCAAGTTGAGCGTAATCCCCTTGAGATTGAAGAAATCTTTGATTTTCTGATAGGTGGCGTCATCGATACCAATTTGGTTCGCCAGGTCTTCCAGGTGTGAATCCTGCCCTGGATGCACCTGCTGACTTCCCAGTTTATTGATTATTTGCTGGCTGACTTTGAATGTAATACGAACATGCAACTTTGTAGAATCCGGTAAAGGGCTGACTACCGGTGAGTTGAGAGCCGGCGCAGGTATGCCCAGGTCAATTGGAACGAACTGTAGCGGAGCCGGAGTTCCGCAACTAGCCAGTAGGGGAACCAATATGAGCAATAACAACCCACACGCATTCGCCCATGCGCCACGAAACACCTTGCGGGATACTCTATGCTTAAGTGTCTCAAAATCCATGAACACGGCCTCCAGGACAAAAGCAGTAGTAATGCTGATTAGTACGCAAATCCCTGAAAAGAAAATTTGGATTGCGCCTTCTTATATATTATTACGTATATTACGTATATTATTACGATTTGTCGACGACGATTAGTTGCTAACGCCCCCAGGGTGGGCAACAGCACTGCCAGGATCAGTTCGACAGAAGGATAGTGTAAATACACTATCCCTCCTGAGCGAACAACAGCGGGTTCCGAAAATGAAAACAGTGTATTTAAAGGATGTATTCTCACGCTTCACACCCCATACTAGAGAGGGGCGATCGTTTTACGCCTGGTAGCAATAGGACTCTCCAAGAAGCAGATCGCCGAGCACCTTGTTGTGAGCCCGAATACCGTCAATGTGCATATCCAATCGATCTATGGGAAGTTGGGGATCAATTCACGCAGTGCTGCCACGCGCTATGCTATCGAACATCACCTGGCGTGAGTAGCGACTAGTGCAAACACACTAGATGGTACGATCAACTCATCTCCTTTCTGATCGTCGTTGAACGCGAAAATAGTGTGTTCATATGATGTGTTTTCGTTCTTAACGCCAGTATACTTAAGTCTGAGGATAAAGGAGAACCTACCATGACCAAACCATTTAAGGGCATCGTCAACCTGGATATCCGCGACTCGACGCCTGACTGGGAGCCGTACGAGCAGCCCAGGGCGCCAGAAGGCGCACCCAACATCCTCTACATTGTGTGGGATGATGTGGGCTTTGCCGCGATGGAGCCGTTTGGGGGACTCATCGAGACCCCCACCTTGAACCGATTGGCGCAGGGAGGCTTGACCTACACCAACTGGCACACCACGGCGCTCTGTTCCCCGACGCGCGCCTGCTTGATGACGGGGCGCAACCATACCACCAACGGCATGGCCTGTATCTCAGAGGCAGCGATCGGCTTTCCCAATGCCAACGGCCATATCCCGTTCGAGTGTGCAACCGTCGCCGAGGTGCTCAGTGAGCACGGCTTCAACACCTATATGCTCGGCAAGTGGCATCTGTGCGCCGAGGATGAGATGAACATGGCCTCGACCAAGCGTAACTGGCCCCTGGGACGCGGCTTCGAGCGCTTCTACGGCTTCCTGGGCGCCGAGACCAACCAGTGGTATCCAGACCTGGTTCATGATAACCACCCGGTCGAGCAGCCCACGAGTCCCGAAGAGGGCTACCACTTCTCGGCTGACATTACGGACAAGGCCCTGGAGTTCATCCGCGATGCCAAAGCCATCGCTCCCGAGAGGCCCTTTTTCATGTATTTCTGTCCAGGCGCTTGCCACGCGCCTCATCACGCGCCCAAGGAGTGGGCTGACAAGTACAAGGGCAAGTTTGACATGGGCTACGAGCGCTACCGCGAGATCGTGCTCGAGCGCCAGAAGAAAATGGGCCTGGTCCCGGAGAACACCGCGCTATCTCCGATCAACCCCATTGGCACGCCGACCGAGACGAAAAGCCCCGATGGCAAGCCTTTCCCAGCCCTGGATTACGTCAAGCCGTGGGACGAGTTGCCTGAGGAGGAAAAGCAGTTGTACCGGCGCATGGCCGAGGTCTACGCGGGTTTCCTCAGCTACACCGACTACCAGATTGGCAGGATCATCGACTTCCTGGAGCAGTCAGGCCAGCTCGACAATACGCTCGTCATCGTGGTCTCCGACAACGGCGCCAGCGGTGAGGGTGGTCCCACCGGTTCGGTCAACGAAGGCAAGTTTCTCAATGGCATTCCTGATAGCCTGGAGGAGAACCTCAAGTACCTGGATGTGCTGGGTAGCCCGTTGACATACAACCATTACCCCACTGGCTGGGCGATGGCGTTCAACACGCCGTTCAAGATGTGGAAGCGCTATAGCTATAACGGAGGCATCTGTGACCCACTGATTATGTCCTGGCCCAACGGGATCAAGAACCGTGGTGAGGTGCGCCACCAGTACCACCATGCCATCGATATCGTGCCGACGATCCTCGATGTCGTGGGCATCGAAGCGCCGGAAGTGGTCAAAGGGTTTACACAGCACCCCATCGAAGGCGTGAGCATGCGCTATAGCTTTGACGAGGCACAGGCATCCTCGAACAGGGAGACCCAGTACTATTCAATGTTAGGAACCCGCGGCATCTGGCACCAGGGTTGGAAGGCAGTTACGACGCACCCTGCGATTTCTGGCTGGAGCAATTACACGAAGGACACCTGGGAGCTCTACCATACGGCCGAGGATCGCTCAGAGAGCCACAATCTCGCCCAGCAGTACCCAGACAAGCTCCAGGAGCTGATTGGTCTGTGGTTCTTCGAGGCGGGTAAATACCAGGGCTTTCCCCTGGATGACCGCTCGGCCGTCGAAATTTTATTAACCCCGCGCCCTCAGATGACCAAACCGCGCGACCGGTACGTCTATTACCCGAACACGGCCGAGGTTCCTGAGTCACAGGCGGTCAATATCCGCAACCGCGCTTACGCGATCCGAGCCGAGGTCGAGATCCCGGCGAGTGGTGCCGAGGGAGTGATCTTCGCACACGGGAGCCGCTTTGGCGGGCATGCCCTCTACGTGAAGGACGGCACCTTACACTACGTCTACAACTTTGTCGGCATCGCCGAGCAGAAGATCAGTTCCAGCAAGCCGGTACCGAGCGGAGCCTCGACCCTCTCGGCCATCTTCACGAAGGAGGGAGAGAACCCACCGCACGTCGCCAACGGGACCCTGGCTCTCTACATCAATGACGAGAAGGTCGGTGAGAGCAAGATCAAGACTCAGCCAAGTAGGTTCGCGATTGGTGGCGAGGGGCTGAACGTAGGGCGAGACGGTGGTGAGCCTGTCACGCCGGACTATCCAGGACAGCAGCCCTGGGCGTTCACCGGCACGGTCAAGCGGGTGGTCGTGGATGTCAGTGGGGAGGTGAACATCCATCACGAAGTCGAAGCGCACGCGATGCTCATGCGTGAGTAACGGTGCAGCGAGCTGACTTTTCGTGATCGCGCACATGGGCAGGAGTTGACCTCTCATCAAAGGGTCACTATCCTGCCCGTTTCAAAAGAGCAAGAAGACCAGCTCCGCGAGGCCTTTGGGGAGTAGAGCATGGCGCATCATTCGCTGCTCTTGTAGCAAGTAGGAAGGCCAGATGCAGCCTGGCCTTCCCCTGCGTTTCTCCGCATCGATGTGCCTTTCGATCACCATTGCTTATTTGAGAGGCTACAGTTAGGCCGATTTGATGCTGTTCCACTGCGTCCCGCATTCAAAACAGTAGCGCGCCCCTTCAACTTGCACAAGCAGGGTACCACAATTGGAGCACACCTGCGCCAACGACGCACCACAATAGATACAGTATTTCCAGTTGGACAGGGCCTCATTGTTGCACGAGAGGCATTGTTTGGTTTGTGCCGCTGGCTGCGCTATGAAACCACTACTTATCGCTATCTGACGATCCAAACGTCCTGGATTTAATAGTGCCGGGTCGAGAACGTCAATACGGCTGGTGGTAGAAATGACCGCCACCGGTGGAGGGTTACCAAGTCCATCCATCTCTACCACCAATTGGTTCAACCATTGTTTACGCTCTTGTTCTGTAGCCAGTCGCTCTACAGCATCGAGATCGTCGATTAATAAAATACACGGGGAGGTCTTTCGCGCCTGGCCGAAGACATGACTTATCATCTTTCGACCTCTTTGGGATGGTTCGTTATGTTTGAGCACATTATATTCATCCTCCGGAAGTTCAAGGTCTTCTATAGACACGGCGCCTGAATCAATACCCGCAAGCATTTCAACGAGTGCCGAGATAGACAGGGAGATAAGGGGTACAACGGCCTCACCAGCCGTGGCCTGCACAAGAAGCGTTCTATCAGTGCAAGGGGGACCAACAAGCAACAACCCACAAAAATATGATCTCTCTGAGGATTGAACAACTTGTGACTTATTCAGAAAATCAACGACTTCTTGTAAATCGTGCTTTGCGGCATCAAATCCTCGGATATCGGCAAAAGTGATGACAGGACGCTCAGACCTCCTGAGAATTCGCCTTGGAAAACTTTTTTTGAAACTCACAGTGCTTTGTTCTCGCACGCGAGACTGTATTAGCTGGTCT
>Ga0207646_10005491_pt1 | contig 13325 bp, 7 predicted proteins | sample KBSK5502metaG_FD_184343 | JGI IMG/M metagenome (GOLD analysis project Ga0207646, IMG submission 184343) | Corn, switchgrass and miscanthus rhizosphere microbial communities from Kellogg Biological Station, Michigan, USA - KBS K5-50-2 metaG... | ecosystem: Host-associated > Plants > Roots >... | reverse complement strand
CCACCGAGCAGGGCACCCGCCAGGCCCGCGAAGTCGGCGACCTGATGACCTCCACCGCCACCATGCTCGAAGAATCCCTCCTCGCCGCCCAGCAGCAAAAGACCGCCGCCGACCAGGCGGACGCCTCGATCCTGCAGATCCGCCAGGGCGCCGACCAGCTCGCCAGTGCCCAGTCGCAGCGGGCCAGCACGGCCGAGCGCCTGGAATCGCTGGTCGACGAGATCGAGGACGCGCTGCGGGCCGGCCAGCTGGCGCACGACTGAGACCGCAAGCTTAGTAACACAGAGTGATCGAAAGGATACGGAAGCACCTGTAACGGGTAGCGTCCGCAGCAGGGAGAAGCGCCCGCCAGACGCGGGCACAACGGGGGCGAGGTACCGGCGGCATGCAGAACTACCTACGGGTCAAGACCACGCGCCGGGTCGCCGTCGCGGGCCTGGCGGTCCTCGCCGTGATCATCGCCGGGATGGCCGTCATCGCGTGGCGCTACGAAGCTGCGGAGGCCGCGCAGGGAGCCGCCTTCGAGGCCCGCGCGGACGCGGGCAGAACCTCCCAGGTCATCGCCGTGTTCTGGCACGAGCGCGAGTCGATGAGCGAATACCTGCTCGGCCCGTCCCCGGAAATCCTGGCGGAGGTAAACGACGCTCGGCAGGAGTTTGTCCGGGCGGCGGCAAACGTCAGCCCGGAGAAATCCCTGGCCGTTCACGCACTCAGCCAGGCACTCACCGGGCAGACGCACCTCTACTCGCTTTTCCTCAGCGCCCGCGCCGCAGCCGGCGCCAGCCCAGCCCAGCAGCGGGCCGTGAACGCTCGCTTCGTCCAGGCGGAGTCGGCGGTGTACGGGCCGCTGACCGTGGCCAGCCAGCAGGAAGGCGCGTTCGCGAACGCACAGGAACAGGCCTCCCACACCTCCGGCATCCAGGCCGTCATCGTCGCCGTCGCCGTCGCCGTGCTGACCCTGTTCGCCGTGGCCGCGCTGACCCTCTTCGCGCTCGGGCTGATCGACCGGGCCGGTCGCCGTGAGGACGAACTGCGGGCGGCGCTGCGGCGGCTCAGCGGGTTCCTCAACCGGCTCAGGTCCACCTCGTCGGTGCTGGGCGAGGTCGCCGGCGAACTGCGCCTTGCCGCGAAGGACGCGGCGACGGTGACCACAGAGCAGTCCGCCGCCGTGGCGGAGACGTCGGCCACGATCGAGGAACTGGCGACCACGGCCGGTGCCATCGCGGAGTCCGTGCAGACCATGGCGGAGGCCGCGGAGCGGACCGGTGTGACGATGCGGGACATGCAGGAGAAGGTCGAGGCGATCGCCGCGCGGGCGCTGTCGCTGGGCGAGCGGGCGCAGAAGATCGGCGAGATCCTCGAACTGATCGAGGACATCGCCGGGCAGACCAACCTGCTGGCGCTGAACGCGGCCATCGAAGCGGCCCGGGCCGGCGAGGCGGGCAAGGGGTTCGCCGTGGTCGCCGCCGAGGTCCGCAAGCTCGCCGAACGGTCGCTGCGCTCCACCGAGTCGATCAGCGTGATCGTCGCCGGGGTCCGCGACGAGACCAACGCCACCATCATGGCCACCGAGCAGGGCACCCGCCAGGCCCGCGAAGTCGGCGACCTGATGACCTCCACCGCCACCATGCTCGAAGAATCCCTCCTCGCCGCCCAGCAGCAAAAGACCGCCGCCGACCAGGCGGACGCCTCAATCCTGCAGATCCGCCAGGGCGCCGACCAGCTCGCCACCGATCTCGCCCAGCGCGCCACCACCGCGGAGCGGTTGGAATCCCTGGTGGAGGAGATCGAGGCGGTGCTGTCGGAGGATGATTCGGGCGGCAGGCCGGCGAGGGCCACCCGGCCACGCCCGGCCGGTCCCGCGCCCGGTCGGGCCGCGCCGCAGGGCGGGACCCCGCGCGCCGCGCGGCCGGCCGGGAGCCCGCGGGCGGCGATGCCGGCCGAGACCCCGCGCGCCGCGCCGCAGGCCGGGAGCCCGCGCGCCGCGATGCCGGCCGAGACCCCGCGCGCCGCGCCGCGGGCCGCGCCGCAGGCCGGGAGCCCGCAGGCCGCGATGCCGGTGAGCGCCGCGGAGACGCTCCCGCTGGCCAGGACCCCGGAAGCCGCCCATGAACGCTTATGTGCGCTTCCTGGTGGCCGAGGAGGCGTACGCGGTCTCGGTGCTGAACGTGCTCGAGGTCGCCAGCCTGGGCGAGGTGACCCCGGTGCCGGGGGCGCCACGGGAAATCCTCGGGGTGCGCAACCTGCGCGGCAAGATCCTCCCGGTCATCGACCTGGCGGCGCTGCTCGGTACCCACGGCAGCGAGGCGCCGGGTCGGCTGCTGGTGGCCGAGTCGGAGGGCCGCCAGGCGGGCCTGGCGATCGACGAGGTCACCGAGGTCGGTGAGTTGGCGGAGCCGGTCGAGGAGGCCGAGTCCGCCCTGCTGACCGGCACGTTGCTGCAAGAAGGCAACCTGATCGGCGTGCTGAACATGCACGCGGTCATGGACGCGCTGGGGGTCCCGGCATGACTGTGCCCGACGCCGACGCCGAGCTTCTCCAGTTGTTCCAGGACGAGACCACCGAGCGGCTCGACGACATGGACACCGCCCTGCTGGCCGCCGAGGCCAGGAACGTATCCGCAGACACCATCGACGCCCTGTTCCGCAACGCCCACACGATCAAGGGCGCGGCCGGGATCCTGGGCTTCAGCGACATGGCCGCGCTGGCGCACGCCGTCGAGGACATCCTGTCCGTGGCGCGGCTGCGGGGGGACCTGCGCCCCGACCTCGCGGCGCCGTTGCTGCGCGCCACCGCCGCCCTGCGCGCGCGGGTGAACGGGGCGGCCGCGCCGTTCGAAGCCCTGATCGCCGAGCTCAAGACCGGCCTCGCCGCGCTGGATGCCGGCCGCGCGGGCGCCGGCGCGGAAGCGGGAGCCTGGGCCGGGACGGGCGCCGGTACGCATGGGCCGGGAGCAGGGCCGGCGGCCGGGGCCGAGGCTGTGCCCGCGGGCGCGGAGACCGTGCCCGCCCGGGCGGACGGCGACCCCACCGGGGCGGAGCCCGCGTGGGCGGACGGCGACCCCACCGGGGCGGAGCCCGCGTGGGCGGACGGCGACCCCACCAGGGCGGAGCCCGCGTGGGCGGACGGCGACCCCACCAGGGCGGAGCCCGCGTGGGCGGACGGCGACCCCACCAGGGCGGAGCCCGCGCCCGCGTGGGCGGACGGCGACCCCACCAGGGCGGAGCCCGCGCCCGCGTGGGCGGACGGCGACCCCACCGGGGCGGAGCCCGCGTGGGCGGACGGCGACCCCACCGGGGCGGAGCCCGCGTGGGCGGACGGCGACCCCACCAGGGCGGAGCCCGCGCCCGCGTGGGCGGACGGCGAGTCCACCCGAGCGGAGCGCGGGTCCACCGAAGGGGAGAACATGTTCACCGGGGGCGGCGCCGGCCCGGGGCCGGCGCCGCTGGCCACCGCGGGTTCCTGGGCGGCCAGGGCCGGCACGGGCAGGCCGGCCAGCCTCCCCCAGCCGCGCCCGGCCTTCGGCCCCGGCAACGGCGCGCCGACTGCGCCCGCTGCCACTGCCGATCCGCCACCCGCCGGCGAGCCACCCCGCGCTGACCAGGCACCCGCTGGCCAGCCGCCCCGCGCTGGCCAGGCACCCGCTAGCCCGCCGCCCAGCGCCGACCTGCCGCCCGCCGCGCCGCCGGGCACCGCGGCCGGCCCACCGGTCCCTGCCACGGCGCCGCGGGCCGCCACCGGCCAAGCGCCTGCCGCACCCGCCCACGTCACGGCCGCAGCTGCCCACGTCCCCGCTGACTCATCGCCCCAGGCATCCGTCCAGGCCGTGCCGGCGGGCGCGGCGGGCTGGTCGCGGGACGCGGGACGGCGCTCGGTGCGCGTGCCGGCCGAGAAGATCGACCACCTGCTCGACCTCGTCGGCGAGGTGATGCAGGACCGGCGCCGGCTCGCGCACGCGCTCGGCGCAGCCGAGGGGCTGCCCACCGACGCCGCGGACGAACTGAGCGCCGGCGAGCGGATGCTCGGTGAGCTCAAGGACTCGGCCGTGGGCATGCGGACCCTGCCCGTCTCGATGATCACTGGGCCGCTGCCGCGGGCGGTCCGCGACCTGGCCCGCACGATCGGGCGGGAGGTCGAGTTCACCGTCGTCGGCGCGGAGACCGAACTGGACCGGGTGATCCTGGAAAGCCTGTCCGAGCCGCTCACCCACCTGCTCCGCAACGCCGTGATCCACGGGATAGAGCCGCCGGCCGAACGGGAACTGGCCGGCAAGCCCGCGCGCGGCCGCATCGAACTGCGTGCCGTGCCGCGGGGCGGCCTGGTGGAGATCACGGTCTCCGACGACGGGCGCGGGGTGTCAGCGGCGATCGTCGAGGAGGCGCGGAGGGAAGGCTCGCTCGCTGACGTGCTGGCTCGGGCCGGGTTCTCCACGGCCGGGGAGGTGACCGACCTGGCCGGCCGGGGCGTGGGCCTCGACGCCGTCAAGGCCCACGTGCACTCGCTCGGCGGCCGGTTCGAGGTCAGCAGCGAGCCCGGTCACGGCATGGCGGTCAGCCTGTTGCTCCCGGTCGCGCTCGCGCTGCTCAAGGTCCTTCTCATTCAGCGCGGCGAGGCGGTCTTCGGCCTGCCGATCGCCGGGGTGGATGAGGTGGTGACGGTAGACGCCACCACCACGCTGCAGGGGCGGACCTCCCTGGACCTGCGCGGGCGGTCGCTGCCGGTCGTCGACCTCGCGGCGGTCATCGGCGCCGACGCCCGGCCGCTGCCGCGCAAGCCACCGGCCCTGGTCCTGACCGCCGACGGCCGCTGGCTGGCCGCGGCGTGCGACCGCCTGCTTGGCGAGGAGGAGGTCGTGGTCAAGCCGCTCGGCCCGCTCCTGGCCGGGGTGGGTGGGTACCTCGGCGCCGCGATCCTCGGCGACGGGCGGATCGCGCTGCTGGTCGAGCCGGGCGCGCTCATCCGAGGTCACCGGCGCACCACCAGGGGCGGGCTGCCGGCGCCCCTGCCCCCGGCCCGGGCCGTGCCGGCGCCCCAGGACGCCGGGCCCGCCCGCCCGGCGCCGGACAGCCGGGCGGCCGCGCCGGGCACCACCCTGGCAACGGCCCGCCCGCTCGCCCCGGGCAAGGCGGCCTTGCCCCCCGACCGCGACAACAGCGCGGCGAATTGCCCGGGGGCCGGGCCGGCGCCGGCGAGCCCGGGCGAGTCCGGGAAGATCCTGGTGGTCGAGGACTCGTTCATCGTCAGAGAACTGCAGCGGTGCGTGCTCGAATCGGCCGGCCATGCCGTGGTCACGGCGAGCGACGGCCGCGAGGCGCTCGACGCCCTGGCCAGGGACGAACAGATCGAACTCGTGGTCACCGACCTGGAGATGCCCAGGCTCGGCGGCCTGGAGCTGACCCGGACGATCCGGGCCGACGAGCGCCGTTCCTCCCTGCCCGTGGTCATGGTCACGTCGCGCGGCTCGGAGGAGGACCGGCGCCGGGGCATGGAGGCGGGCGTCGACGCCTACATCGACAAGCAGGGCTTCCAGCAGAGCGCGCTCCTGGCAACGATCACCCAGCTGCTCGGGCGGTGACGCGATGGCCGCCGCCAGCGTGCTGATCTGCGAAGATTCCAGCATTTACGCGGCCGCGCTGCGGCGGACCCTGGAATACGACGGCGACATCAACGTGATCTGCGTCTGCAGCACCGCCGAGGAGGCGCTGGCCGCCACGCGCAGGCTACGGCCGGACCTCATCACGATGGACATCGAACTGCCGGGCATGGACGGGCTGACGGCCGTCGAACTAATCATGGGCACCAGGCCGATGCCGATCCTTGTGCTGTCGTCGCAGGTCGGCCCCGGCAGTGACAAGGCGGCGGCCGCGCTGGCGGCGGGGGCGATCGACGCGCTGGCCAAGGACGACCTGGATCTGGCGCGGCCGTCGAGCATGGCGGGGGCCGCGTTCCGGCAGCGGATCCGGGTGATCAGCCACGCGAGCGTGTTCCGGCATCCGCGGGCCCGGCAGCCCATCCGGCCGCCGCAGCCAGGCCCGCCGCGGGTGGCGGCCGCGGTGGGGATCTGCTCATCGGCCGGCGGCCCGCCGGTCCTGGCCCAGGTACTGGGCGGCCTGCCGGCCGGCTACGAGGTGCCGATCCTCGTGGTCCAGCACATCAGCTCCGGGTTCACTGAAAGCCTGGCGCACTGGCTGAACCAGAAGTCCCCGCTGTCGGTCCGCGTCGCCGAGGACGGCCAGCTGGCCGGGCCCGGCGTCTGGATCGCGCCCGAAGGCGGCCACCTGGTGCTCCACGCCAGCGGCCGGCTTTCGGTGGACAGGACCACGATCGTGGGCCACCACCGCCCGTCCGGCGACGTGCTGCTCACCAGCATCGCCACCGCGGCGGGGCGGCGCGGCGCGGCCATCGTGCTCACCGGGATGGGCAACGACGGCGCGGACGGGGCGGCCGCGGTCCACGCCGCCGGCGGCCTCGCGATCACCCAGGACGAGGCCTCCTCCGCGATCTACGGCATGCCGAAGGCCGCGTTCGATCGCGGAGTGGACCTGTCGCTGCCGCCGGAGCAGATCATCGGCTGTCTTAAGGCGCTCCGCTACCAGCCGCTGGGGGCCCCGCGATGACCGGAGCGCTCGCCGAACTCGCGGCGCTCATCCACCAGACGACCGGCATGGTGATGCCGCCGGGGCGGGAGACGGCGCTGCGCCTCGCGGTGGGCCGTGCGGCGCCCGGCCTCGAGCCGGAGGACTACCTGATCGCGACCAAGGACCCGATCTACGGTCCCGGCCTGGTCGACCGGTTGATCGACGAGGTCACGGTGCACGAGACGAGCTTCGCCAGGGACATGCCCCAGCTCGCCACGATCGACTGGCGGGCGCTCCACCGGGCCGCCCGGGCCACCGGCTCGGACACCATCCGGGTGTGGAGCGCGGGCTGCGCGACCGGCGAGGAGCCGTACACCCTGGCGCTGCTCGCGATCAGCGCGTTCGCTCCCGGAGCGCCCCCGGTGGACATCCTTGGCACGGACATCTCCGGCGCCGTGATCACCGCCGCGGAGAGCGGCTGCTACCGGCCACGGGCGGTGCGCGCCCTGGACCCACAACTGCGCGAGCGGCACCTGGAGCGGCAGGCCGACGGCACCTACCGCGTCTCCGGCCGGCTGCGTTCGCTGGCCCGTTTCGGCAGGCACAACCTGATCCACGATTCGTTCCCGCCGCCCGGCGAGGCGCGCTTCGACCTGGTGCTCTGCCGGAACGTGCTCATCTACTTCGAGCCGGTGCTGGCCCGCCAGGTCGCCGAGTTGCTGACCGGCGCCCTGCGTCCCGGCGGCACGGTCATGCTGGGCGCGGCGGACGTGCTGCAGGTGAGCCCGGCCCGCACCGGGGAGCCTCGCCTGGCCAGGGCCGGCGCCCTGCCCCGGGCCGGCCCCTCCGGCCGGGCCGGCGCCCTCGCGACCGCGCTCGCGGCGGCCCGTGAGTCCGCCGGCGCGCCGCTGGGCCAGCCGGCCCGCGAGCCGCCGCCGACCGGGCAGCGGGTGCTGACCCGCGACCAGCGGCTGACCGCCACGCTGACCGCGGCCGCCTCGGGCGACAGGGCCGAGGCGCTGGCGCACGCCGCGTCGCTGGTGGAGGCGCATCCGCTGGACGCCGACGCGCACTTCCTGCACGGCCTGGTCGCGCTCGAAGCGGGCGAGCCGGCCAAGGCCCGGGACGCGCTGCGCCAGGCGCTTGTCGCCGACCCCGCGTTCTGCATCGCGGCGTTCACCCTGGGCCGGGCCTACGACGCGCTGGGCGACCGGACCGCCGCCAGGCGCGCCTACATGCAGGCGCTGCGCACCCTCGACCCGGCCGACCGCCGGCACGAGTCGCTGCTGCAGCAGGTCAACCTGGCCGACATCGCGGCGGCGTGCCGGGTGCGGCTGGGCCAGGGCCTGGCCGGGGCCGGCTCGTTCGGTTGAGTCACACGAAACCCTCAGGCTCCCTGGACCCGGTCCCAACCTGGGGGCGCTGGAATGGTCCTGGCGGGCCGCCCCGGAGAACCCAGGATCCCCCGTCCACCGGGGTGTCCCGCCGCCAGAGTGCGACCGTCCCGGATGACCGCGGACCAGGCGGGCGGCGCGGGAGTCCCCGGCCGGTAACCCAGGCGGGCCGGCTGGCTAGCATGGGCCGATGGCCGCCCGGGCGATCGACTTCCACGTGCACCTGCCGACGCCCGATTGGCTGGACGGCAGCATGGCCGGGTACGTGGAGGCCGCGGAGGCGTACTTCCGCGCGCCGGTGCAGCGGGCCTCGCTGGCGGAACTGGCCTGCCGGTACCGCGGCCTGAACGCGCGCGCGGTGCTGCTGGCCTGGGACGCGGAGACGGCCACCGGGCGGCCGCGGGTGCCCAACGAAACCGTCGCCGCCGCGTGCCGCGAGTACCCCGACGTGTTCACCGGGCTCGGCTCGGTGGACCCGCACAAGGGCGACGCCGCGGTCGCCGAGGTCGCCAACGTCGCCGCGCTGGGGCTGCGCGGGGTCAAGTTCCACCCCTCGCTGCAGGCGTTCGCCCCCGACGACCCCGCGTACTGGCCGGTCTTCGCCGCGTGTCAGGAGCACGGCCTGCTGGCCCTGTTCCACACCGGGACCAGCGGGATCGGCGCGGGCCAGCCCGGCGGCCAGGGCATCGGGCTGGACTACGCGCGCCCGATCCGGCTGGACGCGGTGGCGGCCGCGCACCCGGCGCTGACCATGGTGGCCGCGCACTTCGGCTGGCCGTGGCACATGGAACTGGTGGCCATGGCGCTGCACAAGACCAACGTCTACATCGACATCTCCGGCTGGTCGCCCAAGCGCATCCCGGCCGAACTGGTCCGCGAACTGCGCGGCCGGCTTTCTGCGCAGTTCCTGTGGGGCAGTGACTTCCCGTTCCTCACCCCGGAACGGTGCCTGGCCGAACTGGAGTCCCTCGACCTGCCCGAGCCGGCCCGCCACGCGCTGCTGCACGAGAACGCCGCCCGCATCCTCGGCCTGGGCCAGGGCTGACCGCGGAGCGCGCATGGACTTCTCGCTGACCGGTGACCAGGTGCTGATCCGGGACGCGGTCCGCGAGGTATGCGCCGCCTTCCCCGGCGAGTACTGGCGCAGGCTCGAGGCGAACGGCGAGTACCCCGCCGAATTCGTCACGGAAATGACGAGGCTCGGCTGGCTGTCGGTGCTCATCCCCGCCGAGTACGGCGGCGGCGGCCAGGGCGTCACCGAGGCGGGCATCATCCTGGAGGAGATCCACCGCTCCGGCGGCAACGCGAACGCCTGCCACGCCCAGCTCTACACCATGGGCGCGCTGGCCAGGCACGGCAGCGAGGAGCAGAAGCGGCGCTGGCTGCCGCCGCTGGCGGCCGGGGAACTGCGCCTCCAGGCGTTCGGGATCACCGAGCCGGATGCCGGGTCCGACTCGACGAAGATCGCCACTCGCGCGGAGCGGGACGGCGAGCACTACGTGGTCAACGGGCAGAAGACGTTCATCAGCCGGGCGGAGCAGACCGACCTGATGCTGCTGCTGGCCCGGACCGGCCCGCCCACCGAGTCCGATCGTGCCGCGGGCCTGTCGCTGTTCCTTGCCGACCTGCGCGAAGCCGGCGGCGCGGTGCAGACGCGCCGCATCCCGCTGATGTTCAACTACCACACCTACCAGGTGTTCTTCGCCGGTCTGCGGGTGCCGGCCAGCCACCTCGTCGGCACGGAGGGGCGCGGGTTCCGCCACGTCCTCGATGGTTTCAATGCCGAACGATGCCTCCTGGCCAGCGAGGCCATCGGCGACGGGCTGTTCTTCCTCGATCGCGCCAGCGAGTACGCCTCCCGCCGGGAGGTGTTCGGCAGGCCGATCGGGGCCAACCAGGGGGTGGCGTTCCCGCTGGCCCAGGCCCGCGCCCGGGTCGAGGCGGCAAGCCTGCTGCGGTTCAAGGCGGCGGCGCTGTTCGACACCGGCCAGCCGTGCGGGGCGGAGGCGAACATGGCCAAGCTGCTCGCCTCCCAGGCCGCCGCCGAGGCCGGAAACGCGGCCATGCACACCTTTGGCGGCAACGCGTTCGCCACCGAGTACGACATCGAGCGCAAGTTCCGGGAGACCAAGCTGCTGGAGATCGCGCCGGTGAGCAACAACCTCGTGCTGGCCTTCCTCGCCCAGCACGTACTGGGCCTCCCCCGCTCCTACTAGTGCCAGGCCTGGACCCCCCGTTTTCCCCGGCGGACTCCCTCGCGGGCATGAACGTGGCAACGAGGCCCCTGTATGGGCGTCACCCTCGCATTCGGGGCAGAGGCAAGGGGGCGGAGGTGCGAGGGCATGGCACACGGATGGCGAGGCAGGCGGTGCAGGTCGCACAATGTCTGACATGACCGACCTTCTCGTGCCGGGTCTTCGATGACCGCCGTGCTGCCGCTGGCCGCGGACGGCGCGCCGGCCCCGCTGCTGACCGTGTCCGGGCTCGAAGTCAGGTTCGGCGCCGTCCGCGCGCTCCACGGGGTCGACCTCAGCGTCCGGCCCGGCGAGCTCATCGCGCTGGCGGGGGAGAACGGCGCGGGCAAGACCACGCTGGTGCGCTGCATCGCCGGTGACATCGCCCCGGCGAGCGGCGAGATCTTCCTGGCGGGCCGGAAGGTACTCGCCGACCCGCGCGCCGCGGCCCGCCAGGGAATCGGCGTGGTCTGGCAGGACCTGGCGCTGTGCGACAACCTGGACGTGGCGGCCAACATCATGCTGGGGCAGGAGCCACGGCGCCTCATGCTCTCGGAGAGCCGGTTCCACGCGGCCGCGGCACAGGTGCTGGAGAGCCTGCGGATCCCGCTGCGGGACACCACCCTCAGCATCCGGACCCTATCCGGCGGCCAGCGCCAGCTTGTCGCCGTCGCCCGCGCGATGCGGCACCGGCCGCTGTTGCTGGCGCTGGACGAGCCCACGACATCGCTCGGCGTCCGGGAATCGGCGCAGGTCGAAGCACTGATCGTGGGCCTGCGCGAGCAGGGCACCACGATCCTGCTTGCCTGTCACGACATCGAGCAGATGTTCCGGCTGGCCGACCGCATCGTGGTGATGCGGCAGGGGCGGATCGTGGGCGACCTCGACCCGCGCAGCACCCACCCCGACGACGTGGTCGCGCTGCTGTCCGGCCAGCAGGTGGACTCCTCTGCGCGCCACCAGCTCACCCGGCTGCACCGGCTCGCCGACCGGCTCGTGTCGGCCGACCCCTCCGCCAGCCTGCTGCTGATCCTGTCCGCGCTCGGCGCCGCACTGGACACCGAGCGGCTGTGCATCCACCTGGTCAGCGACCAGACGCTGGTCTGCGCTGCCTCGCTCGGATTCTCACCCGGGCAGATCGCCGGGTGGTCGGCGCTCCCGTTCGGCCCCGCGGGGGGGCCGGTCGGGATGGCCGCCGCGACCGAGCGGCCGGTGGCCGAGCCGGACGTCCGGGCCAGCGCGGCCCGGGCGGGCCGCGCCGACCTGGCGGGCATCACGAGTTCCTGGTCGGTCCCGGTGATGGGCCCGGGCGGGCTCAGCGGGGTCATCACCGTGTTCCGCACCGACACCCGCCCGCCGCAGCGGGACGAGCTGGACCTGGTCACGCTCTATGCCGGGTACGCGGCGAGCGCGCTCGAGCGCGACCGGCTGCTGGACCAGGTGACCGCGCGGAACCGGGTGCTGGAAACCATCCGCGAGATGCTGGAGACGCTGGCCGGCCCCGTCCCGGTCGCGGAGGGACTGTTCGCCGCGGTCGAGTCGCTGCGGCGCGGGCTGCGCGCCGACGAGGTGGCCCTGCTCACCCAGCCGCCGGACGCCGCCCCCCGGTGGCGCGCGTTCACCGGGCCCATGGGCCGGGATCCGGCGTCGGCGTCGCCGTCGCTGCGCGGCACGGCGGAGCAGTTCCTGGCCGGGGCGCACCGCGACGGCGCGGCCGGGCAGGACGGCGTGGCCAGGCCGGTTCTCAGCAGCCGCGGCCGGCGGGTGCTCGCGGCCGCGTTCCCGGCGCCGGGCGGGCCCACCGTGCTGCTGGCAAGCTGGAAGGAGCTTCGCGCCACCAAGGACGAGACCGCGCTCATGGAGGACGCCGCGCACTCGCTGCGGCTCGCGCTGGAACGGGAGGAGGCCGGCCTCGCGCACCAGGAGGCCGCGGCGCTGCGCCGGTCGCGGGAACTGCAGCGCGGCTTCCTGTCCCGGATGAGCCACGAGTTGCGCACCCCGCTGACGGCCATCCGCGGCTACGCCTCCAGCCTCATGCAGCCGGACGTGACCTGGGACACCGACTCGCAGATGCGCTTCCTAGACCGGATCGCCGCCGAGTCGGCCCGCCTCGGCCGCCTGGTGGAGGACCTGCTCGACTTTTCCGCGATCGAGTCGGGCGTCATGCGGCTGCAGCGGGACTGGTGCGACATCCCGCTGGTCCTGGAGGCGGCCATCGCATGCCTGCCGCCGGCCGACGCCGCGGCGGTGTCCATGGACGGCCAGCCCGGCCTGCCCGCCGTGTGGGCCGACCACGACAGGATGGAGCAGGTGTTCGTGAACCTGCTCAGCAACGCGGTCCGGCACAACCCGCCCGGGACGCAGGTCCAGGTGACCGCGGTCACGGCGCGGGCTACGGCTCCCACGGCGTCCGCCGAGGTCGTGATCAGCGTGATCGACGACGGCACCGGCATGCCGGGGGAACTGGCGGCCGCGTTCGACGTCACCCCGCAGCGCCGCGTCCCCAGCGCCGGGGCCGGGCTCGGGCTGTCCATCGCCAAGGCCATCGTCGAGGCGCACGGCGGCAGCATCGAACTGCGCCGCCCGGCCCGCGGCACGTGCTTCCGCATCAGCCTGCCGGTAGAGGCCAGCGACCGTCCCGGCACCGACGACGGGCACCGGGACGGCCTCACCGGCGAAGGCATGGCCATGGCACGCGAGACCGAGGAAGCCGGGCAGGGACTGGGCCGTCATGACTGAGAACACCAAGAACACCCGCGCGCTCGTGGTGGAGGACGATCCGAACATCGTCGACCTGATCAGGTCGAACCTGGCCGTGCGGGGCTTTGACAGCGTGGTGTCCGCCGACGGCACGCGGGCGCTGCAACTGCTGGAGACCGAGGAGCCGGACATCGTCCTGCTCGACCTGATGCTGCCCGAGGTCGACGGCTTCGAGCTGTGCCGGCAGATCCGCGAGCAGTCCAGCGTGGCGATCATCGTGGTGTCGGCCCGCGGCGGGGAGCGGGACAAGGTGACCGCGCTCAACGTTGGCGCCGACGACTACATGACCAAGCCGTTCAGCATCGAGGAACTGCTGGCCCGGATCACCGCCACGCTGCGCCGCACCAGGCCCGCCGCCT
>Ga0207646_10005490_pt1 | contig 13326 bp, 13 predicted proteins | sample KBSK5502metaG_FD_184343 | JGI IMG/M metagenome (GOLD analysis project Ga0207646, IMG submission 184343) | Corn, switchgrass and miscanthus rhizosphere microbial communities from Kellogg Biological Station, Michigan, USA - KBS K5-50-2 metaG... | ecosystem: Host-associated > Plants > Roots >... | reverse complement strand
TACAACTGGCGAATCGAACCCGTGAGCTCGCGTTGTTCAACCTCGCCATCGACAGCAAGTTACGCGGATGCGATCTGGTCGGGCTCCGCGTACAGGACGTTGTCCAAGGCACTCGAGTCGCGCCCCCGCGCGATGGTCATGCAGAAAAAGACCCAGCGGCCGGTCCAGTTTGAGATCACCGAGCAAACGCGGGACGCGGTCGCCGCCTGGATCGCGGTGGCACATCTGAGACCGGAGCAATTCCTCTTTCCGAGTCGGGTGTCGGAGTTCCCTCATGTCTCGACCCGGCAGTATTCGCGGATCGTCGGGTCCTGGGTGGCGTCGATTGACCTCGACCCGACAGCCTATGGCACGCATTCGCTACGCCGCACCAAAGCGACGCTGATCTACCGGCGGACGAGGAACCTACGGGCCGTTCAGCTCCTGCTGGGGCACACGAAGCTTGAAAGCACCGTCAGGTATCTCGGGATTGAGGTCGACGATGCTCTGGAGATCGCAGAGCAGACGGAGGTCTAGTCCTCGGCGGGCTGGCCCTGACCGCCGAATTATGTCGACTGCATAAGCGCGCGAGCGCACAGACGCAGCGCTAGCATGCCCCCAATCTAATGCTTTGCTTCCATTTGCCGCCTTGCAGCCAGCCCCATGACTAGGCCAAGCGAACAGACTGCGACCTTTCGTCGCCGGTCAACGGACCCGTTGTACACGCCGCCACCAGCAGATGACACTGCGGTAGTGATGGCCGAGCGAAAAGCGTTGAAACTCGTTCTGGAGCAAAGCCAGGAGGTAAAGAACAGGGTGGCAAAGTGTTCGGAGGAACTTGGCGCTGCCAATGAAATTGTGAAACAGAAGTTCTCCGAGTTGACGGGCCTGCTGTCCGCGCAGGAACTGTTGTCGGACAGCGAAACAATCCAATTAAGGGTAAAGGAATGCGCCGACGACCTGCACAACGTCAACCACATTTTAGCCCGCGCCATCGATAATCTGAAGCACAGTGAAATCAGCTTGAGGGATGCCCTAGAGTTATTAGCGAGCACCGAGGCTGCCTTGGCGGCTGCAGAGGACGAGAAGAGACAAGCTGCGCTACTGGCGTTGCATGACCAAACGACGGGCCTGCCCAATCGCAGGCTATTCGACGACCGTCTGGCGCAAGCTATTTCTGTGGCCGAGCGCCACCACTGGACGCTGGCGGTGATGTTTCTCGACTTGGATCGCTTCAAAAACGTCAACGACGCCTTTGGGCACGCCGCAGGCGACGAGGTGTTAATAGAGGTGGCGCGACGACTGGCGCTACACACGAGAGACGAAGACACGGCGTGCCGCAATGGCGGTGATGAATTCCTGTTCTTATTGATGAACCCACAAGGACGGGAGAATATTGCGCGAATTGCCGACGTGATTTTGAAGACTACTGCTGCTCCGCTTGACACGGGTCGCCTCGACATTGTCATCAAGGCGAGCATCGGCATCGCCGTGTACCCCGACAACGGTACTACGGGAGACGAATTGATAAAAAATGCTGACTCCGCCATGTACAAAGCCAAAGAACTCAAGAGCGGCTATGTATTTTGGTAACGCGAGTTTCGTCCGGCTTTCACTCTTCATGCCCACCGATTGATTGATCTAACCAGCCCACACACATTAGTTCTGACACCCCTATTGATAGTCAGCTCTACTGGCGACGGCGGTCAGATTGGCTGGCGATTGGCGTTTCACCTGGGTGGCGATACGCAATGCCAGCTGCAGGAGTAGATGCTCAACGGCATAGGGAGTCGCGAGTGAGCCAGCAGGCAGTAAACCAGTCGCGGGCCGAACGATGCGGCCACTTTTGCGTGGCATCCAGGCACTTGATGCAGCGCCTCGCGCCCCCCGAGCTTTTTCGTCACCAGACCTCCGAAAAGCAGACGCCCACGAGCGGCAGTTCAGAGTCCGTTAGCGGTCAGTTGCGCAAAGAACGCGATTGCCGCTGGCGAGGCCTCAGGGTTGGGAGCGGCGACCCGAGCCTGAAGCGAAGGACCTCACCTGGAGCGCGCGGCCCTGGAACGGATCGAGGTCATCTCGCCGCCCGATCAGGGGTGGAACGGCTCGCTCGCGAGCGCCGCTTCGATTACTTGCTCGTGGAGTCGACAGGGATCTTGGAGCCGCCGCCCGTCGCCGAGCCTCGCTTGGGCCGGCGCACAGCTCTCACCTTCCCACTCGTCGCTCCTCCGCAGAAGAACCGATCGCCGCCATCGGATTCGAGCCCCGACACGAACACTCCGGGCGGCATATCGAGCTTCTCCAGGACCTCTCCCGTGCGAGGATCGACTCGCCTCAAATCGCTCTCGTCACCTTCCCAGGTGCCGTGCCAGAGCTCGCCGTCGACCCAGGTGACGCCGGTGACGAAACGGTTGGACTCGATGGTGCGAAGAATCGCTCCTGTTTGCGGATCGATTTGATGGATCTTCCGGTCCCGATACTGCCCCACCCAGAGCGTCCCTTCGGCCCACGTGAGCCCCGAGTCACCGCCGCCGCCGGGCGCCGGGATCGTAGCGAGCACACGGCCGGTCTTCGGATCGATCTTGTGGATGCGATCCTCGGCGATCTGAAACAGATGCTCGCCGTCGAAGGCAGTCCCTGCATGCGCGGCGACATCGATCGAGCGCACCGTCTTCCCGCTCGCAGGATCGAAGGCGTTCAGCTTGTCGCCGGACGCAAACCAGACTCGCTCACCGTCATACGTGACCCCATGCACGTTGTCGACACCCGCAAAGGGTCCGTACTCACGGACGATTTCAGCCGCTGATGATCGTTTCATGCTTCCATTCTAATCACTCGGCAGTGGCGCGGGGAGTAACAAGGTTGTCGGGAATCCCGGCACGGGCGGAGTCAGCCAGCGACGGGCTCGCCCGCGACCGAACGACTGCACCTTGCCTGACGCCGCAAGCGAGTCGAGCGCCCGCTGCACGGTGCGCTGGCTGGCTCCAAGCGCAAGCGCCAGGGCCGAGCTCGACCACGACTCACCGTCGGCGAGGAAGGCGAGCACCGCCGCATGCTCGTCTTCGACGGGCGGCGCCAGCACGACGACCTCGCGGGCGCGGCGTGGCAGCAGCGCAAACCCTCGCTTCGTCGCGCTCACCCCGGCCAGCGTCCGAAGCACCGTGCGAAGCCTCCCGACTTCGACTCGCAACCGCGCGCGATACGATTCATCGGCGCGCTTCCCCCGGAATGCGCGGGCGACGAGCGTGTCCCTCGCAACGTCTCCCGGCCACGCGTCGCCAAGCGCGCGGGCGAGCGTGAACAACACCGGACGCTTGGCAAGCGAGATCACCTTGCCATCGTGACGCACGACGCGACGGCAGGCGTCCACGACGAGCGCCTTCGACGCCAGTAACGCTTCGACCTCATCGAGCACGAGGAGCCGCTCCTCGCCACGCGCAAGCAGGCGCGCCGCGGGCGCGTTCAGGACGAGCGATGCGCTCTCGACCTCCGCCGTCAGCGCGGGGATACCTGCGTGGCGCGCGGCGTCCTCGGCGCGAGCGAGCGCAGCGCGCGCGGTCTTTGCATGGAGGCGCCGCATCGCGATCCCCGCAACGACGAGCTCGTGGGCGGTCCTCGACGCGGGCGGGAAAGGCGCGGGGTCCAGCGCGGCGAGCGTACGCTCGGCCTCGTCGACGCGCCCGATCAGGACGAGGCGCCGGGCCTCCAGATACCGCGCGTGCGCGGCGTTGGCGCGGTCGCCGTGCGCTTCGAGCGTCGCCCGCGCTGCGTCGAGCGCCTTCGCCGGCCAGCCCAGATCGCGCGAGGCGAGCGCGACCTCGGCCTCGGCGACGACGCATCGCGCACGGGCCACCGCCTCTCTCGGACCGAAGGCGCGCGCGGCGCTACGCAGCAGCGCCTTCGCTCGAACGAGATCGCCGAGCTGCGCCATCGCGATACCCCGGAGCGCGAGCGCGGGGGCATCGTCGCGCAGCGCGACGCGCTTCAATGCGCCGAGGGGATCGCCCGCCGCGAGCGCGCGGGCCGCGGCCGTGATCAGCGAGTCCATCTAGGCCCTGAATCCCGCCACACTTGTAACTCCCATCGTTGCGACATCCTGCGCTAAGTTTATCGCGTGACCGACAACCACCGAATCGTAACCACGAAAGGAGTAGAGCAATGACGAAGCACAGCACCGGGAGACGCAAGGATTGGCTTGCAGCGCGGGTCGAGCTGCTCAAGGCGGAGAAGGAGCACACGCGGCGCGGCGACGAGCTGGCGCAGCGGCGGCAGGAGCTGCCGTGGGTTCGCATCGAGAAGGACTATCGATTCGAGACCGACGAGGGCCGCGCCTCGCTGTCGGATCTTTTCCGGGGGCGCTCGCAGCTCCTCGTCTACCACTTCATGTTCGGGCCCGACTACGCGGCGGGATGCGCGACCTGCTCGACGATCGCCGATGGGTTCGACGGCTTCGCCGTTCACCTGGCGAACCACGACGTCATGCTTTCGGCGGTGTCGCGGGCGCCGCTCGCGAAGCTGCAGGCGTACAAGCGGCGGATGGGCTGGACGTTTCCCTGGGCGTCCTCGTTCGGCACCGAGTTCAACCCCGACTTCAGCGTCTCGTTCACCGAGGAGCAACAGCGCAAGGGGACCATCGAATACAACTACGAGCGCGGCGGCCATGCGATGGACGAGAGCGCAGCGGTGCCAGAGGTCGTCGCCAAGAACGCCGCCATGGCCGGAACCGACGCGGCCACGTACACACGCGAGAGGCCGGGCATGAGCGCGTTCGTGCTCGAGGACGGCATCGTCTACCACACCTACTCCACGTATGCGCGCGGACTGGACGGCCTCTGGGGCATGTACCAGTGGCTCGACCGCGCGCCCCTGGGGCGCAATGAGACGGACATGTGGTGGCTTCGCCACGATGAGTACGCCAAGAGTTGAGCGACGTCGTGATTATCGTGGCGCAACCGCGGCGAGGCGAGATCTCGGGACGCATGGCTTCCGAGCGTGCGTCCGAGCTCACCTTCCTGGGCGTCTCGGCGCTGCTCTTCGCTGCCAGCGCGGCGGTGACGATCGCTTGGTGCGGGTCGATGTCGGCGATGGGCGGGATGCCGATGCCCGGCGGCTGGACGATGTCGATGGCGTGGATGCGGATGCCCGGGCGGACGTGGCCCGGCGCCGCAGCCTCGTTCCTCGGCATGTGGATCGTGATGATGGTGGCGATGATGCTGCCGTCGTTGGTCCCGATGCTGTGGCGCTACCGCCAAGCCATCGGCAGGACGGGCGAGGCGCGCCTCAATCGGCTCACCGCGCTCGTGGGCGCAGGTTACTTCTTCGTCTGGACCGTGTTCGGAATGGCCGCCTTTCCGCTGGGCGCCGCGCTGGCGGCGATCGAGATGCAGCTGCCGGCGCTGGCGCGCGCCGTTCCGATCGCGGTCGGTGTGGTCGTGGTGATCGCCGGCACGCTCCAGTTCACCGCGTGGAAGGCACATCACCTTGCGTGCTGCCGGGCCGCACCGGAGCGCGGCCGCCTGTTGCCGGCGGACGCCAACGCGGCCTGGCGACACGGCCTGCGCCTCGGCCTCCACTGCAGCTACTGCTGTTTCGGCCTGATGGCGATCCTCCTGGTCATCGGCGTCATGGACCTTCGCGCGATGACTGTCGTGGCGGCAGTGATCACCGTCGAGCGTCTCGCACCGGCGGGCGAGCGCGTTGCGCGAGTCACGGGGGCCGTCGCCGTCGGAGCAGGGTTGCTTCTGATCGCGCAAGCAACCGGGCTCGCATAACGCATCCGCATCGCACACTCAGTCCGAGTTGCACTGGAGCGGCGACCCGAGCCTCAAGGATCTCACCTGGAGCGCGCGGCCCTGGAGCGGGTCGAGTGCGTACGCGGACTCCAAGCTGCACGACCTTATCCTGGCGTTCGCCGTGGCGCGGAAGTGGCCGGACGTTCTATCGAATGCAGTCGAGTCCGAATGGGTGGCGACCAAGATAGGCGGCCCGGGAGCGCCCAACGATCTCGACGCAGGCGCGGAGACGCAGGTTTGGCTCGCGACGAGCGCCGATCCCGAGGCGATTGTCAGCGGACAATCACCAGAGGTAGCGCGAGCCGGAGCCTGTGGCGAGGGACGAGGAGATTTAGGACCGGGTGATTGCGGAGTGCGGGGGAAATTTCCCGCGTTCCTGACTAACGTATCCCAGTGAGGATCTATTGGCTAGCCACGTGCGTCTTACTAAAACGGTATGTCGTCATCAAGGTCTTCGACACCTTTCGCCTTCTTCTGCGGCTTTCGAGTGGTAAGTTCAAGGAGATCCCTGTGGGATTCAATCCATCCAATTCCAGCCGGCGTTACTTGGTAGTGCTTCAAAGTGGCTGGTCCATCTGAAGTATCTTCCTCAACAGAGCGCACGACTATGAAGTCTCGGCGAAGAAGGCTTGTAAGTCCCAGAGCGAGCGCCACGTCATTGTAGCCAGTGGATCGCATTTTTTGCTCCAGGTCCCAGTGACCGATGCTACCCATCGTGGTCGGCCAGAACGCAAAGATCGTTGTCAGAATTGTAACTTCGAACTTCTCCAGATCTGTTGAGGATTCGCGACCCGGTTTCAGCACGAGCGTCTGGGCAATTCGCCGTTCGGTTGAAAGTTGGTTGGTCACGTATTTGATAATGTCACGCTCTAATTCTTCATAACCGCTCCGCGAGTCCGTCCTATAGAGGATGACGGGCCGATGTTGAATATCGAACGGCAGGCGCGGTCGAACCGCCTTGTCGCACAAGATAACGGTTGGTCGATTTAACGCAAGCGCGTAGCCCAATTCCAGCCAAATGTTGGGATTATCTTCGCTGACCTCTGCAACACATATTGCCGCGGCGTCGATCGCAGCCTCGATCTTCTCTATGACTGGGTTAAGGCCAAGTATTTCGTCCGCGCGCTGCGGCTCAACATTCGCCTTAAGGAGCGCGGGTCTAATCGTTTCGCTGTAGCGCCGATCGTACTTTCCACCGTCAAAAGCCTGAATAATGAAACATGACGGTTTTTCAGGTAGCGTCTCTGTCATGTGATCGAGATCAACTCACTAAGGCTTGTTAGCCGGCGTGATTTTGAATGTACTGACGCGGGCACGTGAATCGAGGGCTTCAATACGTCAGCGTCAGATATGAACTGGGTTTGATCCCAATTATTTGACGGTCTCTACTTCGGGTATTCCCACTTGTTTGTGTACGGGTTGTATATCGGGTTGACACCAGGGGGTACATAGCGGTAAGTGTTCGCGTTCGGGTTGTACTGCAACTGTGAATTTGGGCTCGCCGTCTCCCATGTGTTCGTGTACGGGTTGTACTTCTGAGTGTAACTTGGTGGAGCGACGACCCAATTGTTCTGATACGGGTTGTATTGAGGCCGTGCATTGGGGGCGGCGTAGCCCCATTGGTTGTTATACGGGTTGTACTGAAGCTGGGAATTCGATTGCACTGTCTCCCACTGATTCGTGTACGGATTATATTTCTGTGTTGGCTGTGCCGCGATTGCCGCCGCCCATGTCGCGACGGCCAAGAATAGGCCGACGGACCACGCGCGCGGACTGTGATTGTTCATGAGCACCCTCCCTAACTTGTCCGGAAGCGACCGGTGACCGCTCACTTGACGCCTGTGGGGCCCTGATGTCAAGCGCATCGTGCCGCGGCCCATTGTCTGCTACGCGTTCGCGCCTGAACAACACGTCCACACGCTTGCTCGCTCTAGCGGGGCAACCCCGCCGATGCCCCGCACCAGAAAATGATTTCCGACAACAATAGCGGCCTTGTGAGGTCGACCGATGATCGCGCCTGAGGCTCTGCTGACCCGCGTCGGGGAATCTCTCACCGCCATCACGGCACCCAGGTTCTTTGAGACCGAACGCGGCTACCAAGGTCAGCTACTGGCGCAACTCGACGCACGCTTGCACCTGCCCCACGCAGCGATAGTCGAACAGGAGTACCAGAAACAAGCGTCCATGCACCGACTCAACATACGACCCGACATCATCATTCATGAACCTTTTGATCCGGAGCGTCATCACTCGCGCGCTGATGGTAATTTTGCGGTCATAGAGCTAAAACGCAGGGCCTCGCCTGCCGACGCGCGCGATGATTTCCAAAGCCTCGCAAAGATGCTAGACGTACTTCGTTATCGGCTTGGTATTTTCATAAACATTGACTCTGGGATGACCCACTCTAAGCTGGTGCCCGCAGACTTGCGCGGCCGGGTCGCTTGCTTTGCCGTGAGGCTGACAAATGGCGTCCCTGAGATTGTGGAGCACCGCATCTAACCATGGAGTTCAAGCAGCGAACGCTCATGCAGCTTGCCGACATGATTTGCGGCAACTTCAAGACGGAGGAGAGCTTCTTCCGCTATCGCAGCAGCAGCTATCTCACCGAGTTTTTTCAGGACTGCGACACCGAGTATGCCCACGATGGGTCAACGCGACGCTATTGGGTCGCCGAGACCTTGCGGGCGATTCTTGCCGAGCCTCACCCAAACGCTCAGACCCCGCCAGAGGCATTCTCGCGCGTAATCGGTATATTGATGGATCAAGGGGACGCGCTCAATGAAGAAGCCGAGCGCAAAGGGGCGCTTGCGCTACTTAGCGCCGCGTTGGTTCGGGAAGGCTTCGAACCGTTCTATGCGGCCGACAAACGATGCTATCTACGCCACATTGGGACCAACACCATAGCGTTGGCACAGCAGAGTCCGCACCGCCCGTTTTCCGCGTCGGAGCTAAAGCGTCGCGACCAGCTAACCGCGTATCTCGCTAGCGCGTCCGAAGACACGCTGATCAAAGAAGTCTTATTGCCGTTGTTTCGACAGCTTGGTTTCCATCGGGTGACGGCTGCTGGCCACACAGACAAGGCACTCGAGTACGGCAAGGACGTGTGGATGAAATACACGCTTCCGACGCAGCATGTCCTCTACTTCGGCATCCAAGCCAAGCGAGGCAAACTTGACGCCTCAGGCCTAAGCAAAGGCGAGAACGCGAACGTCGCCGAGATTCTCAATCAGGTGACGATGATGCTTGGGCATGAAGTCTTCGATCCCGAGATCGGCAAGCGGGTGCTGGTGGATCACGCGTTTATCGTCGCCGGCGGCGAGATCACTAAGGCGGCGCGCAATTGGCTTGGTAACAAGCTCGATGCGACGAAGCGCAGCCAGATCATGTTCATGGATCGCGACGACGTGCTAAACCTGTTCGTTGTCGCGAACCTACCCCTCCCAGCGGGAGCATTGCCCTCGCGCTCGGCTGAAGATTTGGACGACGATTTGCCGTTCTAGGACCAGCGCTGATTCGACGCCTCGCCCCACTTCCACGCTTGAGCCGAGGCCCGATGTAATCTCGGATCGGGTTGTTGCCGAGCACGTTCCCGCCAAAGCGCCCCAGCGCCCCCTTTTCCAATCCCCCACGAGCACGGTAAGCACCGGGAGCACGCTGAGCACCCGAGGACCGTGAGCACGGCGCAAACGGTATAAGTTCCTATGACGTAAGAATAAAACGACCTTGCGTGCGCGGTAACGTGCGAATTAAACAGTCTGTATCTACTGGATTTAGTTTATACTGGGAGTAGCTATTGGTCCGTTCGGATCCCTGAGTAGTGCGGGAACCCGGCGTATCAGATCGTTGCTCGGTAGATGCCCGCATAGGACACTGCCAAGGATTCCGGGAAAACAGGAGCAAGTCGATGGCGAACGCGAGGCAAGCTGTGGCGAAGCGGATGAAGATGTCCGAGCGTGCCCAACAGCAAATGGAGATTCATTTCCCCAGTTACCCCAGCGAGTGGTTGTGGCGACGCAAGACCAATGATGGCTTCACAACCTTGCCGCGAACACTGCCTATCGTGATGCAAGCAGTGGACGCCCAGAGCAAGGGTCAGCCCGCAGGCCACACGCTTTTCTGTCTCTGGGCCCGGTCTCCCGATCACCCGCTGCTCACCATCGAGAACCCTGCGACGTTCGCGAGCGAAGCCGGTTTCGCGGGCGAGCGTGCGGTGGACACTTGGCGCAGGCGCATGCGGCGTTTGAGGGAACTGAAGCTCATCGATGCAAAACCCGGGCCGTCGGGCGAGTTTCATTACGTTCTTCTCCTGAGTCCCAATGCTGCGATGGAGTGGTGTCGCGTGAAGGGGCTCGTGCAGGACGGCGTGTATGCGCGATTCCTCGACCGGCTCATCGAGGTCGGCGGGTTCAGCGAACTCGATTCCTTTCGCGCTCGTTCGCACGAGGCGGCGGAGGCTGCCAAGCCGACGGAATCGGCAAAGAGACCCGCAACCGGCGCCACGAAGTCCGCGAGGTCGAAAACGGCCAGCGCCGCAACCGTGCGAGCGGCTTAGCTCACGAATCAGGCCGAACCAGCGGAAGCGACATGCAACGTCGAGCGCAGGGTCCCTACAACGCGTTCAACAACGATCGAGACCGCCTGCGCGCTCTCATCTCGCGTGATATTCGCCTGGTGTTGATTGCACTCGTATTTGCCCTCGGCGCTCCGAACTTGAGCCCTCAAGTGACGAAATGGTTGAGCCTGGTCTCGGGCTACCTTCGGTAGTCGCGTTTTGTCGCTTCGCGTGCCCCCACCGAACTACTGCGATGTAACCGCGGCGAACGCACCCGAACGTCGCTGCCCAGCCGAGCCAGCTTCCGCCTTGGATCGATTGCAGTCGGTGGCGCGACCGATCCAATTTGCGGCAAAAGCGTTTGCGGCTCCCGCAACATATGGAGACTTCGATGATCCAGGCAATACGCAAACCCACTCCCGCCGCCCGCCTCCGCGCCCTCATCAACGCCCCTGCCATCCTCGTTCTCCCCGGCGTGTTCGACGGCTTCAGCACGCGGCTGGTGGAGAAGATGGGCTACACCGCCGCGTTCATCACCGGCAGCGGCGTGAGCGAGAGTCGCTTGGGTCAGCCCGACGTCGGGCTCACAGGCCTCGCGGAAGACGCCGCCGTGTCGGGTGTGGCGGCGCGTGCGAATAAATTCCCACCTACGATCTCTTGCTCCTCGCCGAAAGATGGTGCAGAAGATCCGCTCCGCCGCCGAGGCGCGCGTCGATCGCGACTTCGTCATCAAGTCGCGCACCGACGTGCTCGCCACGCACGGCGTGGCCGAGGCAATCCGGCGGCTCAATCTCTACGCGGAAGCGGGCGCGGACCTGCTCTTCGCCGACGCGGCGATGTCGGCCGAAGACATCGGCACGATCGCCAGGAACGTGGTGAAGCCGTTGTCGGTGAACATGGGCTTCGGCATCCGGCCGCGGTCCACGACGCCGCTTCTCTCCGCGAAGCAGTTGCAGGATCTCGGCGCGGCGGTGGTGATCTATCCGCGCCTGCTCACCGCCTGCGCGCTGCGGGGCATGAAGAATGGTCTCCACCTTCTCCAGCAATCGCTGGCCAGCGGGAAGGTCGTCGATCGCCCCGATGCGCTGGTCTCGTTCGAGGAACTGCACGACATCATGGGCATGCACGAGATCGAGGAACTGGAGCAGCGCTTCCTCACGCCCGAGCAGCTCGCAACCAAGTACGGCCGCGGGCGCAAGGCGTCGATCATGCCGGATGCGAAGGCAAAATCCGTTCGTGGTGATCGGATGGTTGCCGTTCACCCTTCGACAAGCTCAGGGCGAACGGTTGGGCGAACGGCCAAGCCCGGCGCGAAATCGAACCAGACGGCGTGACCCGAGCTCGAATGATCGCGGTCTACGAGCATAGCCGTCGTACGCCGCATCAGCCTCACGCCTCAACGACTTTACGGTAAAGATGCCACGTTGCATGGCCCAGTATTGGTAGTACCGCCGCGAGGCCGATCAAAAACACGATTGCCCCCGCAGCCAGCAGCACCACAACAATCATTCCCCAGACCGCCATCACCATAGGATTGGAAGCTACTGCTCTGAACGAAACGGCGACCGCTGTAGCGGCGCTTGCCGGTCTGTCCAGGAGCAACGGAAAGGCGACCACCGAAATTGCCAGCGCAGTGAAGGCAAATAGGAACCCGAGACCAACGCCGTACACTATCAGTCCACCGCCCCGTCGGGTCGTAATTAACTGGGTCACAAAGTCTGACGCCGACACTGGTGGGTCTTGGCCGAACAGGCCGAAATAAAGGAACTGCGCCATAAACAGCCAGGCAACATAGAGCAACGTCATCACGATCGAGAGCGCGAGGATGGGAGCAAACGAGGCGGAGTGGACAAAATCGAACGTTGAGCGCCAACTGACGTCGAGCCCGCGTTCGCGACGTCGGCTCATCTCAAAGAGACCGACCGAGACCATGGGGCCGATAAGAGTGAAGCCCGCGACGATTGGAAAAGCTAGATGTAGCAGATTCCCACCAACCAAAGACAGTGTCAGGAGCAGGGCGAACAGCAGATAAAGTAGTACGGCCAGGAACATGCCAACGGTTGGCGTGGCATTGAAGTCGTCGTAGCCTTCCTTCAGCGACTGCCAGAGATCGTTCAGCCCGATCGTTCGGATTCCAATCTCGCTCGATCTGACTTGTATATCCTTGAATAATTTTTCCTGAGCCATGGCGAAACCGTTCTTTTCAAAGAGGTCTTGAGACCACGTTGTCGGCAACCGAATTATCAACCGCTCCGGATCTTGGCGTGTAGTGTCGAACTCTAGATCTGGGATTATCCTAGAAAGAGCAGCGCGGGGGTTCAGCCGCGCCGCGCAGACGTGCGCGGTAGCTGGGAACAATCCGAAATATTCGATTACTGGATTACCTCGTCCGCGCGCACCAGCACCGACTGTGGGATCGTGAGTCCCAGTGACTTCGCGGTCTTCATGTTGATGACCAACTCGAACCGCGTTGCCTGTCGCAGCGGCAACTCACTCGGCCGAGCGCCATCCAGGATTTTTGCGACCTGCTCAGCCGCCATCGTATAAATCTCCGATGTGGTCGCGCCGTAGGACATGAGACCGCCCGCGTCCACGAAAAAACGGAAAGCATGCATGGTCGGCAGGTGGTTCTTGAGGGCGAACTCCGCGAGCTGCTGAGGCCGAGGATAAGAGCTGAGTACGACGTCGGGATACACGGACAACGCGTCAGGATGCTCTTTCGCGATCACCGCGAGCTCCGGCAGCAGGCCTTCGGCGGGCTCCAGCGAAGCGGCCTCCAAAGTCACACCCAGACGCGGTGCGGCGGCCCGGGACAGCTTGAACGCGTTGGGAGCAGCTTGTGGGTCGTGAAGAAAGATCACCCGCGAGACCGTGGGAACCGCCTCCTTGAGGAGCTCGAGGCGCTTCGGGCTGAGCTCCGTCGTCATGCACGTAACGCCGGTCAGATTTCCGCCGGGCCGAGCGAGGGCTTTGACGTGCTCGAACGGGTCGCACGAGTAGACGACA
>Ga0207646_10005489_pt1 | contig 13326 bp, 10 predicted proteins | sample KBSK5502metaG_FD_184343 | JGI IMG/M metagenome (GOLD analysis project Ga0207646, IMG submission 184343) | Corn, switchgrass and miscanthus rhizosphere microbial communities from Kellogg Biological Station, Michigan, USA - KBS K5-50-2 metaG... | ecosystem: Host-associated > Plants > Roots >... | reverse complement strand
ACTGGTGACGAATGTGCTCTTCAACAATATCCTGACCGATATGGAGACAGGGTATAAGGCGTTTCGAGCCCCCATTCTCAAAGGTGTCAAGATTCGCAGCAACCGATTCGATTTCGAGCCGGAGATTACCGCCAAGGTGCTGAAAGCTGGCTATCGCATCTATGAGGTACCGATCTACTACGCCGGCCGCGACTATGCCGAGGGAAAGAAGATCACCTGGCGCGATGGCATGGCGGCGATCTGGGCGCTGGTGAAGTTTCGCTTCGTCAACTGAGCCGACTTGCAATCATCCGCGCCTGGCAGCCGGCATGCGACGCCTCACGTAGCGCCGGGTAGGACGATTTTCCTGGCGCAATCCTCTTGACGTCGGCCCGTAAATGTGGCATACTCAGGAGGCACCCCGCGACAGGGTCCCCGCGTTTGAGCGCAGGACGCTCACGGTTCCACACCTCCCCCGGCAGGCCTGAAGCCGGTTCGTGGCGGCAGTTGTGGCGCTGAGATACACGGCGGATACCCTCGAATCGGCTTCCTGATGTTCGCGACACAATCACGGGCAACGGGACCGGCGCGAGTGCAAAGTGCCGTCAACCAACCAGGTTGGGAGCAGGCGGGACGCACCTGAACAACCGCATAACGATATGGACCTGCACGATCGCCAGGTGCATGGTGTCTGCGTGTTCGCACGCGCACCGGAGCGCTGGACGATTGTGTCACGGTTGATTACTTCGATTTTGCCGAAGCGAGTAAGAGAACCTTACGAGGATCCTGAGCTTGTGGTGTGGCGCATCTGGTGACAGGTGTGTACATAGCCAAGCGCAGAAGGGTGTAGGGTGGATGCCTGTGGGGCCAGGTGCCGAAGAAGGGCGCGGAGAGCGGCGAAACGTGCCTGGGGAGCTGCAAGCGAGCGATGAGCCAGGCGGACCCGAATGGGGCAACCCGCGACCGTGCGAGCGGTCGCATGGCGTGCTGAATGCATAGGCACGACCAGGGGCACCGGGGGAACTGAAACATCTCAGTACCTCGAGGAAGAGAAATCAACACGAGATTCCCGTAGTAGTGGCGAGCGAACCGGGAAGAGCCCAAACCGGGCGAGGACGGGGAGACCTGTTCCCGGCCGGGGTTGTAGGGCAGTCTCAGGGGGGCGTCGCAAGACGTCCCTTTGTAAAGGCACGGGCGCACGAGCTGGCAGCGGAAGCCGCTGGGAAGCGGCACCGGAGCGGGTGAGAGTCCCGTACGCGGCGCCAGGGGGTGCGGGGGTGCTGGGGGCTGTTCCTGAGTACCACGGGACACGAGACATCCTGTGGGAAGCGGGGGGGACCACCCTCCAAGGCTAAAGACGCCTGGCCACCGATAGTGAACGAGTACCGTGAGGGAAAGGTGAAAAGCACCCCGAGAGGGGAATGAAAGAGACCCTGAACCCCTACACCTACCAGCAGTCGAAGCCCGTGCTGGGCTGGTGCTTTGGCACCAGCCGACGGGTGACGGCGTGCCTTTTGTAGAATGATCCGGCGAGTGCATCGGCGCAGCAAGAACACAGACAGGTTAAGCCCTCGATGAATGGGGTGGAGCCGCAGCGAAAGCGAGTCGTCTGAAGAGGGCGCGCGGCCTGGTCTTTTGGGACGAGGCCCACCAAGGTGTTGCGTAGATGCGACCCGAAACCGGGTGAGCTAGCCATGGGCAGGGTGAAGCGCGGGTAAGACCGCGTCGAGGCCCGAACCCACCTGTGTTGCAAAACAGGGGGATGACCTGTGGCTAGGGGTGAAATGCCAATCGAACCCGGAGATAGCTGGTTCTCCCCGAAATGTATGGAGGTACAGCCGTCGCGCAGCGGAGCGCAAGCTCCCACGTCTGCCTGGGAGGTAGGGCGCTGGATGGGCTCGGGGCCAGGTGCTGGTTACCAACCCCAACCAAACCGCGAATGCCCAGGCGAGCGGGCGCGACGAGTGAGGCAGCCGGGGCTAACCTTGGTTGCCGAGAGGGAAACAACCCAGACCGCCGGCTAAGGTCCCTAAGTGCCTGCTTAGTGGGAAAGGTTGTGGTGCTGCCCAGACAGCCAGGAGGTTGGCTTAGAAGCAGCCATCCTTGAAAGAGTGCGTAATAGCTCACTGGTCGAGTGGCGCCGCGCCGACAACGTAACGGGGCTCAAGCAGGCCACCGAAGCCGCGGATGCGGCTCCTCCCCATAAAGAGGAGCGCGCATGGTAGGGGAGCGTTCGGGAGTAGCGGAGAAGCGTGAGCGGGAGCGCACGTGGAGCGAACCGAAGCGCGAATGCCGGAATGAGTAGCGTGAATGGGGGTGAGAACCCCCCACACCGGAAGCCTGAGGGTTCCTGGGCCATGGCCGTCATCCCAGGGTCAGTCGGGACCTAAGCCGAGGCCGTTAAGGCGTAGGCGATGGAGAGCAGGTTGACAGTCCTGCACCGGCGCCGTCCGCGCGAAGGGGGGACACGGTAGCGGCCGTCCGCCCACCAAATGGACAGGGTGGGTTGGCGCGCAGCGCAGGGGGGCCAGGCAAATCCAGCCCCCGGGGGGTCTCTTTCGGGAGGCCCTACTGCAAGGCGCGTCGGGAGCTCCCGCACAGGGAGCGGAAGGGACGGGGTGCGCAGGCCGTCGAGAAAAGCCTCTAAGCGACGTCATTGGACGGGCGGAGCCGCCCGTACCGCACACCGACACCGGTAGGCAGGGGTAAGGACCCCAAGGTGGACGAGCGATCCTCGGTTAAGGAACTCGGCAAATTAACCCCGTAACTTCGGGAGAAGGGGTGCCCCGGCAGCGTGAACGGGAGAGGGTGTCTCCTTCGGGAGAGACTTGCGTCCGGGAGCGTGAGGGGGCCGCAGGAAGCAGGCTCAAGCGACTGTTTACCAAAAACACAGGTCTCTGCCACGGCGCAAGCCGACGTATAGGGGCTGATGCCTGCCCAGTGCCGGAATGTTAACGGGAGGGGTGTACGTAGCCCTGAACTGAAGCACCGGTGAACGGCGGCCGTAACTATAACGGTCCTAAGGTAGCGAAATTCCTTGTCGGGTAAGTTCCGACCCGCACGAAAGGCATAACGACTTGAGCACTGTCTCGACCGAGGGCTCGGCGAAATTGAAGTACCCGTGAAGATGCGGGTTTCCCGCGACAGGACAAAAAGACCCCGTGGAGCTTTACTACACCTTGGTCTGGGCGCGAGGCCAGGCCTGCGTAGGATAGGTGGGAGCCAGAGAACGCGCGCTTGCGGGCGGGCGGGAGGCAATGGTGAAATACCACTCTTGCGTGGACTTGCGTCTAATGGTCGGCCGCAATAGCCGGCGACCAGACAGGGCCAGGCGGGTAGTTTGACTGGGGCGGTCGCCTCCCAAAGAGTAACGGAGGCGCCCAACGGTTCCCTCAGGGTGCATGGACATCACCCGGACAGAGTGCAAGGGCACAAGGGAGCTTGACTGCGAGACCCACACGTCGAGCAGGGACGAAAGTCGGGCGTAGTGACCCAACGGTGCCGCGTGGAAGGGCCGTTGATCAACGGACAAAAGCTACCCCGGGGATAACAGGCTTATCTTGCCCAAGAGTTCACATCGACGGCAAGGTTTGGCACCTCGATGTCGGCTCGTCGCATCCTGGGGCTGGAGTCGGTCCCAAGGGTTGGGCTGTTCGCCCATTAAAGCGGCACGCGAGCTGGGTTCAGAACGTCGCGAGACAGTTCGGTCTCTATCCGTCGCGGGCGCAGGAGGAGTGCGGGGAGTCGCTTCCAGTACGAGAGGACCGGAGCGGCTGGACCCCTGGTGAGCCGGTTGGCGGGCCTCCGCCACCGCCGGGTAGCCACGTCCAGCATGGAGAAGCGCTGAACGCATCTAAGCGCGAAGCCGACCCCAAGATGACCCCTCCCCGACGGGGACCTGGGCGCAAGTCCAGCCCCGTCCGAAGACCCCCGGTAGATTACCGGGTCGCTAGGGCGGCGGTGTACGCACGGTAACGTGCTCAGCCTACCGTCCCTAATGGTCGTGAGGCTTGGCTACTCAATTACCGCATCTTCATCAGGCGCCATGCCGGCAGCTTTGGAGCCACGGAGGCTCTCTTGCCCGCCCGGCAAAATCGAGGTAACGACAACCCTGGTCCATATCGCATGCGGTTGTTCAGGCAGGCGTGCGGCTTTCCGCGATTGAGAAGTCGTTGGCGGACGGTGCATGCGATTTCAGGCCCGGTTATGCGCATTGGTGCGCCGCCGGGCCTATCTGCTTGCATGCTGTAGTGACGAGGCGTGGCCCACGGCGTGCGGCTTGTTGTAGTGCGTTTGCGTGGACGTTGCTCGCGTGCGCTGTCCCTGGCTGGAGGCGTGCGCAATGTAACCATTGACCACCCCGTTTCGTATAGTAAGTGCATAAGTGCAGGCTCTGTGTACCGTTCCGATCTTGTAACCTTGAGTACCGTTCTTGTACCTGCTAACGGTATATTTCTTACAGTGGCATTGATTTCGCGACACCTCTCCCTCGACGGGCATTGGGTGGAGCGGTGACCATGGACGTTTCGCCCGGCGGCATGCCCTGCTGTGACGATTAGTGCCGGCTGTGGCGGCCCCCAGGCTGTTGGCCGGCGATGGTGGATGAAGCCTATGTCAACAATGAAGCCCACCAACACATCTGACCTCGACCGTCTGATCGAAGAAGGGCGGAAGCGGGGCTACGTTCGGCGTGCCGAGCTTGAATCCGTGCTGCAGCGCATGCCGAAGGCCACTGGTGCAGTGCGCACGGATGCCCCACAATCCAATAAAACAGACTCAGTTCCAGAGATAGAGGAGCTCAGTGACCTCGACGCTGCCGTCGAGCAGCTCTTAGCCGCGGACGTTGACATCGTCGACGACGAGGAAGAGGAGGCCCGCGTGCAGGAGGACGAGGAAATCGAAAGTGGCATTCACGCCATGGAAACAGATAGCGCCCCGCTCGTCGATCTGCCTGACGTGGCAGAGGCCACCCCGGCTCGACTGCGCCGGGTGCAGGAGGTCGCGCGCGCGGCGGAGCGCGGCGAAGCCGCGGAAGTAGACGCAATCACGGCCTACCTCCGCGAGATCGGGCGCGTGCCGATGCTCAGTCACGCGCAAGAGATCGACCTTGCCAAGCGCATCGAGGCGGGCGACAAGGAGGCTGTCCAGCAGTTCGTGCTGGCGAACCTCCGTCTGGTCGTCAGCATCGCCAAGCGCTACGTGGGGCGTGGCCTCTCGCTGCTCGACCTGATTCAAGAGGGCAACATCGGCCTGATGCGCGCGGTGCAGCGCTACGACTGGCGCCGTGGCCATCGCTTCAGCACGCATGCCACCTGGTGGATTCGCCAGGCGATCAGCCGTGCCGTTGCCGACAAGGGCCGCGCCATTCGACTACCGGTGTATGTGAACACGGCGCTCAATCGCGTGCGCCGCGAGCGGCAGCGGCTGGTGCAGGAGATGGGGCGCGATCCCACCGAGCAGGAGCTGGCGGACGCGCTCGGGATGGACGTCGATCGCCTGCACGAGCTCGAAGCCGCCCCCGGCACGCCCATTTCGCTGGAATTGCCGGTCGGTGAGGACGAGGAGCAGGAGCTTGGCGACGTGCTCTCGGACGAGACCAGTGTCTCGCCCGAAGAGGCAGCGACCACGCGCACCATGAAGCAAGAGGTGCAAGACGTGCTGGAAGATGTCTTGACCCCGCGCGAGCGGCTCGTGCTCCAACTGCGCTTCGGGCTGGGCAACGGCCATACGTTCCCGCTCGAGCAGGTGGGCCGCCAGCTCGGCATCACCCGCGAGCGAGTGCGCCAGATCGAGGCGGGCGCGCTGGCCAAGCTGCGCCATCCCAAGGTGCTGGAGCGCCTGCGCAGCTAGCCTCGCCGTCCTGGAAACAGGATGATGATGGGATGATGGGCCTGATCGGTTCGCCGATCAGGCCCATTTTTATTGCCATTATTGCCATACTGGCGCTATGAACAGTCGCTGCGCCCTCAGGCCACCGGCTCGGGCGGCTCTTCCCACAGGCCCGGCATCCCAGGACTGGGACGAAACGGCAAGCCCAGGTGCTCGTACGCGAGCCGTGTCGCGACGCGACCACGCGGCGTGCGCGCCAGAAAGCCGAGCTGCAGCAGATACGGCTCCAGGACGTCTTCGATGGTCTCGACCTCTTCGCTGATGCTCGCCGCCAGTGTCTCGACGCCGACCGGGCCACCATCGAATTTGCGGATGATCGCTTCGAGCAGCGTACGGTCGGTCTGGTCCAGGCCGCGTGTGTCCACTTCGAGGGCATTGAGCGCCGCCTCGGCGACAGTGAGGGTGATCACGCCGTTCGCGCGCACCTGGGCATAGTCGCGCACACGGCGCAGCAGCCGGTTCGCGATACGCGGCGTGCCGCGCGCGCGCCGAGCGATCTCGTCACGCCCCGCATCGTCGATCTCCACGTGCAGAATGCGCGCGGAGCGGCGAACGATGTGCTGCAGCGCGGACTCGTCGTAGTAGTTGAGGCGATAGATCGCGCCGAAGCGGTCGCGCAGGGGGGCTGCGAGCGCGCCAATGCGTGTCGTCGCGCCGACCACTGTGAACGGCTTGAGCGGCAGGCGCACGCTACGCGCGGAAGGCCCTTTGCCAATGATGAGATCGAGCGCGAAGTCTTCCATCGCCGAGTAGAGCCGCTCTTCCACGATACGGCTGAGCCGGTGAATCTCGTCGATGAACAGCACGTCGCCGTCTTCGAGCGCTGTGAGGATGGAGGCCAGGTCACCGGCGTGCTCGATGGCCGGCCCCGAGGTCATACGGATTTCCGCGCCCATCTCGTTGGCGATGATGAGCGAGAGTGAGGTCTTGCCCAGGCCGGGCGGACCATACAGCAGCACGTGGTCCAATGCTTCATCGCGTAGCCGCGCCGCCTCCAGCAGGATGCGCAGATTCTCCTTCACCCGCTCCTGCCCGATGTAGTCGTCGAGCCTCCGAGGGCGCAGACTGGTTTCCTGCCCGTCCTCATCGCCTTGCAGCGGCGACACGAGACGATCAGCCATATGCCACTTCTCCGGCCCTACGCACCATGCGAACCGAACGCGCGTTCCATCCGTTTATGCGCATAGTATACCATTCTGCGCACGCGCCACGTCGCGGTCAGGAACCTGTCGTGCGCGGTCCACGAAACCCGCCAGAGAGCGGCTTCCCCCTTCCCGCGGCGGCGGGAGGGGGGAAGGGTTAGGCCGCCTGGCTACCGCCCGTGATGGGAAAGATAGCGGCGGGCGGCGAAAGCGGCTAGCGCGCCCACGGCGATGGCGCCTCCGGCGATGAGGGCGTCGCGCGCCAGCTCAGGATGATTGGTGGAGAGGAAGCGGTGCATCGCCGAGACCTGCTGCGGTGTGGCGGATGCGGGGTCGATCTGCGCGAGCTGCGCTGCCTCGGGCGAGGCGTCCCCTGCGGAACGGATCTTGTCCTGCATCTGCGCCGCCGCCTGCTGGAGCTGCGCAGGTGCCATTGTCTCGTAGTGCTGCTCCGACACCTGCTGGACGAGCGCAGGATCGGCATTCTCGTGGAAGGACTGGACCGCCGCGGCGGCCTGCTCAGCCGGGATCTGGTCGTGGGTGCCGGCGTCATGGTGCGCCGCGAGGGCCGCGATATCCGGATGAGTGGGATCGTTGAACATGACGGGTACTCTCCTTCACAGAACAGGGCAGCGCCGTCGAGTCGCCCATCTTGCCAGCGTGCGAACGGGCGAGCTATGCCAGCGTGCCGTCACCTGGCGGAGCTGCTTGGCTCCCGTGCCAGTGTACCACACCGGCTGTTCAACACCAGTCCGCGGAGCGAGAGGACGAGCGTGCACGATCCTATCGCGCTATACAGCGATCTCGTCGCCATCGTTGGGGAAGAGGACCTCACCGGAGAAGGCCGCCGCGACCTCCGCGCGCGCCTCCGCGATGGGCCAGCCGCCTATGTGGACCAGCGCCAGTCGCTCCGCCCCGCAGGCCGCCGCTTCCTGGCCCGCCTCGAACGCGGTGGTGTGCTTGCTCACCCGCGCCGCCGCCTCCGCGCCGCGCAGGAACGTGCATTCGCTGATGAGCGTGTTTGCGCCCCGCGCGAGCTCCTGCACGGCAGCGGTCGGCTGCGTATCAGAGGTGTAGGCCACAGGCCCGCGCGGCAGCTCCAGGCGCACGCCGACCGAGGGCAGCGTGTGGTCCATGCCCAGCACGCGCGCTGGCATGCCGCCAAGCGCGAGCTCCTGGTCGGGGCTCACGGCGGCGAAGCTGACGTCGAAGGTCCAGCTGTCGAGGGTGAGCTCGTAGTCGAAGACCTGCACGATGCGCCGCGCGACCTCGATCACCTCTGGCAGCGCGTAGATGCGCAGCGGTGTCGTGCGACCACCTAGACGCAAGCTTTCGATGAGGGACGGCAGGCTGCCGATGTGGTCGATGTGCGCATGCGTGATGAGCAGGTCGCCGATGGCGTCCGGCCCCAGGCGCGCGCGCCGGAGCGCCGAGTAGGCGTCGCCGCCGCAATCTATCAGCAATCCGGACGGCTGTGTATCTGATATGACGGCGAGCAGCGCGTTGGTCCGCTCGGCAGTGGGTAGCGCGGCGGAGGTACCCAGAAAGATCAATCGAGCCATGCGAGCCGTTCTCCTCATTGACACTGGATGCCGTGCGCCGCGTAGCTAGCGCTGGGACGCATCACCGGGCCGCCGCCCCTCCCTGCCAGGGGGCGCATACTGGTGGGTCGGATTCGACCGCGGCGCGGGCCGGTTGGCGGGCGGCTGCCACTCGTCGCCGCGCGGGAAGGAAGTCTCGGCGTCCCACCCGGGGCTATGCTGCCAATCCTGGCGCGGCGCGCGCTCGCGTACATCGCCCCACGTCTCGACCGGCGGTCGCGGTCCCGTGCGCGGCGCGGGCATGGGGCCCTGTCGCGTGGGCATAGACGGCAGCGCGCTGCGCTGGCGCGTCTGCCGGCCCACAATCCCGCCCGTGGCCAGCGCGACACCGAGAGGCAGCGCCGCGAAGAAGAGCAGCCCCGCGCCCAGGCCCAGCCACTGCCGCAAGTCGAAGGTGAAGGCCGCGTCACGCACCCCCGTACCAACCACCAGCACCGCGACAGTGATGACATAGAGCAGCGCCGCGAGGATGCCGGACGGCGCCGCGGATGCCACGCCTCCCGGCCTGCCGGGGCGTGCCCGCCCACCAAGGCTGCCCGCGACGACGCCACAGATCAACGCGCCCCCCACGAGCGCGACGGCCCCGGCGAGCATGGCATCCTGGAAGGCGAAGACGCCGAGATAGTCGGCGATGTTGACCGCGACGAGTGGCAGCGCGCCAGCGATCCATCCGGCAATGCCACCTGAGTAGCGTGATGCCATGCGATCCTCCAGGGCTCGCGTGCAGGGCCACGACTGGAACGCCGGGTCCACGTGTTAGTAGCGCCAGTGTACGCGTGCTGGCGGCCTAGCGTCAAGCGGGCTGCCTGGACGTCCCACCGGCGCCGTCGCTCACTGGTCCCAGCAGCGCCTCGGCGCCCTGGCGCGCCCAGCGCGGTAGCGCACGCGGCCGCCCGCTCTGCTGATCCACCGACGTGATGGTGGTGGCCCCACTGGCGTACAACGTGCCGCCCGGCTGGTCGCACACAGCATAGCGCAGGTCCATCGAAGTATGCGTCAGTCGGGCGCAGTCGAGGCCGACGACCACAGGAGCGAGCACCGTAATCGGCCGCCGGTACACGGCTTCCGCACGTATCACGACGAACGGGATGTCTTCCGGTCCCAGCGCGGCGCCGGCGGTCGGCAAACTGTCCTGCGCGGTCGGCGCCGCCTCCTCACGGGCGCGGGCGCGCAGTTGGCTGAAGAACTCCACGCGCGCCTGCTCGAAATAGGTGAAATAGCGCACGTTGTTGACGTGCCCCTGCACGTCGAAGTCGCCATAGCGCACCTCGATAGGCACCCACAGTACGATCCGCGCGAGATCGGGGCGCACCTGCCGCCCGTTCATGCGCCCTGAGGTGTCGGGCGGACCACCGAGATGGCGAAGCCGTCCGTGCCGTCGTCATCCAACGGCAGCGCCACCGAGACCAGACGCGGGTCACTCGCCACACGCTGATCGTACTCGGCGATCGCGCGCATAGCGGGATCGTCGCCGGGGTCGCGCAGGGGCGCGCCGCCGCGAATGCAGTTGTCGGCGACGATCACACTGCCGGGGCGGGTCAATTTGAGCGCCCAGTCGAGATAGGTGGGATAACCTGGCTTGTCGGCATCGATGAACACTAGGTCGAACGGCGCCTCGCTCGCGAGAGCCGGCAAGAGCTGCTCGCCGGGACCCACGCGCACCTCGGCGCGGTCGGCCAGACCGGCGCGCGCGAGCGATGCCCGCGCGACAGCGGCATGCTTCTCACTGACTTCGAGCGAGATCAACCGGCCGTTGGGCGGCAGGGCACGAGCCAGCCAGATGCCGCTGTAGCCGGCCAGCGCGCCGATCTCGAGGATCTTTTTCGCCCCGCAGGCGGCGGCGAGCACCTGGAGGAGCTTGCCCTGCAGCGGAGAGATCTGGATCGCGGGCATGTTGTTGTCGCGCGCGGCCTGGAGGGCGGCGCGCAAGGCATCATCTTCGGGGGCAAAACGCCGCTCCAGCTCGGCAGTGATAAAGGCGCGTGTCTCTGCCTGCTGGCGTAGCTGATCGAGCGTGTTGGCATCGCTCATCGAGCGGTCTCCCTTCATTGTGAAGCGCTGATCGTTGCGGTGGGGTGTGTGGGCCCCTCTCGCTAGCGTAGCATGCACGGCGCGCGGTGGGCCAAGCCGGCTCGTAGAACGGGACGTCCTCCCCGCGCGCGGGGAGGACGGGCTACCACCGGAGGCGACGCGGTCCAGGCGCGCTAGGCGATCTCGGCCATGCGCGCGATGACGGCATCGGCCACCTGCGAGGTGCCGACGGCGGTGGGGTCGTCCGGGCGCGGTTTGAGATCGTAGGTGACGTATCTGCCCTCGGCGATGACCGACGCCAGCGCTGCCTCCAGGCGGTTAGCGGCCTGTTTCTCGCGCAGGTGGCGTAGCATCAGCACGCCGGAGAACATCATCGCCATCGGGTTGACCTTGTTGAGGCCGGCGTACTTGGGTGCGCTCCCGTGCACCGGCTCGAAGACGGCGTATTCCGCTCCGATATTGGCGCCAGGCGCGACTCCCAGGCCACCGATCAGGCCGGCGGAGAGATCCGAGAGGATGTCGCCATAGAGGTTAGGCAGCACCAGCACGTCGTAGAGCTCCGGCTTCTGCACGAGCTGCATGCACATGTTGTCGACGATGCGGTCCTCGAACTGGATATCCGGGTAGTCTTTGGCGACCTCTTGCGCGCTGGAAAGGAACAGGCCATCGGAAAACTTCATGATATTCGCCTTGTGGACGGCGGTGACCTTCCGACGGTTATTCGCGCGGGCGTATTCGAAAGCGAATTTGGTGATGCGGCGGCTGGCGATGACGGAGATGTATTTGATGCTGATGGCAGCGTCTTTGCTCAGTTTGGTGCCGCTGACACGATTGATGAAGTCTACCAGCTCGTCCATCTCATCGGTGCCGCGCTGGAATTCGATGCCAGCGTACAGGTCTTCGGTGTTTTCGCGCACGATGATGAGGTCGATGTTTTCGTAGCGCGAGCGTAGGCCCGGATAGGACTTGGCCGGTCGCAGGTTGGCGTAGAGATCGAGGTTCTTGCGCAGGGCGACGTTGGCGCTACGAAAGCCCTTGCCCACCGGAGTGGTAATCGGGCCTTTGAGGCCCACTTTGGTCTGGCGGATGGAGTCAATCACATCTTCCGGCAGCACAGTGCCGGTCTTTTCCAGGACTGCCAGGCCGGCATCCTTCATGTGCCAGACAAACTCCACGCCGGTCGCCTCGAGCACGCGGCGCGTGGCCTCAGTGATCTCAGGACCTGTGCCATCGCCGGGAATGAGGGTAACGTCGTACGGCATGGTAACTTCAGGAACCTCCCTGATGGTGGCTGCCCACACACCTGTTTGATGAGGACGCAAAACAGCTGGTCCGGGGATAGGCGCCTCCATACCCCGTGGGCCATCTCCGATTATAGCACAGCGCCGTACAGTGCCCAGCCGGTTGCGCATGGTATACTACGGGGTGCGCGCGGGTGCGCGGGTGCGCGGGTACGCGGGTACGCGGGTACGAGGTGGGCAGGCAATCGCGCGTGCGACGCATGCGTCGCATGCGTCGCATGCGTCGCACGCGAGGAAAGTCCGAACTCCACAGAGCGGGATGCTGGTTAACGGCCAGTGGGGGCGACCCCAAGGACAGTGCCACAGAAACATACCGCCTGGCGCTGGTTCCGCCAGCGCTCGGTAAGGGTGAAATGGCGAGGTAAGAGCTCACCAGCGGTCGGGTGACCGGCCGGCTGAGGTAAACCCCATCCGGAGCAAGGCCAGACAGAGGGAGCGGTGGTCGGATTTCCCGGCTGCCCGCGGGTGGCTCGCCCGTCACCCCTCGGGTAGGCCGCTGGAGGCGGCGGGCAACCGCCGTCCTAGAGAGATGATTGCCGCCCGGTGCGCCGTGAGGACGCCGGGCACAGAATTCGGCTTATGCCCACCTCGGACCCGCTTGTCTACGCGCACGACTCACACTCATGATTGACGCGCACGCAGCACTGCCAGGCCCACGGCGCCGGGGCCGACATGGCTGCCAATCGTGGCGCCCGCCCATGCGCGGCGCAGCGGCCCACTATACTCGCGGCGAATCGCCGCCTCCAGCTCGTCTCCGCGCTCCTGGCTGGATTGGCCGACAATCACGGCTTCCACCGGCGCCATCTCACGCACTAGCTGCGCCAGCCGCTCGTAGGCGTGCCGGCGCGTGCGCGGATTCTCCAGCGGCACCACCGCACCTTCGCGCAGCGTGATGATCGGCTTCACATTCAGCAGCGTGCCGGCGAGCCACTGAGCCTGGCCGATGCGTCCACCGCGCTGCAGGTAGCCCAGATCGTCGGCGACTAGATAGATCGAGGTGCGCGCGAGGGCATCGCACGCCGCCTCGGCGACGGCGCGCACGTCGCTCCCCTGACGGGCAGCTTCCGCGGCGGCCAGCACCCCGAATTGGATGGCGAGCGACGCCTGCCGCGAGTCTATCACCTCAATGGGCATGGCGAAGCCGGAGGAGCGGAGCTGCTCAGCCATGCCGAGCGCGGTGCTATAGGTGCCGCTGAGCTTCGAGGAGACATTCACCAGCACGATGCCGGTGGCGCCCTGCGTCATGGCGTCGCGGAACGCTCGCTCGAAGGCGTCGGGCGACGGCTGCGAGGTAACCGGGCGCGTCTGGCCGTGCACCAGCTTCTCGAAGAAGGCGCGCGAATCGAGGTCCACGCCGTCCAGGTAGGTGTCGTCGCCGAAACT
>Ga0207646_10005488_pt1 | contig 13331 bp, 10 predicted proteins | sample KBSK5502metaG_FD_184343 | JGI IMG/M metagenome (GOLD analysis project Ga0207646, IMG submission 184343) | Corn, switchgrass and miscanthus rhizosphere microbial communities from Kellogg Biological Station, Michigan, USA - KBS K5-50-2 metaG... | ecosystem: Host-associated > Plants > Roots >... | reverse complement strand
GGCATCCTCCCCAGTGGGGACAATACCCATGGAGGATGCCGTGAATGTGTCCACCGCCGCGGGCAGCGGCCCGATCGTGGTCGCCGGTGCGGGCTACGCTGGGTTGCACGTCGCGTTGCGCCTGACGGCCAAGCTGCGCGCAAGGTCGACCGGTACCTGCGCGTGCTCGACCACCCGGAGATCTACGTCGCTGGCGACCTCGCCTCGGTGACCGATCCGCGCACCGGCCACGTGCTGCCGCCGCTGGCGCAGGTGGCGCTGGAAGAGGGCGAGACGGTGGCCCGCAACCTGGACGCGGAGCTGGAGGGCCGGCCGCTGGAGGCGTTCACCTTCCACGACAAGGGGTTCGTCGTCTCGGTCGGCACGCGCCGCGGGGTCGCCGACATCGCCGGCATCACCACCGGCGGGCACCTGGCCCACCTGCTCAAAGACGCCATCGAGTGGGAGTACCGCCAGTCCGTCACGCACCTGCGCGGCTGGGACCCAGTAGCTATATAACCGCTGCCCATCCTGCTGCGCCAGTACGCGATACTGAACTGTGTCCACGCCCGCGCTGGCGGCCGCCGAGGCCGTCGGCCTTGCCCATCGCCTGATCCGGCACGGCCCGGTACGCAGCCTGGCCGAGGCGGCACGGGCACGCGGCGTGGCGCCCGCCGATGTGGTTAAGACGCTAGTGGTGCGCCGCGGAGAGGATGACTTCCTGTTCGTGCTCGTGCCCGGCGACCGCATCATCTCCTGGCCGAAGCTACGGGAACTGCTGGGCGTCAGCCGCCTGTCCATGCCCGATGCCGAGGTCGCCAGGCAGGCTACCGGATACGAACGCGGCACGATCACGCCACTCGGATCGGTGAGGGATTGGCCGGTGATCGCGGATGAGCGCGTGCGCGGACGCGAGATCACCCTCGGGGCAGGCGAACACGGTCTCGCCCTTGCGGTTAACGCCGACGAGATCCTGCAGGCCATTAACGCGTCAGTGGCAGACATCTCCGACCCGGAGCCAGCGACCTAGCCCGCTGCGCCTGCCGTTCGCCGTGGGAAGCCAGTCGGGGAATAGCGCACCCGGCGAGCCAGCCGCGGCTGAAGGACACAAACTGGCCGCCCGGCTTGCCCTCGCCGCCGAACTGCCCGCCTCGGTCCTAGCTGACCTGACCGGGATCAGCAGCAGCGCAGCCGAACGCTGGTCCCAGTGGGTCAAACGCGACTGGGCTGCTTATGTTGCCGAACGCAGTACCAGCAGCTAGAACACGGCTGGACAGCCCGAGCGGTGGACCTTCATCCTGCCGGTTTACTACCAGTGGTAGCATGTGGATATGAGCGCGGAACCGGTCCAGACGGAAGATCAGACCGAACGTCTCCATGCGATAGTTCAGCGGATCAACGAACTCAGTGCGAATACTGCATGGGCGCATTGGGCCAGAACGCTCGCTGCTCTGCAGCCGATCCTCCATGATCAGCGCGCATTCACTAGTGCCCTAGCTTCACCAGAGTTCCAGGAGGCCACCCGGCGGGCTTTGGAGTCCTTTGCTACTGCCGATCCGTCGGCGCTGCGAGCCGTCGGCCCGGCCCGCAAGGTGAGTGTGTCGATGCCGGAGGACCTCACGGCCGCTGTCCAGGAGCGCGTTGGCCGGGGGAAGTTCAGCCAGTATGTGACCGAAGCAGTTACCCGCCAGCTCGAACTGGACTTGCTCGACGAGCTGTCGGATTTGCTGACTGCCGAGCATGGGCCCGTTCCTGAGGAGTACCTGGCAGAGGCGCGCGTCGCGTGGCCGGACAACGAATAGCCGTGGGCGGGACTCTGGTCCTAGACAGCGAGGGGCTCTCCAAACTGGCAGCCGGTGACGCCCGCGCCCGTGGCTACCTCGACAGTGCCCGCGCTCGGCGCGCCCACGTCGCCACGAGTGCGATCACCCTGACCGAGACACTCCGAGGCGGTCCGCGTGATGCGACCGTGCACCGTGTGCTGCCCAGAATCACCGTCGTGCCAGTGACCGCTCAGATCGCACGCCGAGCTGGCGAACTGCTCGGGGCGACCGGGCTTTCTGGCCACAGGTGTGCCATCGATGCCGTTGTGGCTGCCACAGCCCTCGGGCTGGAACGCCCAATCGTGTTGCTCACCAGCGATCCGGACGACATGAACAGGCTTGTCGAGGAGCCGGACCGGCCGAAAGCGGAGCGGATCGTCGTCGTCCGCGTGTGATACGGCGACTCCGCCAGATGAGCCGGCAGATCGGCGCCAGACCCAACCAAGGGAATACCGCACACTTCGAATAAGTGCCCTGCGCCAGCACGAACGGTATCGCGTCAGATGCAACATCCGGCCTGGCTGGCTCTCGGCATCCGTCAGGAGCCAGCCAGGCCACCCGCGCTGCCGGAAACGACCAGCCCGGAGTGTGGAAAGCTCCCGGCGAAACTCTGCTGGCGGCCCAGCAGAGCCGATGAGCGAGCGGGGTCACGCGCCGACTCCGGCGGTGACGGCCAGCCCGGCCAGGCGCCAGTCGGGCAGGCCTCCCTCCAGCGGCCGGGCGGAGAACCCGCTCGCCCGCAGGAGCCGGACCGCGTCGGGGGCGAACACGCAGTAGCGACCGCGGCAGTAGGCGACGATGTCGGCGCCGTCGGGGAGCTCGGCGAGCCGGGCGGCGAGCTCATCGTGGGGCACGTTGACCGCGCCGGGGATGTGCCCGGCGGCGTATTCGGTCTCGGGCCGCACGTCCAGCACCAGGACCTGCCCGTCGCGGAGCCGCCGGGACAGCTCGTCCCGCGCGACCGGTTCCAGCGCGGCGACGTCACCCAGGTAGCTACGGGCGGCGAGTTCCACGTCGGGGAGGCGGGCGGCCGCGAAGTCCTGTACCTGGCTGAGGAACGCGGTGACCTGCTGGTCGGCGAGCCGGTAGTAGATCCGGACCCCGTCGCGGCGGGAGGCGACCAGCCCGGCGGCGCCCAGGGTGCGCAGCTGAGCGGAGGTGTTGGACACCTTCATCTGGGCGGTCTCGGCCAGGTCCTCGACGCTGCGCTCTCCCTGGGCGAGCAGGTCAAGCAGTTCCAGCCGGGCCGGGTTGGCCAGCGCCTTGCCCACCCGGGCGAACTGCTCGTACAGGGCCAGCTTCCGCGCGTGCTCATCCACCGGGCCAAGCCTCATTCCGCAATTCGTCATTCCGAACCCGCCAGGGTCCATTATTCCAAAATCATTTAGAACATTGTATCATAGGCGTGAGCTGCCCGTTCCCTGGAGGACCCGTGAGCTACGCCGATGACCACCTGATCCCGCTGGTCGACGAGGGCCTGGGAAACTCGGCCTACCTGGCCGACCTGGGCGGCGGGCGGGCGCTGGCCGTCGACGCCTCCCGTGACCTGCGGGCCCTGCGCCGGGCCGCATCCCGGCGGGGCCTGACGGTGGCGTTCGCCGCCGACACGCACCTGCACGTCGACTTCCTGTCCGGGGCCGTGCAGCTTGCCGCCGACGAGGGCGCCACCGTGCTGGCCGCCGCGGCCGGGCGGCGGGCGTTCCCGCACACCGCGCTGGCCGACGGGGACGAGATGGACCTGGGCGGGCTGACACTGCGGGCGCTGGCGACCCCCGGGCATACCGACGAGCACCTGTCCTACCTGCTGCTGGACGGGACCCGGGAGCTGGGCGTGTTCACCGGCGGGTCGCTGATCGTCGGCTCGGCGGCCCGCACCGACCTGCTCGGCGCGGGCCGCGCCGGGGAGCTGGCCCGCGCCCAGTACCGGTCGCTGCGGCGGCTCGCCGGGCTGCCCAACGCGACCGCGGTGTGGCCCACGCACGGGGCCGGGTCGTTCTGCTCCGCCCCGCCCGGTGCCGCCCGGGTCACCACCATCGGTGCGGAGAAGGCGGCCAATGCCCTGCTGGCCGAAGCGGACGAGGACGCATTCGCCCGGCGTCTGCTGGCCAGCCTGGGCTCCTACCCGGCGTATTTCGCCCGGCTCGCCGAAGTCAACCGCCGCGGCCCCGCGCCGGTCACCGGGCCCCCCGGCCTGGCCCCGCTCACCCCGGCTGCTTTCCGCGCCCTGGCCGGCCGCGGCGGCTGGATGGTCGACGTCCAGCCGGTCGCGGACTTCGCCGCCGGGCACATCCCCGGCGCGGTCTCCATCCCGCTGCGCGACCAGTTCGCCACCTGGCTGGGCTGGCTGGTCCCGGCCGGCGTGCCGCTGGGGTTCGTGCTCACGCCCAGCCAAGACCCGGCCGAGGTCGCCTGGCAGGCGCTCAAGATCGGGTACGAGGACCTGGCCGGGCAACTGGACGGCGGCATGGCCGCCTGGCAGGCCAACGGCGGCCCGGCCGAGCAGACCGAGCTGGTCACCGCGGGCTACATGGACGGCCGCGCGGTGCTTGACGTCCGGCAGGACGCCGAGTACTCGGCCGGGCACGTCCCGGGCGCGGTCCACGTCGAGCTCGGTGACCTGCCCGCCCGGATGCAGGCCGCGCCCGCCGGAGCGGTGGTGATGTGCGGTCACGGTGAGCGCGCCATGACCGCCGCCAGCCTGCTGCAGCGGGCCGGCCACCACGGCCTGGCCGTGCTGGCCGGCGGCGCCAGCGACTGGGCCGCCGCCACCGGGCGGCCGCTGCAGGCGGGGCCGTGACCCGGCCGGGCCGCACCCGCCCGCCGGCCGGCGCCGGCGGCGTGCGGGAGGAGGACGTGCGGCTGGGGCTGCGCGTCAATCTCGCCCAGTTCATCCTGCTCGCGGTGGTGAACTTCTTCGTCGGCGGCATGGTCGGCCTTGAGCGCACCGTCACCCCACTGGTCGGGTCCGAGCAGTTCCACCTCGGCGAGATCGCCATCGCGGCGTTCGTGGTGGTCTTTGGGTTCACCAAGGCGATCACGAACGCCGTCGGCGGCGCGATCACCGCACGGTACACCCGCAAGGCCATCCTGGTCGCCGGCTGGCTGATCGGACTGCCCGTGCCGTTCATGCTCGCCTGGGGGCCCGGCTGGGCGTGGGTGATCGCCGCCAACGTCCTGCTCGGCGTCAACCAGGGCCTGACCTGGTCGATGACCGTCAACATGAAGATCGACCTGATCGGCCCCGGCCGCCGCGGCGTCGCGCTTGGTATCAACGAGACCGCCGGCTACCTCGGCGTCGCCGTCACCGCGCTGGTCACCGGCTACCTGGCCGCCGGGTTCGGGCTGCGCCCGGCCCCCGAGCTCCTTGGCGTCGGTTACGCCGCCGCCGGCCTGGCCCTGTCCGCGGTCGCGGTCCGCGACACCGCCGCCTGGGCCCGCGCCGAGGCCCGCCAGCAGCCACGGCAGGCGGCGCCGCAGCCGCTGTTCCGCGAGATCGCCCGGCGCGTCTCCTGGACCGACCGCACCCTGGCCGCGGCCAGCCAGGCCGGGCTTGTCAACAACCTCAACGACGGCCTGGTCTGGGTCGTACTGCCGGTCCTGTTGGTCAGCCACGGCGTCTCGGTCACCGGCGTCGGCTACATCAAGGCCCTGTACCCGTTCATGTGGGCCGCCGGGATGATCGCCACTGGCCACCTCGCCGACCGGATCGGCCGCAAGCCCCCGATCGTGGCCGGTATGCTCATCCAGGCCGCCGGCTTGGCCGTCATCACCGTCGGCATCTCCCACGCCCTGGCCGCCGGCCTGGCTGGCGCTTTCCTCCTGGGCACCGGCACCGCCCTGGTCTACCCCAGCTTGCTCGCCGCGGTCAGCGACGCCACCCACCCCAGCTGGCGGTCCGCCGCCCTGGGCATCTACCGGTTCTGGCGCGACGCCGGGTACGCCCTCGGCGCCCTAGTCGGCGGCATCACCGCCACGCTGGCCAGCCTGGATGCCGCCATCTTGGTCGCTGCTGTCCTCACCGCCGCCTCCGGCCTGCTGGCCTGGGCCCTCATGGCCGAAACCCATCCGGGCCCGACCTCGGCTGATCCGGCGGGCTAGCGCAGGCACGCGAGGAAGGACCCCGCCACGGCCTCCCCGCAGGCCCGGTTGCGCCGGTGATCATGACTGCATAATGGCGTGGTGAACGACCCCGAGGTCAGGATCCGACCGGTCACTGAGAGTGATCGTCCGATGCTCGCCTGGCTTGTCGCCGAACTCTGGGGGTCCGACCTCGTCGCGGTGCACGGCACGGTGCTCCGGCCGGCCGAGATGCCCGGGTTCATCGCCGAACGATCCCGACGGGTCGTCGGCCTGCTCACCTACCAGTTGCTGGGCGACGTGCTCGAGATCGTCACGCTCAACGCGATCGAGCGCCGGGTCGGCATCGGGACCCGGCTCATCGAAGCCGTGGCCGGCGCGGCGCACCGCTACCGGTGCCGCGAGGTCCGGCTCACCACCACCAACGACAACGTCGACGCGCTCCGGTTCTACCAGCGCCGTGGGTTCCGGCTCACGGAGCTGCGGCCGGGCGCGGTCGACCGGTCCCGGCAGGAGAAGCCCCAGATCCCCAGGGTCGGCGACTACGGCATCCCGCTGCACGACGAGATCGACCTGACCCTGCGGCTCTAACCAAGCGCCCGGGCAGGAGCAGCCCGGCCTCGATTCTGTGCATGCGTGCTCCTTCCCGAAGGACGGCACGTGACGGTGATTATCTTGACGCGCCGGCGCCTGCCCGGTCCATCATGGATAACCAGGCGCGATTCCCAGGGAGGCGGCAGGCTCACGACGACCCGGCGGCATTTTTCACCGACAGTATCTACGTGTGTGCTGTCGCGCGCACGGGTCATGCGCTATACAAGGACGTACGACTGTCCGGGCAACCGGTTGCGGGATCTCGGGCCTAGCGACACCATCGCGTGGCCCGTGACGTGGCTCCGAGGCAGGCCTTAGGGAGGCAGGGACATAGGGGCGAGGAAGCGTGATGCTGCCAAACGATAGGGCCCAGCCCGCCGCGCCAGACAAGCCGACCCTGGGGGCCCGGCTCATCCGCGCGTACCGGCAGCTTCCCACGTGGCTGAAGGTCGTCGTGGTCATCGCCGCCATCCCGTTCTCCGAACTGATCCTGCTCGCCGCGCTGGTCTACGGTGTCGTCGCGGTGGTCCAGGGGCGGCGCACCGCCGGCGCGTCGATCGCGGTCGCGCTCTGGGGCCTGACCGTGTTCTCCTTCGCGTATAAGAACGACCGGGTCTGGCTCTACTCGGTGATCCTGCTGCCGTTCGTGGTCGCGCTGGCGGCGCACGCCCGCCCGCTGGCCCGCTGGTTCGCGCCGTGCCGCACGGTCGCCTGGGTGCTGGGCTGGTCGGTGCCGGCCGGCGTCATCGCCCTGAAGGCGGCGCCGGCCCAGCCGTTCCTCGGCACGATCGCCGCGTGGCTGCTGGCCGCGGCCGTGCTCGGCTGGCGGGTGGCCAAGGGCATCCAGGACAGCCGCATGTACGGCGGCCGGCCCGCCGGATCCCCGTTGGCTCCGGACGGCCCCGCCTCGCCCGGAAACATCCAGGCCAACCCGGCACGCCCGCCGGCCAGCCACCAGGGCCATCAAGGCCACCAGGGCCACCAGGGCCAGCCCAGCTATGGCGTCCGGGCCCAGGCCGCGGCGCTGCCCTACGCCGACCACGCCGCCCGTGACCATCACGCAGGCCCGCCGCGTCCGCGTCCGCAGATCTCGGTCGAGGACGCGATGGCCGAACTGGACGCGATGATCGGGCTCAGCTCGGTCAAGCAGCAGGTCCGGTCCATCGCCGCGTCCATCGAGGCGGCGCGCCGCCGCACCGTGGCCGGCATCACCACCGAGCGCCCGATGCGGCACTTCGTCTTCCTCGGCCCGCCCGGAACAGGGAAGACCACGGTGGCCCGGGTCCTGGCCAAGATCTTCTACGCCTTCGGCCTGCTCCAGATGCCGGAAGTGATCGAGGCCCACCGGGCCGACCTGGTGGGGGAGTACCTGGGTGCGACCGCGATCAAGACCAACGAGCTCGTCGACTCCGCCCTGGGCGGGGTGCTGTTCATCGACGAGGCCTACAGCCTGGTCAACGAGGGCGACGGGCAGGCCGACCGGTTCGGCCAGGAGGCGGTCCAGACGCTGCTGAAGCGGGCCGAGGACAACCGCGAGAACCTCATCATCATCCTGGCCGGCTACGAGAAGCAGATGGAGTCGTTCCTGGCCTCCAACCCCGGCATGGCCTCCCGGTTCGCCACCCGGCTGAAGTTCCCGAGCTACTCCCCGCCGGAGATGATGGCGCTGGCCGAGTCGGCGCTGGACCGGCGCGGCGAGGTGCTCGACCCGGACGCGCGCCCGGTGCTGTGGCGCACGCTGGAGGAGGTCGGCCGCCGCCGGATCGCGGACGAGCTCGGCAACGGCCGGTTCGTGCGCAGCCTGCTGGAGAAGGCCGGCCAGGCCCGCGACGTGCGGGTGATGACCGGCACGGCCGAGCCGGCCGCCAAGGACCTGGTGACGATCCGCGGCGGCGACCTCGAGCAGGCCTACGCCGAACTCACCAGCCGCCTGCGCGGCTACGAGGACACGCCCACCGTGGAGGGCGCGATCGCCGAGCTCAACGTGCTGGTCGGCCTGGATCCGGTGAAGCAGCAGGTGCGGGCGATCGCCGCCCAGCTGCGGGTGGCCAAGATGCGGGACATCCACGGGTTGGCCAGCCAGCCGCCGGCCAGGCACTTCGTCTTCACCGGCCCGCCCGGCACCGGCAAGACCACGGTCGCGCGCATCCTCGGCCGGATCTTCGCCGCGCACGGCCTGCTGGTCAGGCCCGAGGTGGTGGAGGCGCACCGGGCCGACCTGGTGGGTGAGCACCTCGGCTCGACCGCGATCAAGACCAACAAGCTCGTCGACTCGGCCATCGGCGGCGTGCTGTTCATCGACGAGGCGTACAGCCTGCACAACGACGGCTACTCCGGCGGGGACGCCTTCGGCGCCGAGGCGGTGCAGACGCTGCTCAAGCGGGCCGAGGACGACCGGGACCGGCTGGTGATCGTGCTGGCCGGGTACCCCGACGACATGGACAGGTTCCTGCGCAGCAACCCCGGCCTGGCGTCGCGGTTCAGCACCCGGGTCACCTTCCCCAGCTACCAGCCGGCCGACCTGGTGGAGATCGCCAAGCTGCTGGCCAGCCTGGCCGGGGACAGGTTCGACGAGGCGGCCGAAGGGGTGCTCGACGTCATCTTCGGGCACGCCTACGACTCGGGCCGGATCGACGAGCTGGGCAACGGCCGGTTCGCCCGGTCCCTGTTCGAGCGGGCCTGCGCCTGCCGCGACGTGCGGGTGGTGCGGCTGGGCGAGCAGGCGACCGCCGAGGACCTGACCACGCTGACCGCCGCGGACGTCGAGACGGCGTACCGCGACCTGGTGCCCGCCGACCCGATCCCCGTGCCCGGCCAGGGCTAGCGCCAGCGCGCCAACCACCTTGGACGGACGCTGGGAATTCTGGATCGACCGGGGCGGCACGTTCACCGACATCGTGGCCCGGCGCCCGGACGGCCGCGTGGTGGCCCGCAAGCTGCTGTCCGACCGCCCGGAGGCCTACAAGGACGCCGCGGTGGCCGGCCTCCGCCAGCTCCTGGGCCTCGCCGAGGGCCAGCCGATCCCCGCCGAGGCCATCGGCTCGGTCAGGCTCGGCACCACGGTGGCCACCAACGCGCTGCTCGAGCGCAAGGGCGAGCCCACGGTCCTGGTCATCACCCGCGGCTTCGCCGACGCGCTGCGCATCGCCTACCAGAACCGGCCGCGGATCTTCGACCGCCGGATCCTGCTGCCCCAGGTGCTCTACCAGCGGGTAATCGAGGCGAACGAGCGGATCGCCGCCGACGGCACCGTCCTCACCCCGCTGGACGAGGACGCCATCCGAGCCGAGCTCCAGCAAGCCCGCCACGACGGGTTCAGCGCCGTGGCCGTGGTCTGCATGCACGGCTACCGCTACCCCGAGCACGAGCGGCGCATCGGCGACATCGCCCGCGCGGCCGGCTTCACCCAGGTGTCGGAGTCGCACCGGACCAGCCCACTGATGAAGCTGGTCTCCCGGGGCGACACCACGGTGGTGGACGCCTACCTGTCGCCGATCCTGCAGCGGTACGTCACCGAAGTGGCGCACGAGCTCCACGGCACGAAGCTGCTGTTCATGCAGTCCAACGGCGGGCTGACCGACGCGGCCGGCTTCCGCGGCAAGGACTCCATCCTGTCCGGCCCGGCCGGCGGCATCGTCGGCATGGCCCGCACCGCCGCGAGCGCGGGCTTCGGCCAGGCCATCGGCTTCGACATGGGCGGCACGTCCACCGACGTGTCGCACTTCGCGGGGGAGTTCGAGCGCGAGTACGAGACGCAGGTCGCCGGGGTGCGGATGCGGGCGCCGATGCTGTCCATCCACACGGTGGCGGCCGGCGGCGGCTCCATCTTGCACTTCGACGGCAGCCGGTACCGGGCCGGGCCCGACTCGGCGGGCGCCGACCCGGGCCCGGCCTGCTACCGCAACGGCGGCCCGCTCACGGTCACCGACGCCAACGTCCTGCTCGGCCGCATCCAGCCGGATTACTTCCCGAAGGTCTTCGGCCCCCGCGGCGACCAGCCGCTGGACGCGGATATTACGAAAGCGAAATTTACGGAGCTCAGCGAGCAGATCGCCCGGGCCACCGGTGACACCCGCGGCCCCGAGCAGGTGGCGGCGGGCTTCATCGAGATCGCGGTGGCGAACATGGCCAACGCGATCAAGAAGATCTCGGTGCAGCGCGGCTACGACGTGACCGAGTACGTCCTGAACGTGTTCGGCGGGGCGGGCGGGCAGCACGCCTGCGCCGTGGCCGACGCCCTCGGCATCACCCGGGTGCTCATCCACCCGCTGGCCGGGGTGCTGTCCGCGTACGGGATCGGGCTGGCCGACATCATCGCGATGCGCGAGCAGGCCGTCGAGGCGCCGCTGACCGAGGACAGTCTCGCCGCCCTGCCCGAGACCATCGGGCCCCTGGAGCAGAACGCCCGCGCGGAGGTCGAGAACGAGGGGGTCGCCCCGGAGCGGATCACCGCCGCGCGCCGGGCGCACCTGCGCTACCAGGGCACCGACACCGCCGTCATCGTCCCGGTCGCCTCGCTGGCCGAGATGACCGCCGCGTTCGAGGCCGAATACTCCCGCCGCTTCTCCTTCCTCATGCCCGACAAGCCCGTCATCGTAGAGGCGGTCTCCGTCGAGGTCACAGGGGCGCAGCAGGACTACGAGGACGCAGAAGACCAGGCCCGTTCGGCCCCAGAAAACCAGGAGCGGCCGGAAAGCGACGCACGGGTCCGCATGTTCACCAAAGACGCCTGGGCCGAGGTGGACCTGTACGAACGCTCCGGCCTGCGCCCCGGGCACGCCGTCAGCGGCCCGGCCGTCATCACCGAGGAACTCGCCACCACCGTGCTCGAGCCCGGCTGGCGGGCCGTGGTGACCGGCCGCGGCGACCTGCTCCTGGAACGCGTGACCCCCCGCCCAGCGCAAGCCGGCGTCGACACCGGAGCCGACCCGGTGATGCTCGAGATCTTCAACAACCTGTTCATGTCGGTGGCCGAACAGATGGGTGTCCGCCTCCAGGCCACCGCGCACTCGGTCAACATCAAGGAGCGGCTCGACTTCTCCTGCGCGGTCTTCGACGCCGGCGGCGGCCTGATCGCCAACGCCCCGCACATGCCGGTGCACCTGGGCTCCATGGGCGAGTCGATCAAGATGGTGATCAAGCGCAACCCGGGCCGGATGCGCCGCGGCGACGTGTACGTCCTCAACGACCCCTACCACGGCGGCACCCACCTCCCCGACATCACCGTGGTCACCCCGGTTTTCAGCGACACCGGGAACTCTGCTGGTTCCGGGGGGGACGACCCCCCCGAGCCCCCCCGAAACGACGAGATCTGGTTCTACGTCGCCAGCCGGGGCCACCACGCCGAGATCGGCGGCATCTCGCCCGGGTCGATGCCCGCTGCCAGCACCCGGGTCGAGCAGGAGGGGGTGCTGATCGACAACTGGCGGCTGGTCCGGGACGGCAGGCTCAACGAGGCCGAGACGGTCAGGCTCCTGGAAACCGCCGAGTACCCGTCCCGCGACCCGGCCACCAACCTGGCCGACCTGCGCGCCCAGATCGCCGCCAACGAGAAGGGCATCGAGGAACTGCACAAGATGGTCGGGCACTTCGGCCTGGACGTGGTGCACGCCTACATGGGGCACGTGCAGGAGAACGCCGCGGAATCGGTAAGGCGGGTCATCACCGCCCTGCACGACGGCGACTACACCTACGAGCTCGACAACGGCGCGCGCGTCCGGGTCGCCGTGCGCGTCAACCGGGCCGAACGGACCGCGGAGATCGACTTCACAGGCACCTCGCCCCAGCTCGCAGACAACTTCAACGCGCCGTCCAGCGTGGCCATGGCGGCCGTGCTTTACGTCTTCCGCACCCTGGTCGACGACGACATCCCGCTCAACTCGGGCTGCCTGCACCCGCTCGAGGTGATCATCCCGGCGGGCACCATGCTGTCCCCGCGGTACCCGGCCGCGGTCGCCGCGGGCAACGTGGAGACCTCCCAGGTCGTGACCGGGGCGCTGTACGCGGCGCTCGGCGTGATGGCGGAAGGGTCAGGGACGATGAACAACGTGACGTTCGGCAACGACTCCTACCAGTACTACGAGACGGTGGCCAGCGGCTCGGGCGCGGGCGACGGCTTCGACGGCACCGACGTGGTGCAGACCAAGATGACCAACTCCCGGCTCACCGACCCCGAGGTGCTCGAGTGGCGCTACCCGGTGCTGCTGGAGTCCTACCGGATCAGGCCGGGCAGCGGCGGCCGGGGCCGCTGGCGCGGCGGCGACGGCGGCGTGCGCAGGCTCCGCTTCGGCGAGCCGATGACCGTCACCACGCTGACCGGGCACCGCCGGATCCCCGCGTTCGGCATGGCCGGCGGCGAGCCGGGCGCGCTCGGCCGGCACTGGATCGAGCGCGCCGACGGCACGGTGACGCCGATGGCCGGCTGCGACTCGGCCCGGGTGGGCCCCGGCGACGTCTTCGTCATGGAAACCCCGGGCGGGGGAGGCTACGGCCCGCCCGCTGACCGCTTGTCATGATCCCGAACGGGCCTGGTTTTCCCCGCCCGCGTCGCCCCCAGGAGCCCGGCCTAGGGTTCGTCCGCCTCGAGCTCGCGCAGCACCGCGATCAGCGCCGCCTCGTCGCCGCTGGTGTGGTCGAGCACGGCCATCAGCGCGTGCAGCACCAGGTGCCGGTCCTGGCCGGCGTCCAGCAGTCGCTGCGCCGCCTCCCACAGGTCGGGCGGGTCGCCCCGCCAGAGCCGGTCGGCCAGCACCAGGTGCCGCTCGATGTGCCGGCCGACCCCGCCGGGAGCCGGGGTGGCGTGGTCGGCGGCGAGCAGCGCGCGCCGGTCGTTCGGGTCGGCCGGGTCGAGGATGGACA
>Ga0207646_10005482_pt1 | contig 13339 bp, 20 predicted proteins | sample KBSK5502metaG_FD_184343 | JGI IMG/M metagenome (GOLD analysis project Ga0207646, IMG submission 184343) | Corn, switchgrass and miscanthus rhizosphere microbial communities from Kellogg Biological Station, Michigan, USA - KBS K5-50-2 metaG... | ecosystem: Host-associated > Plants > Roots >... | reverse complement strand
TCCGAAAGGGAATGCTGGGTCCTCGAAACCCAGTGTTCATCTACCTTTTAGAGCATCCTTTCTTTTTTGGCTAGTGATTTCGCGAATAATTCAGGCTAGTACGGAATACAAACTGGCCAACAGTGGATCAGACGGCGCAAACGACCGCCCTGGTTCTTCGAAGGATGAACGAAATTGACGAATCGATCAGGCAGCGACTCCAAGCCATCGGTGAAACTCGCGAAGCAGAAAGGTTCTATGAAGAATCCGCCCTGCAGCCACCAGCAAATTTGGCTAACATCCGGCTTTGTGATCCCACCAGCGCCATTGGAACTTCGATTTCAGACCGCTTCGTCGGTAGATCTAATGAGTTAGCGAAGATCGATTTTGTTCTTTCGACTATGCGTGGCCGACGCGAGGATAGCCCCGGTGCAGTACTGAGGATGTCTTCGGCTGGAGGTTACGGAAAGACGCTAGTCGCCGCAGAATATTTGCATCGTTACGGTCCCCTTCGTTACCCAGATGGGTTGTTCTGGATCGATGCCGCTGTCGGTGAGATTGGTCTCGAGAAGCAGCAATATGAGATTCTCTGCAGTCTTAATCCATTTCAGTCTTATCCTGATATCGAGACATTAAGGCAGAACGGTGCACAAATAAGAGAGTTGCCAGCAGAGGCTTTAAGAAAAGTGCCACGCTCTTCTTCGATTCTCGTTGTTGTTGATGACATCCCTGAGACGCCGTCTGACGAGCAACCACATTCTATTAGCGAGTATTGTCCAGCATTGGGCACCGTCACTGTGTTAGCGACTTCTCGCCAGCGAAGTGGCGAACCTGGCGTTATTGAGATCGAACTCGAAACACTTTCTACAGCCGCGTCCATTCTTCTGCTCACAAAAGACCTTCGAAGCCGTTCTGACTTGGAAGATAAAGACTGGGCTTCGATTGCAGCATGGGTTGGAAATCTACCACTGGCATTGGATCTGTTAAATAGAGCCCTGTATTTCAATGCAGTAACTCCTCAAGGTCTGCTGAATAGATGTAGGCATGCTTCGGTCAGTAGGGAATTTGAATCTCTCAAGAATGCACTGGAGAAACAAGTTGCTGGAAGGCCCCTCCGAGGGCTTGTCGAAGCATTCTTCGTCTCGTTCGAACTACTGGATTCCGATGCACGCAATGCAGCGACTGTCCTGGCTGAGTTCGCCGCGGTCCTGATTCCGGAAACAATAATGGAGGCGATGGACCCGAATCTGAATGCACCGAAAGTTCGCGCTGTTCTTACTGGACGTCATTTTGTCATGGGAACTGGAAAAGGAAGTTTTCGGGAAAATGCATCCGGTACTGGGCGACTACATTCGAGAAATGGCGAAGGCGTCAGGTAAAGAAAAGAGAAAGCAGGCGGGGGAAACCTTCTTGAGGACCGTATCGGGCGAAGGCGCCGTGACGGAACCGCTGATGCACATGCAGTTCTACAAAGAACATGTGGGGTACATCTTCAACAATTTGAAGAATGAGACGGGCCAAGATTCGCAATTGACCGCTGCTCGCATTGCGCTGGCAACATCTGAAATTAGTGCAGAATTGGGCGATACGCGAGCAGCGAAGTATTTTGGGGGCAAATCCTATGACATTTATCGCATCGCGACTGGAGCAAAGGCCGCCGAGACAATTACCGCAATGCACACACTTGGAAAAGCCTTGTCCGAGAACGGGGATTACACCGAGGCATCTCAGATCCAGCAGCAAGTCGTCTCAATTCTCAGTGAAACGTGCGGACCCAATGATCCCAGCGTAATGCTTGCATCGAGCGAATTGGCCTCGACCCTTCGTGCGAAAGGTGAGTTCAAAGAAGCCAGAAGGCTGCAGGAATGGATTCTGCACCTTGAACGTAAACGACTCGGCGAAAACGACCCGAAAGTACTGCGCTATATGTCCGCCTTAGCGTTAACAATGTTTGACCAAGGTGAGTTCAAAAACGCAAGAGAGTTGCTAGAAGAGGTCATTGACAAGAAACGCTCAGCAGGATTCGGCGATGAAGACATGCTAGCCAACTTCAACAATCTAGCTCTGATCTATCGTTTACAGGGAGATCTAGCTGCGGCCAAGAAGATCCTCGGCCCTCTACGTAACGATGTATCCAGCATTCGCGGCCCAGAACAACTAGAAACGTTGGCCGCTAACCATAATTATGCGGCTATGCTGTGGCGCCTGGGGGAGTTGGAGGAAGCGTACCAAATCGAGGTGAGTACCGTAGGGGGACTCGAGCGAACTGTGGGCGCACTCCGTAGAGAACTGGTTGTCGACCTTGAAGAAAGACGCTGGCACGATCCTAGCCGATGGTTCGAAAAAGAAGATCAGAGACCTGATGCATCTTCTGTATGAGCATGCGATCCGCTATGAATGGACAGACCGCAATCCGATTACGTCTGTTCGGCAAAGCGGCGTGCGCCAGGCAACACCCATCCGCCTCAGCGTTGACCAACTTTCCCAACTTATCTACGGTGAGCTGAAACAACGAGAGCGAGTGATGGTGTTGCTGGATTTCGGAACCGGACTACGGAGGGGTGAACTGAGCGGTGTCCGCTGGGAAGACATCTGCTTCGACGACAAGGTTTTGATCCCAAAGCGCTCAATCGTGAAACAGCGCATCGGAAAGGTCAAGACGGAAGCTTCGAAGAAGAGCATCCCGCTGGATGATGTGCTGATCGAAGAATTGCTGGCTTGGCGTCGGGAGACTCCTTATGCCCAAGACAGCGACTACGTCTTCGCCAGCACGAAGATGAGGGGCAAGCAGCCGTACTGGATGAGTCGGATCATGCAGCATCACATCAAGCCAGTAGCAGCGAAAACCGGGATCGAAATTAAGGGATGGCACACATTACGCCACTCCTACACGACCCTGCTGCGGCAGAACAACAACAACCCCAAAGTAGTGCAAGGCCTGTTGCGGCATGCCTCGTACTCAATCACGATGAATGTGTACGACGAAGCTATGTCGGAAGAGAAGCGCAATGCCCATCGTGGAGTGATCCAGCAGCTAAACCGTAGCGTAACCCGTAGTGCGCCAAAAACGGCAATTCCGCAAGTCATTGATAAGGTTGGCGTCCCCGACGGGATTTGAACCCGTGTTACCGCCGTGAAAGTGGGAAGCCAAATCGGAAACATAAGAAACTACAGGAACCGGAACGCACTGGATGACGTTCCAAGAGCAGGAAGAAACAAATTAATGTGTCCCCGATGTGTCCCCGGCCGCGTGTCAGGAATTGCCAAGAAAGTAGCGGCTATCAATCGACGCGATGTGCCGCGCTGGAGCCCACAGTGATGGCCGGGACGACGGGACTCGAACCCGCGGCCTCTGCCGTGACAGCGGATGTTTCAGAAGTAACTGATTGAAATCCAACGGCGCCAATCGCCTATTTTGGCGCTCAAAGTAAGGCTAAGGAAGTCCCATTGTACCTAATTGCACCGAGATTCCGCACCGGTTTTCGGTCAATTCCTTGACGTAACGCGCGGCAGCATTCCTGGCGCATCGTAGCCTCCATTTTGCCATACACGTGGTAATGACATCCAAATGCACCCATGCTTCCTTGATACTGCAAGTCGCCGCTCCGACTTCCAAAACAACAAGCATTGTCCGTCCACTTTTTCGCGCGTTCTAAGATCAGATCGAACGGCTTTCAGACTGCTGTCCCTTAAGCCTGAAAGGAAGTAGGCCGGGCGTCTTTGGTATCACATCCAAGCCTAACGCTTGCCCTTTGTCGGAACATGCGTATTCGGAATCTCGCCATCGAGCTGTGGAGGATATGCGAGCAGGTAAATGTATGTAGCGGCTGCTTCAGTCTCGGAAAGGTAATTAAACACCGGCATTCTGCCCCGGGAGGGAAGGGATAATGCCCCCATTGCAATCGATGACCCATGCGTAACCTTACGCACGAATTGTTCCAAGCCGGTCCGCGAAGTCAAGGTGCTCAATGGTGGAATGGCTCCAGCACCAATTTCCTGTGGCGTAGGGTTCGGTCCGACAGCAGCATGGCAAATGTGACATGTAGATTTCACCAGGTGCTCCCCGACTCGTATCGTTGTCTCGTGTATGCTTGTCTGCTTCGCGGGCAATCCAGCAAGTTGCTTCAAGTAGGGCAACAGAACACGGACCTCCGCCTTACTCAGGTTGGGGTTGGGCATATTCGTGCCGCCTTTGCGGAGGCGGTCCAACAATGCGGCCTCCGATTGGCTGGCCAGAGCCATCGCATCCTTATGGCTCATATCTGCCCCGCGTTTCTTCATGCGCTCAAGGATAAGTGTTGCAGACGTCGCGCGAACGGGATTTATTATTGAGTTGATTTCGGGAGGAGCTCCCTCTCCCAGCGTCCCGTGGCAGCTTTGGCATTTGAGCCGGTATAGATCAGCTCCGTTGAGAGTGACAGTCGGCGCAAGTGGTCCCAGTTGAATCGGAAAAGCATTTTGCGAAGGTGATGGTCCTAATTGCGCTGAACTTCGGCCCATGCTCGTCTCACCCATATCGCGGTGCAAGTGCTCCAGCCAGCTTGGCCCGCTTGTGGGAGTTTGCCCGAATGCTGATGCGGTGAGAAGCAGGAGCATGGGCAACGGGACACGCATGGTCAACAACCTCTAGTCTCTTTGAGATTATTCACTCTCGTACGGGGCAGATCCAACTACAAGATCGGCTCGCATCAGTTAAAAAATAAACCGAGCAAGCAGGTACACCGTGTTGTTATCACTCGCATTACGTCCCTCAGCGTCATAATTTTTTTCTGCTCCGTTAAAACGAGTGTAGCCAGTGTATTGCAGTGCTAAATCGAGGTTCTGTATCGGCCACACGGAAAAGTTCGCAATGTAACCCGAACTTCTGGGACTGCCATTTGCGCTGCCGCTAACGGCGGCTTGGGCATACAAGAGAGCGTCGCTGGTCCCACTGGTTGTGAACCAGCCGAAAGCTGCCGAATAGCGGTTGCCGAAATGGTACTCAGCGTTGGCGTTAAAGGCGTCCAGATGGTGTTTGATCCGATCTGCGGCGGCAGCAGCGAGACTTGCCTGGAGGGATGAATTTTCTCGGACGTACGTCCCGCGCAAGGAAAAGATGTCTTTGCCCAGCGTGTGGTCAAATTGAAAGTCTGCCGCCGAATCGGTGTAACTATCCTCCAATCCGGTAATTGCCCCCGGGGTTGATTTCACATGCATCCCATACGCGCCAATCTCAAAATTGTTTTTGATACCGTTTTGCTGCCACGCGAGCCGCCAGTACGGCGCAATACCACGAATGTTGAACGGGAATTCCTCGCCGGTCGGAGGTTGTGGCGACCCGATGTGCCCCGAACGGTAGATAGTGCCGGCAAGATACAAATGCTGGTCCCACATCGTGTAGGCACCCAATCCTGCCACATCTTGCGCCAGACCACCTTGGATAATTGGGGCTGCAGCGGGGGTCGGTGCTACATCGCTAGCCATGAAAGGAAAGCCCCAAGCAGATGTACTGTTCCATAGGTCTTCCACCGTTGGGTTGTTGTTTAAGCTGAGACCGTACACCCACTCTTTGCCGGCGAGTTGTCTCTTATTCGCGTAGCGTATATCCGTATTGTCCATGCTGAAATGGTCATCTTGAGTACTGTAAGTGACCTGGAGAAAGCTACCAATGTGTGTGGACCATGCGCCACTGATGAACAGTGAAATGTCCTGGGGAAGTTCGAAGTTCCCGTTCTGAGTGTTGGGTTGCGGCGCCTTTGTGCTTGTAAACGATGTTTCAAACCAAGCCGACAGCGGCAGCGTGGCCAGCAAATCCAAGCCAGCGTGCTTTTTGTCCTCGGGCGCGGTGACCTCGTCCTTCTTTTTCTTATCCGTGTAGCCCATCAGTTTGAACATTCGTCCAGCTGGATTAAGTTCTGGTGGAGTGTAGTGACACGCGTTGCAAGCCAGCCCTGTTTGACGTGCATAACTGGGGACAGCCGCCGCTTCTGGGACAAGTAAAAATCCGATACCGATAAAGAGTGCACCAAAACTTAACAATGCCTTTCTCATAATCGCTCCTGACAGTATTAGAATGCTTACCCTGAAGGACCTTTCTTCGCGAAATCTACCGGAATCGCCTTAACTGGTGCCGATTACTGTGCCCACGCTCGGCCCGCGCGCGAGACGGATTGTGGCGCTACTTGCCGAGCGTCAAGTCTGCCTGTGCGTTGCCGGAAACGGTGACCTTTTGGGACGTGGGTTTCATCCCCTCGTGCCAAGCGGTGATCGTGTAACTACCGTCGGGCACGTTCTCAATTTTGTAATTTCCCGTGCTGTCGGTTTGGGCAAAATACGGCGTCGGCGAAACTACGATGAAACCTGACATTTCAGGATGGACGTTGCATAGCACCGGCACCGCCCCGGGATTGTCGAATTTAAAGGAACGTGTCTGTCCTTGGGGCCATGTGCCGAGGTTGTGCCCCAGCTTCTTGTTACCACCAATGGCAGTCCAGAACACGTTGTGCGACACGCTATCACTGTTAAGGAAGTCAACTGTCGTACCTTGCTGAACCACCATGATGTGAGGCTGGAAGGCCAAACTTTTTTGGTCCATGACTGGATGTTTTGTCGGAGCGGGGAAGGTATTTCCCGGGATCGTATCCACGTACACGACCGAGTCCGCAGTACGTCCTGCGACTCTTCCGGTGATTGTGCCTGCGTAAGCGGAGCTGATTAGGATGGCCAACGTTACTATTGCTAGTCGAAATCGAATCATGGATTTCTCCTTCTGGTTAACTAGAACACCAGTTAACTGCAAAAATTCTGACCCTTGAGAGCCTGTCACACCGTGTGGGAAGTCACGCATGGATGTGATCCCCGTCACATCAGGAGGGTCATTGGTCTGTGTGGCCTGACACGTCCACGACAGGGCAGAAGTTTGTTAGCAAGTTGCACTGACGTGGTGGTTGCTAGTGCGAGGTGCCAGATTTAATCGAGTGCGCGGCGACGATTCCAATAACCAGCAGAACAGAGATTTCAATCAGTCCGCCGTCCCTCGTGTCATGATTCGTGACATCAGCTCCGTCTGGGGAGTTAGACGTTTAAAGATAATCGCAGTAAATGGTTGAACAAAACGTAGCCGACAAACTAGCTTAAGCATCTGGCACGATAGTCTCAGAAGTAGGCAGTGAATCCGCTATCGAGACTGCAAGGTAGGAAAAGGATGCGAACGGATGCCCGTTGCGCGAGATGAGCTCGGCTTTACCGCGCTCGATCCGCGCGAGTGCCCGGAAAATTTTGAGGGACAGTTGTGCCTGCTTGTGCTGCCTTTTGGACCCTTCTTACTCCGCTTCAGGCATAGTACGGAGACCGCTCATTGACCCGATGTCGATGCGAAAGAACACAGTCTCAATCGACAGATCGCTGGTTTGTTCGCGCCTTTGGGCCAGAGGGTTTCGCCACCATTCAGAATACTGCTCGAGTTGTTCCAGCGCATGTTCAAGCTGAGCGGTGTATTGCGGCTCACGTAGCTCCAAGTACGTTCCAGTCACTATTACGCTAAGCCAGTTTGACCGATTTCCTATTTCGTCAGCTTGCAGGCAAACTTTGGGATTTTTCCGCATCCACTTAATCTTTTTGCCGAGAGTCGAAAAGATGTAGATGTAATCGGGCTCATACGAAAAGCCAACCGGCACTACATACGGTTGGTCGTCCAATGAACATCCCAGCCTTCCGATCGATACGCGTTTCAATAGCTCCTTGCATTCTTGTTGGGACATTGCAATGATTCGCATGACCACTTCTCTCCCAGACACGCCGTTGCTAGTCTAAACTACGGGGCGGTCGGGGTGACATTGGCCTTCACGAAAAGGTGAGGCCAGCCGCGCACGTGACGTATGATGCGGCGGCAATTGCTGTGCCTCCACGCAGCAGTCCGCCGAATAGCCGTGCTTAACGTTTCGCCTTCGTGGGCAAGAGGAGCCCGTGCAGTGTAGGCACATCGACTCATCCGCTCCGTAGGGACCGAACTGACAACTATCGTGTCCCGGGTCACACTCGCCTGTGACACCCATCACACACTCCTGTTCGATTTCGAGAGATTATTCTGCTTAGCAGATGGAGGTGCCTGGCCATGCAATCGGCAGCAGATTTTGGCTGTAGACGAAGACAAGGGTTGGCTAGAAAAGCGAACCTGACAACAACAGGAAGACAAGGTAACGCCTGGTTCGAAACATGTTTAGCCACTCTCGGCGAGGCACACGACGAAAGCGTGTACGGAGCAATTGAACGGTTGGTTGAAGCAGGAGAACAGGTCGGCTTCACTGTCCACGATCTCATTCGGATGCTGAACGGCGGGATGACCCTCGAGCGTCTGCTCGATGTGATCGAAGTAAGGATGACGGGTGCATGCTTTGACGCTGAATCAAAAGCCGCGTGACTACTAGGGAGGTCTGCGTATGCGTATGCCCACGGTTCTCTGTTTGGATGACTTCACGTACGCCTTCTCTGATGTCGTTCAACTATTGACTGAGAACGGATATCGCGCGTTAGCAGCTGCTGACAGTGCAGCGGCGCTTGAGCTCGCTGCTGACACTCCTCTAGATGCCGTGGTTCTTAACTGCCGCCGAGCCACAGACAACTCAGGACTTGTGACAGCTTTAAGAATTTTGCAGCCCCGTGTCGCCGTTATCATGTTCGCCAGCTATTGCGGCGTTCCGTGCCATCAGCTACAGCTCGCAGACGCGTGCATTCAGAAGGGCGAGACCCGGACAACGTTCCTGTCTGTACTTCAGTCGGTGCTCTGCCAAAGCAGATACGGGCTTTGCCGCTCAGTGGGAGCCTGAATGTGGCGAACAAGAACCCTTTGCTTTTCCCTTGCGAACTAGGTGACGTGAGGTGAGGTCCGCAGATGCAGTCGGTGCCATTCTGGAGAGAAGGCGTTACGGCCTTGCGCTCTCGCCCTTTTCGTACTGCTCGGTGTCCTCGTCTCTGGGCAATGCTACTCTTTCGAGGCACCTGTAGATGATACACAGAATTGCGTTCCTTTCGGGCCGCGTGATTCGGTGATGACACGCAACGCCACCGTCCTTTCGACGGGGCTTTTGCAACGGCAACAAATCAGGCTGACACCGTGAACGCTTGTTGGCGGATGGTTGTCTCCGCCTTGCAAACTTTTACAACGGACCGGATCAATTCGAACGGATCCTCAAAGTCCAGAGAAAGAGGAGTCAAATGGCTACGGAATTCTGTCAAAAATGCAAACAATCTCATCCCGGTCGTCTGTGCGACTATGACGAGGAGGGTGAATGCGCCGAGACGATTGACGTTCAGGACGATGCCGAACGGAACAGCACGAGCACCACACGTCTCCCGGAAAGTGGTGCGTCGTCCGGGCGGACAAAAGAGTAATCCCGAGCCCGCACAGTTCTGCGCGGAACCCACTGCAATAAAGCCGAGGGCCTTTTGATAAAAGAGGCCATGGTTGCCCTTTGGATTCAAGAAGCGATTTTCAGCTCCCAAACAGACGGCATTGTACACTCCGGTTGCTCCAACGGGCGAAGCTGAATCGTGCCATCCGGATTACTTCTCAACAAGATTTGGTCCTGCCGAATGATCCTTTCTTCACCAATCTTGCAGCGTTTCAATTTCTTCCAAGCTCGCTGGGTCGTAAAGAATGTGAAGGTTGTCGTCTGTTTCTTTGAGGGAATGTGCCGGCATTGGATGGTCCGTGAATCCAAATTGTGATTAAGATCACGGCAAGTGGTGTTGCCGCTCATAGCGTCGTGGAGCGCATTCTGCGACGCTAAGGCCTGAGAGGTGGGTTATGACGCAAGATGAGCGCGAAACTCTGGATCTACTCAAGTTCGAGCTGAAATTCTTGGAAGATGGAGGCTATGGCCGCTCTCCACGAACACCGTGGCGCGCTCCCCGTATTTTCGAGGATTCACCCAGTTGTCTTAACTTCGACGATCCTTCCAGACCCCATCCTTGTTCCGATTGCGCTCTCATGCAATTCGTGCCGGAACCATGCCGGGATGAGGCCATCCCCTGTCGATTTATTCCGTTAGGGACGCACGGGGAGGATGTTGATTACTTCTACCGCTGCGGGACGCAGCCTGAATTGGAAGAAGCTTTAGCCGGTTGGTTGCGTAAGCAAGTCAGCCTGCTCGAAGAACAGCGCGAGGCTCCTCCTGAAGCTGAGCATTCGAGCGGGATGGATCCACTTCGTCGACAACAGTGGATAGCGCTGGCGGGAAATTTGTACTTGCTCGGCAACCTCCATTGCGAGATCCACGATTACGCAGTGGCATACGCGCTGTACAGCCGCGCTCTCGCAGCGGCAGAGAAGGTCGCGTCGCTCGAGGATAACGGGCGCTCCCTTGTCGCACGAATCCAGAGAAACCAGCAGGCTGTGTCCGAGATACTGAACGGCGGAGAAAGCAGGATGGAGCTGGAGCAACTTCATGACGCATTAGACGACAAAATCGCTGCCAATGAACGCGCGGCTCGAACGCAGATACGCGAAGGACTGTCATGGTAGTATCGTCGCTCTCACTGCACGGAGGTGCGTATGCACAGGCAAGAACGATGGTCAATGCTGCTTCTGTGCCTGGGCTTTCTGCCGGCTGTCCTCCTGCCGGCAACTCAGAAGCTGGATAAGACGACATCGCCGACGCGTAACCCGATCGAGGGAGCGCAGATTTTTCGGAACTACTGCGCGGCGTGTCATGGAACGGATGGACGGGGGCATGGACCAGCATCTGTTGCCCTGAAGCATGCGGTTCCAGACTTGACTCTAATCTCGCAAAGAAATGGCGGAAAGTTCCCCCGCCAGCAAGTGAAGGACATCATCGAAGGAAAAGAATCTGGTCCGCTCGCTCACGGAAACCGAGAGATGCCAATTTGGGGGCCAATTTTTCATGATGTCGAGTCGGACGAAGACTGGGGAGAAGTAAGGTTGGACGCTGTTACCAAGCACCTGGAATCAATTCAGCAAAAATAGTTGGGGGTTGTCGTGATCGCACCGCGGATCTAAGTTGATGCGCTTCGGGAGAGTAATGAAGTCGCGCAGACCCCAAGCTTGGCGCGAGAAGATAGAAGCCGGAGCAGCCGCGCTGCTCCGGCCGGGTCCTTTGGGCCATACTCAAGCCGTCAGGGCCTCCACGAAGTGCTTGCAAACCGAGGTTTCCACGGTGTAGTGCTTGAAGGTGACTGGGGTGGTCAGATAGGGCTTAAGGATTCCTTCCACTTTAGGATACACCTCGCGCTCATAGCGCTCTGTATCCCGCTTCTCAGCCCACAGACTGATGGTGATCATCTTTTCTGTGTTGGTCTCTGGCACGAAGGGCAGGATCTCCAGAAATCCCGGTTGCTTGTTCAGGATCGGCAATACCTCGTTGCGTAGAACCTTTACGAACTCTTCTTTCTTTTCCAGCTTCGGAATAAATTCAACAATGCGGGCAAACATGATGGATTCTCCTTTTCCTCTTAGGATTGGTGTGCCCCGCAAGCTGACCTCCCTGGGAGGGGGATCGTTTACGAGTCAACATCATCGAACATGGTCAAAATACGTCATACCAGTTCAGAAGTCAGTGACTCGACGTACACCACGCTGTGATTCCAGACACTAGCAACGGCCAAACGAATTTCTTCTGCGCCCATTGCGTGCTGCAAATGGCCGGCCCACGAACCACTGTTGAAAGGCCAAACTCCCGCGACTAAAATCCTCGGATGGGTGGAAACGATAAAGTTCTGAAGGATTTGAGCGAGTCGCTTAAGGCGGAGCTTACTGCCATTAACCATTCCGCTAGGGCCGCACGGTGAGAATGTTGATTACTTCTACCGTTGCGGGACTCAGCCTGAATTGGAAGAAGCTCTAGCTGGTTGGCTTCGCAAGCAAATCAGCCTGGTCGAAGAACAGCGCGCGGCCGCTGTTGGGGCCCGCGGTACCAGACAAACTCGTTACCCATGAACGCGCAGCGGAGATGACGCGCTTCGGCATCGGGGGAAGTCGGCAGATTCCAAGCTTAATTCTCCCCAGAAAATAGAAGCCGGAGCAGCCCCCGTTGCTCCGGCCGAGTCCTTTCGGGACCAGATACACACTCCCGCGATCCAGTTTCGGCCCAGGGCCAGACCTATACCGCCATCTGTGGCCAGAGGATCTCCGCGAAGTGATTGGAAACCGAGGTTTCCACAGTGTAGTACTTGAAGGTGATTGGGGAGGTCAGATAGGGCTTAAGGATTCCTTCCACCTTGGGATACACCTCGCGCTCGTAGCGTTCTGCATCCCGCTTTTCAGCCCAGAGACTGATGCTGATCATCTTTTTTGTGTTGTTCTCTGGCACGAAGGGTAGGATCTCCAAAAATCCCGGTTGCTTGTTCAGGATCGGCAGTACCTCGTTGCGTAGAACCTTTACGAACTCTTCTTTCTTTTCCAGCTTCGGAATGAATTCAACAATTCGGGCAAACATGATGATTCTCCTTTTTCTTTGGATTGGTGCGTCCCGAAAGCTGACCTCCCTGAGAGGGGGATCGTTTGCGAGTCAACATCATCGAGCGAATCTCAAAATAAGTCATAGGAGTTCAGAAGTCAGTGACACGACGTACACCACGCTGTGATTCCAGACACTAGCAACGGCCAAACGAATTTCTTCTGCGCCCATTGCGTGCTGCAAATGGCCGGCGCACGAACCACTGTTGAAAGGAGAAACTCCCGCGACTAAAATCCTCGAATGCGTGGAAACGATAAAGTTCTCAAGGATTTGAGCGAGTCGCTTAAAGCGGAACTCACTGCCATTAACCAGTACTTCCTCCATGCGAAGATGTGCGAGAACTGGGGCTACTTCCGGCTCGGAGCTTTCTACCGTAAAGAGTCCATCGAAGAAATGGTTCATGCCGAAAAGCTGATGGACCGAATTTTGTTCCTCGACGGAACCCCGAACATGACTGATATCGGTCCCATCAAAGTGGGGACCAACGTCAAGGCGCAATTCGAAAGCGACCTGGCGCTGGAGATGCACGCCGTGAAGCAACTGAATGACGCGATCAGGGTCGCCACCGACGTCGGGGACAACGCATCCCGTGCGCTCTTCGAAGAGATCCTGGGCGACGAAGAAGAGCATGTCGATTATCTGGAAGGCCAGCTGCATGCCATCAGTCAAATGGGTATGGAGAATTATCTTGCCCAACAGCTCCACAAGGGCGAAGAAGAAAAAGACTAGCATTTTGTGAAAACCTGCTCCCTCGTCCATGGGCCCACTCGGCGGAATTGTTCCTCCAACGATCTTTTTAGCAGAGCGTGCCTTGCTATCGCAGTGCCAAGGCTCGTCCTAATTTGGCTTGCGATTGGAACATCTGAATACACTCCTTCCAGACCCCATCCTTGTCCCGAATGTTCTCT
>Ga0207646_10005481_pt1 | contig 13342 bp, 12 predicted proteins | sample KBSK5502metaG_FD_184343 | JGI IMG/M metagenome (GOLD analysis project Ga0207646, IMG submission 184343) | Corn, switchgrass and miscanthus rhizosphere microbial communities from Kellogg Biological Station, Michigan, USA - KBS K5-50-2 metaG... | ecosystem: Host-associated > Plants > Roots >... | reverse complement strand
GCCCACTTTCATGTCAAGGACGCGGTCGGTGTCGATCGCGCCGGGCTCCGACCGTACCCGGATCGGGTTCCGGAGGATCGGTTGATGAGCAGCGTGCGGCCTGCAGGCGAGGGTGACGGGCAGCTTGCGGAGCTCCTGCGCGCGCTCGACCGGCAGGGCTACGAGGGCTTCCTGGTGGTCGAGCCGCACCTGCGCGGCCGCTTCCCCGACCTTGACGGCCCAGCGTGCTTCGCCGTTGCCCTCGGCGCGCTGCGCCGGCTGTTGAACGAGACCCTGAAACCAGCCATCGGCAGGGAGCCAACCAGCCAGACGGAGGAGGTCAGATGAGCCAGAGCACGTTTACACGCAGGCGGTTCTTGCAGGTGGCGGGGGCGGGTGCCGCCGCGGTCACGATCCCGGAGTGGCTGGCGGCCTGCGCCCAGAGCGGCAGCGGGCCGTCCACCAGCGGGGGCACGCCGAAGCCGGGGAATCTCACGGCGTTCATCGGCAAGGACACCGCTCACCCGCAGGCGCAGGCGCAGCTGATGGCCATGATCAAAGCCCAGTTCGAGAAGGAGAACCCGGGCTCGACGTTCAGCTACGACACCTACGCGTCCGCGAGCGAGGAGACCACCAAGCTGGAGACCTCGGCGGCCGCCCAGGACGGCCCCGACATCTTCGAGTTCGGGTCGACGCTGGTTCCGACCGCGTACGCCACCAAGGCCTTCGAGGTCTTCACCGACGACATGTGGAACCACATCGGCGGCAGGAAGATCTTCTTCCAGCCCCAGCTGACCATGAGCGGTCCCTCGCCCGACAAGCTGATCGCGGTGCCGGTCAGCGGCAACCCCTTCGCCATGGTCTACAACAAGACGCTGTTCTCAGCGGCGGGGATCAAGCAGCCACCGAAGACCTGGAGCGAGTTCGTGGACGCCGCCAAGGCGATGACCAACGGAACCGACCAGTGGGGTGTCTCGATGGCTCCTGCCGACGGCTTCGACCCCTGGCACAAGATCTGGCTGTTCGTGACCCAGATGGGCGGCCAGCTCATGGACTCGACTGGCAAGAAGGCCCTGCTCGATTCCAAGGAGTCGGTGGAGGCGTGCGCCTTCTGGCTGGACTGGATGGCGAAGTACAAGATCGCCTCACGCCAGTTCGCCACCTTCAAGGGTGCGGACGAGGTCCGCGCCTTCGCCACCGGCAAGATCGGCATGGACGTCATGACCGGCCCCGGCGGGACCGTCACCTGGGACAACTCGCCGGTCGCCGGCCAGTACGAGTTCACGCTCGGCCCGACGGTGCCCTATGGAATGTCGTCTCTGCCCCCCGGCGGCAAGCCGGCCCAGGGGTTCGTATCCGGCCAGTACTGGACGATCTTCAAATACAGCAAGAACCCGGAGCTCGCCCTGAACTTGATCAAGGTCGTGGTCAGCCCCGACATCCAGTACCAGTACTTCAAGCTGCGCGCGCAGCAGCCGGTGGTGCTGGAGACCTTCACCAAGTACCCGGACGCCAAGGCCGGGCCGTGGGCGGCGCTCTATGAGGCCGAGCTCAAGGCCTACCCGACGCCCTTCTTCGGCTCCTGGGGCCCGCTCGAGGTCGAGATCGGAAAGGCCATCAACCGGATGGCGGCGCAGATCGGGATCACGGGCTCCTACTCGATGGACGACCTGAAGAGTGCGCTGACGCAGGTCAACCAGGAGCTGCAGGCTACGCTCTAGTGGATACTGTCGCGGCTGCCCGCGTCGCGGTCACCGGGCGCGCACGGCACCGGTCCGCTATGCGGGTGCCGTACTGGCTGATGGCGCCCAGCCTTGTCCTGCTGGCGGTGATCGTGTTCCTGCCGATGCTGTTCGCCTTCTACATCAGCTTCACCGGCCTCAACGAGAACACCATCGGGGACTGGGTGCACGCGCCGTTCGTCGGGTTGAAGCATTATGTCGACGGCCTGAGCCCGAAGGGCCCGTTGGCATATTCGTTCTACACCTCGATCAAGGCCAGCGTCGTTTTCTCGGTGGCGACCACCTTGCTCATCCTGCCGCTGGGCGTGGGCGCCGCACTGCTCTTGAACAGCCGGCTGCGTGGGCGCGGCTTCTTCCGGGCGGTCGTACTGCTGCCCTACATCCTTCCCGCGTTCGTCAACGGGATCCTCTGGCGACTCGTCTTCATGAACGGGAGTGGTGTCGCCGACCAGCTGCTGGCGGCGACGCACCTGGGCTCGCGCGAAACCTTCTGGCTGATCGGCCCGCGCTCCCTGTGGGCGCTGATCCTGGCCGACGTCTGGGCGTCGTGGCCGTTCATCTATCTGATGGCGCTGGCCGCACTCCAGACCATCCCCGGCGACATCTATGACGCCGCCACCATCGACGGCGCCTCGGCGATCCGGGCCTTCCGCCACATGACACTGCCTCTGATCGCGCCCACGATGGGACTGGCGATCGCGCTCTCGACGATCAACCATTTCAACAACTTCGCGCTGCCCTACGTGATGTTCGGCCCGACCCCGCCGGACGAGGTGAACGTGCTGCCGCTGAACATCTACGTGAACTCGTTCATCACCTTCAACTTCGGCCTCGGGGCGGCGATGTCGGTGGTGGCTCTGGTCATCATGCTCACGCCGGCCGTGCTCTACCTGCGCGCGGCCCGCGTCGGGGATACCGATTGATGGGCGTGATCGCTGCTCGGCGCAGCCCGCCGAGGGTAGGTGGATGGTGGCGCTATGCGCTCGCGTTCGCCTACATCGTGTTCGTCCTGCTGCCCTTCCTCTACATGGGCCTGATCGCGCTCCAGTCGGACGCGGCCGCGGGCGCAGGCGACATCCTTCCGCAGCGACCGCATTGGGACAACTTCATGCGGATCTGGCAGGACGTGAATCTGGACCTGTATCTGCGCAACAGCCTGGTCGTGGCGACGATCACGGGAGTCCTTTCCTCGATTCTGGCGCTGGGCGCGGGCTATGTCATAGCGCGGTTCAGGTTCCGGTTCCGCAACGTCTTTCGCATCTCGCTGCTGGCGACCTATACGGTGCCGGGGATCCTGCTGCTGCTGCCGCTTTTCGTGCTCTACATCATCATCCAGCACGCAATCGCGATCCGCATCGTCGGGACTTACTGGGGCCTGATCATGACGTACATGACATTTGCCCTGCCCTTTTCGATCTGGATGCTGAGCGTCTACATCAGGAGCCTTCCCGTCGAGCTGGAGGAGCAGGCGATGGTGGATGGCGCCACCCGCTCGGCCGTCTTGCGGCACGTGACGCTGCCCCTCTCCGTCCCGGGCATGGTGGTCACCTTCGTCTTCTCATTTCTGCTGGCCTGGAACGACATACTGTTCGCATCCGTCCTCACCTCCCCGCAGACCAGGACGCTGGGGCCAGGGATGCAGTACTATGTCTCTGACAGCTTCGCCATCCCCTTCTGGAACCTGCTCATGGCCGCCAGCCTGGTGGTCGCGGTGCCGGCCGTGATCCTCTTCCTGCTGGTGCAGCGCTACATCGTCACCGGCCTGGCTGCGGGATCCATCAAAGGCTGACCGGCCGCGCCCTGATCGCCATCACCGGTGCCGGCGGCCAGGTCGGAAAAGTGCTGGCGCGCGACCTGGGCCCGGGGCTCCGGCTCCTCGACATCAGGCCCGGCGACGGGATCGAGGTCCTCGACGTGCGGGACCTGGCCGCCACCGAGCGGGCCTTCGAGGGCGTGCAAAAGGTCGTGCACCTCGGTGCCATCCCGAGCGAGGCAGCCTTCGAGAGCATCCTCGACCACAACCTGCGCGGCACCTACAACGTCTATGAGGCGGCGCGCCGGCAGGGTGTCGCGAGGGTGGTGTTCGCGAGCAGCAACCACGTCGTCGGCATGTATCCGCGCTCCCAGCGGGTCGGTGTCGAGGACCCGGTGCGGCCGGACACCTACTACGGCGTGAGCAAGGCGTTCGGCGAAGCCCTGGGCCGGCTGTATTCAGACAAGTGGGGCCTGGAAGTGGCCTGCGTCAGGATCGGCAGCTTCCTGGAGCGCCCGCTGGACGCCCGCCACCTATCCACCTGGCTCTCACACCGTGATGGCGTCGCCCTGTTCCGGGCCTGCTTGGAGGCCCCCCTCAAGTACGCCGTGGTATATGGCATCTCCGGTAACCGTCGCGCCTGGTGGGACCAATCGGCGGCGGCCGCGCTTGGCTACCGGCCGCAGGACGACGCCGAGCAGTACTCGGGCGAGGTCGGCGCGGATCCCAGCGAGCGACTGGGCGCGCAGGGTGGGATCTACGCCGACCCCGACTTCGCCGGTGACCGCTGAGATCCCGTGGGAAGGGGCCGGCGATTTCGTGAGGAAGCCAGAACCAGCGCAGGTGTTCGAAGTCGCGGCTTCAAGTAGCGCGCGCATCGTCCTCACCCGAGCGCGGCGCGCAGCGAATGAGCCTCGATCAGGGCTCTATACCAGCGGCCGCTGGCCTTTTGGATGCGGCGTTGCGACGCATAGTCCACGTAGTAAAGCCCGAACCGCCGGCCGTACCCGAAGCTCCACTCGAAGTTGTCCATCAGGGACCACACGAAATAGCCACGCAGTGGGACGCCGTCGGCGATGGCAGCCGCCGCCGACCCGAGGTGAGCGGCGAGGTAATCAACCCTGCGCGCGTCCGCGACCGCCGCGCCCGCCATCACGTCGTCGAATGCGGCGCCGTTCTCGGTGACCAGGATCTCGGGAGCGTGATAGTCGCGGTGCAGTCGGAGCAGTAGCTCATGGAGACCGTCCGGGTAAACCTCCCAGCCCATGGCCGTGACCGCTGCCCCGGCCGGCGTGACCGGCTCGGCACCGAGGGGTCGAGCCGGGCCCGCGCGCACGACCCGGCGCCGGTAATAGTTGGCGCCCAGGAAGTCCAGTCCACCCGTCCAACCCTCGACTTCCCGCACGGCGCTCGCCGGCAGCAGACCTCCGTACAGCTCGACCATGTCGGCCGGGTATCCGCGGCCGAACAGGGGGTCGAGGAACCAGCGGTTCAGATAGCCGTCCTGACGAGCGGCAGCTGTCGCATCTTCCTCGCTGCTGCCGGCCGGGTGACAGGGCGAGAGGTTGAGCGCGATGCCGACCCGCGAGCCCGGGGCTGCCGCGCGCAGGGCGACCGCGGCCTGGCCATGGGCGAGCAGGAGCGAGTGCGCGACCCGCAGCGCCAGGCTCCAGTCCCGAAGACCCGGAGCATGGACGCCCGCGGCATGACCCGCAAAGGCGATCACCTCCGGCTCGTTGACGGTGACCCAATCGGACACCCGGTCGCCGAGCCGCCGGCCCACCTCGCCGGCGTAGGCGGCCAGCCAGGCCGGGGCTTCCGGCGCCGCCCAGCCGCCGCGCTCCTGCAGAGCCTGGGGCAGGTCCCAGTGGTAGAGGGTCACCAGAGGCCGGATGTTTCGCTCCAGCAGCGCGTCGACCAGTCGGTCGTAGAAGTCGAGACCGGGTTGGTTCACTGCTCCTGTGCCGGCGGGCATGACCCGCGGCCAGCTCACCGAGAGGCGGTAGGCGTTGAGCCCCAGTCCCGCCATCAGCCCCACGTCCTCGCGCCAAAGTCGGTAGTGGTCGCAGGCGACCGCGCCGGTGTCCCTGCCCTCGATGGCACCCGGCCGGCGGCAGAAGACGTCCCAGATGCTTTCGCCCTTGCCGTCGGCGTCCCAGCCGCCTTCGACCTGGTAGGCCGCGGAGGCGGCGCCCCACTGGAAGCCCGCCGGGAACCGGCGGGCGAGCCCTTCCGGGTCCCGGGTTACACGCGGGCTGATTGGCGCAGGTGCCACCGGTCCTGGAAGAGGTCGAAGTGGAGCCGGCGCTGGGGATTGGCGCGAATCACGTCCTCGTCGAGGGTCACCCCCAGGCCCGGCCCGCGCGGGAGGTCGAAGTGACCGTCCACCACCTCCGGATTCCCCGGCGCGGAGTCCTTCACGTGCGCCTCGGCGAAGTCGTTGAAGTGCTCCTGGATCTTGAAGTTCGGCGTGCAAGCGGCGAAGTGAAGCGCAGCCGCGGTGGAAACCGGGCCGCCGACATTGTGAGGCGCCACCAGCACGTAGTAGGCGTCCGCCCAGGCCGCGAGCTTGCGGCCCTCGAGCAGGCCGCCGACCGTGGTCAGGTCTGGCTGGATGATGTCTGCAGCCTGGCGCTCGAAGAGCTCGCGAAACTCGTGGCGGACGTGGATCCGCTCACCGGTGGCAACCGGGATACGTACCCGACGCGCGACCTTGGCCAGCGCCTTCAGGTTCTCGGGCGGCACCGGCTCCTCAATCCAGGAGGGCGCGAACGCTTCCAGCTCGCGACTGATGGCCACCGCGGTGGCGGGCGTGAAGCGGCCGTGCATTTCGATCAGCAGCTCGGCATCGGGACCGATCGCATCGCGCACTGCCTCGACCAGGGCCAGCGCATGCCTGCGCTCGTCCGGAGCCAGCTCGTAGCTGCCGGAGCCGAAGGGATCCAGCTTGAGCGCGCGATAGCCCAGCGCCACCGCCTTGCGGGCGGCCGCGTGAAACTCCGCGGGCGTCCGCTCGACCGTGTACCAGCCGTTAGCGTACGCCTTGATGCGGTCGCGCACCGCACCGCCCAGGAGTTTGAAGATGGGCTGACCGAGCGCTCGGCCCACGATGTCCCAGCAGGCGATCTCGATGGCGCTTATCCCCGACATCACGGTGCCTCCCGCCCGTTCGTAGTCGCTGCGCCACATTCGCTGCACCAGCGCCTCGATGTCGAAGGGGTCGGCGCCGAGCACGTGTGTGGGGATCGCGTGCTCGAGGTAGCCGAGCAGGGCCTGGGTGTGGTTGACCATGCGCACCTCGCCGACCCCGGTCAGGCCTTCGTCCGTGCGCACCTTGACGAGCGTGAGGTTGCGCCAGGCGGTGCCCATCACGAGGGGCGTGACCTCGGCGATCTTCATCGCCTGGCGTCCAGGAATGCTGGGCGCGCGCTTTCGACCAGAGCCACACCATACGGGTCGAGCACGCACACTTCGCCCGCCACCCTGAGCTCCTGTTCGTGATCGGAGTGGTTGAGCAGGAAAAGGAGCTCCGCAGAACCCTGGGCCTGGAGCCTGACCACCTCCACGTCGCGCGGCAAGCGCATCGTGTTCAGCTGCAGCTCGCCGGCCAGGTAGGCATAGATGGCGTCCAGGGTCTCCTGCGTAGCGACCCCCGCTACGTAAACGACGCGGCCCCGGCCGACGCTCCGCTCGGTGATCGCGGCTGCTCCGGAGAAGGGGCCGTCCTGGTAGGTGGCGACCACGCGCGCCTCGGCGACCTCCAGCTCCTCATACCAGCCCTTGAATTCTCCTTCGACGCCACCCTCGATCCGGGCTCCCTGGTCTGGCGGCACGCTCTGGTAGTCCGTGACGCCGACCCCGCAGAGCTCGTCGATCCAGGCCGGCAGCCGCAGCTCCGGGACCGCGTTGTACCGATCCTTCACGGCCGTCCGCGGCGCCAGCACCAGCGTGCCGCCACCGGCGACGTAGCGGGCGAGCTCGTCGGCTCGGTCGGGGCCGGCCACGTAGAGGCTGGGCGCCACCACGAGCGGATACGCATCCAGGCCGGCGGAGTCCGGCAGCACGTCGACGCCCAGGCCGAGCTTGCGCAGCGACTCGTAGTGGCGGCGCACGGTCGCCTCGTAGGCGAGCTGCGGATTGGTGGGCTGAACCTGGAGGGCGAAGCGCGAGTCGTAGTCGTGCAGCAGGGCGGCGTGCGCGACCGGTGCGGCCGAGGCGAGGCGTGGAGCCAGCGCCCTCAGCTCCGAGCTCAGCCGGCAGAGGTCGCGATAGCGGCGGCGCGCGCCGCCGTCGGCGTCCAGGATCCCGTGCCAGTGTTGCTCGGTGCCAAAGCGGGCGGTGCGCCAGCGAAAGAAGAGCACCGCCTCCGCGCCATGCGCGATCGCCTGGTACGTCCAGAGCCGGACCTGCCCCGGCGCCGGCGACTCCATGAGGCCCCAGCCGAGCGGCCCGGCCTGCTGCTCCAGCACCCAGAAGGGCCGGCGCTTGAGGCCGCGCATCGCGTCGGCGGCGAGCGCGGCGGCGAACCAGCCACCATCTCGGTGAAGGCTCGGGTAGTTGTCCCAGCCCACCAGGTCCAGGTCCTTGGCCAGCCGGTTGTAGTCGATCTCCGGGAAGCGAAAGCCCATCAGGTTGTGGGTGACGAATTGCCCCTGGCCGTGCTCGCGCAGCAGCCGCGCCTGCAGGCTCTGGAAGGCGACGTAGCTGTCGGACATGAAGCGCCGGTACTCGAGGGCGAGGCTCGGGTTGGGATCCTTGGGCGCCGGCTGGGGCAGCGGGATCTGGTCCCAGCGCGTGTACGTCTGGCTCCAGAACGCGGTCCCCCAGCGGGCGTTGAGCGCCTGGAGCGACTCATATCGATCGCGCAGCCAGGCGTGGAACCGATGCCGGCAGGTGTCGCAATAGCAGCGACCGCCGAACTCGTTGTCGATCTGCCACCCGGTCACCCGCGAATCGCCACCGAAGCGGCGCCCGAGCTGCTCGACCACTCGTGAGGTGGCAGCCAGGATCGCGGGCTGGTTGGGACAGTAGTGACGGCGGTTGCCGAAGTCCTGCCGTTGTCCGTGCTCGTCCACGGGGAGGATGTCCGGGTGGGCGTCAACGAGCCAGGCCGGCGGCGCGGCGGTCGGGGTGCCCAAGATGACATCGAGGCCGGCGTCGGCCAGGACGCCGATCGAATCCTCCAGCCAGTCCAGGTCGAAACGCCCCGCCTCCGGCTCCAGCAGCGACCAGGCGAACTCTCCGATCCGGGCTACGGAGAGGCCGGCCTCGGCCATCATCCCGGCGTCGACCCGCCAGCGCTCCCGGGGCCACTGTTCCGGGTAGTAGGCGACGCCCAAACGGATGCCTGGCTGGCGCATCAGATCAGCCCTTGACCGCGCCGCTGGTGATGCCGGCCACGAGGTGACGCTGGAGGATGAGGAAGACCAGCAGCATGGGCAGGACGCTCACCACCGACCCCGCCATCAGGACGTCGAACGCCGTTCGTCCGGGCGGCCCCTGCAGGCTGTTCAGCATCACCGGCACCGTCTGCATGGAATCCGAGTGGAGGATGGTCAGCGGCCAGAGGAAATTGTTCCAGGAGCTCATGAAAAAGATGATCGCGAGGCTGATCCAGCCGGGCAGGGTGGTCGGCATCACGATGCGCCAGAAGATGCCGATCTCGGAGGCGCCGTCGACCCTGGCCGCGTCCAGCATCTCGTCAGGCACCGAGAGCATGTACTGGCGCATGAAGAAGATGCCGAAGGCATTGGCCGCTCCGGGCACGATGAGCGGCCACGGGGTGTCGATCCAATGGAAGACGTTGCGCATCATCACGAAGAGCGGGACCATCACTACCGCGAACGGCAGCGCCATGGATCCGAGCATGAAGCTGAACAGGAAGCCGCGGGCTGGGAAGCGGAATTTGGCGAACGCATAGCCGCCGAGCGCGCACAGAAAGACCGAAATCGCCGTCGCTGAGGCTGCGATGTAGAAGCTGTTCCAGAGCTTGAGCAGGGCGTTGCTCTGCTGGAAGAGGGACACGTAGTTGGCGGTGGTCGGGTGCTGGGGCAGGAAGCTGGTCCCCGCGAAGATCTCCGAGAAGGGCTTGAAGGACGAGCTCAGCATCCACGCGAACGGAAAGACCATGAGCGCGCTGAGCGCCACCACGCAGAGGTACGCGGAGGCTTTGCTGGTCGCCTTGGTCATCGGACGGGGTCGCTCCGGCTCACGACCCAGAACTGAACGAGCGTGATGGCGACGATGATCGCCAGGTAGGCGTAGCTTTCCGCCGCCGCGTAGCCGAACCGCAGGTCCGTGAACGTGGTGCTGAAGATCTGCATGACCGGCGTCTCGGTGGCTCGGATCGGTCCGCCGCGGGTCAGGATGTAGGGCTCCGTGAACATCGAGAAGGTGCCGATGATGGAGAGAGTCACCGAGAAGATGATCACCGGCCGCAGCAACGGCACTGTGATCCGGCGGAAGGCCTGGACTGCCGTGGCGCCGTCGACTTTGGCCGCCTCCACCAGCTCCCTGGGAATCGTCTGCAGCCCGGCCAGCATGATCACGGTGTTGTAGCCGAGCCAGGCCCAGATCATCAGGAGGCCCAGCGAGATGCGCGCCCACCAGACGTCGTCGAGCCAGGGCACGGCGGCCACGTGCAGGAAGGCCAGGGCATGGTTCAGGGCGCCGCTGTCCTTGTCCAGGATCAGCCGGAAGGTGTAGCCGGCCGCCACCATCGAGGTGATGTTGGGCACGAAGATGAGCGCCCGCCAGAGGCCCTGGAGCTTGAGAAAACGAGCATTGAGCACGCTGGCGAGGACGACCGCCAGGAACGTCATCAGGGGAACGTAGATGAAGAAGATCAGGGCCGAGTTGAACATCGAGTTCCAGAAGATGGGGTCGTGCTCGAGCTCGACGTAATTGGCCAGGCCGACCATTTCCATCGGCCCCAGGCCTGGCCAGTCGTGCAGGCTGAGCCAGAACGAGAAGACGATCGGATAGACGTTGAAGGCGGCAAAGAGCACGAAGAACGGCGACACGAAGAGCAGCGGCCAGCGGTGCCGCCGGAGCATCGACCGCCAGCGCGCTCGGAGCGTGCTCGCCGCCCCCGCCGCTCGACCCCAGGTGGCGACGGGGGCTTCTGGACGCAGACGGCCGGCGCGGTGCCGCAACCCGCTGAGCATCGCTCAAAGTGAGGACACGCCGCTCAGGAGCGGTGCGTCTTCTCGCGGATCAGTTTGGCTGCGTTGGACAGCGCCTGCTGAGCGCTCTGCTGTCCCAGGGCGAATTTCTGTATCTCCGGCGTGGTCAGGTCGCTCATCTGCTGGTAGTCCTTGCTGTAGATGCCCGCGGCGGGGATCTGGCCGGCGATGTCGGCGAACATCGAGCGCACCTTCTCGCCGGCGAAATAGGGATCGGGCTCCTGGAAGAAAGGATCCTGGAAGGTCGGCTTGAGGCTCGGGAAGATGTCCGTCTTCTGGTAGATCTGGAGTTGCGACTGGTCGCGGCCGAGGTGGAACTGGACATACGCCCAGGCTGCCTCTCTCTGCTTGCTCTGGTCGAAGATCGCCAGCACCGATCCGCCATCGTTGCTGGCCCGACTTCCGCCCGCCTTCCAGACCGGCAGCCGGAACACACCCCAGTCGCCGGTGGCGTTTGGGGCGATGAAGCTCTTGAAGAAGGTGCCCATCCAGACGGCTTCGACCACGGTCGCCGTCCCGGCGTCGGCCTGCGCCTTGTACCAGGGGTCGGTCCACGGCTCCTGGTCGGCGGCCAGGCCATCCTTCCAGAAGCGTCCGATGAACTCCAGCGTCTGCTGGACCAGCGGATCCTTGTCCATGATCACGTTGCCTTTGGCGTCGACGTACCCGGTGCCCTGCTGCCAGGCCAGGGTCTCGAACAGGCGGCCGTCGTTGCGCGCCTTGGCCTGCTGCCACATGAGCACGCCGGTCTTGTCCTTGATGGTGCGGGCGGCCTGGTAGAAGTCCTCCCAGGTCTGGATCGAAGCTGGGTCCACACCGGCCTTCAGGAAGACGTCGCGGCGGTAGAAGATGGCCACCGGCCCCGGATCCCAGGGCATCGCATAGTAGCGGCCTGACTTCTGGATCCAGGTCCACTTGTAGGGGACGATCTTGGAGACGTAGGGCTTGACGAAGTCCGTGATGTCAGCCAGCGCCCCCAGCTGGACGTACTGAGAGACGTGGGAATCCTCGACCACCGATACGTCCGGAGCCCCGGAGCCGGCCGCGATCGCCAGCTGGATGTTGCGGTAGGTGTCGGCCGGCGGCCGGTCGACGTAGTTGAAGGTGATGCCGGGATAGGCGGCCTGGAAGTCCGCGTCGACGAGCTTCAGGGCGTCCAGTGACGCCTTCCAGCCCCAGATCGTGAGCGAGCCCTTGGTGCCCTTGGACGGTGTCGTCGCCTGTGGTGCCGAGCCGCTCTCGCCGCAAGCCGCCAGGATTGCCGACGCCGAGGGCAAGGCCAGCCCCAGCAGGGCCAGCCGCTCCATCAGCTCCCGACGGTTCAGCCGGCTCCCTGCCCAGCCGGCCCCGTAGCCTTCTCCGCTCCTGCTCAGCTCATCTGTAGCCATAGCTCGCCCTCCACCGCTGCGCCTTGCCGGTGCGCGTTTGGTGCTCTCCTGGCCGGTATAAGTGACCGGTAACATAGGGGATCCTGAGCGCACCCCTGCGGTTTGTCAAGACCTAAATGTGACCGGTCACATCATCAGCGCGCCTCCCTCATAATTCACACGATGAAAGCCCTCCCCGCCGCGGTCCCCAGGCGGCCGACCATCCGCCAGGTGGCGGCTCGCGCGGGGGTCTCCCACCAGACGGTCTCGCGCGTGATCAATGCCGAGGGTTACGTGGGTCAGGCCACCCGGGCGCGGGTGCTGAAGGCCATCGCGGAGCTCAACTACGTGCCGAACGGGATCGCGCGCAGCCTGTCCTCGAACCGCAGCCACACCCTCGGGGTGGTGAGCAACGACATCTCCGACCACTCCTTCGCCGAGCTGGCGGCGGGAGCCGAGCTGGAGGCGCGGCGGCAGGGCTACTACCTGATCATCGGGAGCGTCGATGACGAACTTCCCGAGGACGAGGAGGCCTACCTGCGCCTCATGCAGCAGCGCCGCATCGAGGGCTTGATCGTGGCCCGGCCGCGGCTACGCGCCCCCAGCCGCCGGCTGCTCGTCGAGATGGCCCGTTCCATCCCCACCGTGGTGATCGCCTCCCGGGTCGAGGCCCCGCGCCTCCACTCGGTGGACATCGACAACCACGGCGGCGGCCGTGCGGCCGTTGCTCATCTCGTCGAGCGGGGCCATCGCGAGCTCGCCACCATCACCGGTCCTCTCGACTGGGTGTCGGCGAGCGCCAGGCTGGAAGGAGCGCGCGACGCGCTGCGTGAGGCGGGCCTCGGCGGGGAGCTCCTGGTCGAGGGCAGCGCAGACTGGGGAGTCGAAGGGGGTCGGGCGGCCATGTCACGGCTTCTAGCATCCGGACGTCGTTTCACCGCCGTCTTCGCTCAGAGCGACCTGCTCGCCCTGGGAGCCATCGCCGAGCTGCAGGCGCACGGAGTTGCGGTTCCCCGCGACGTTTCGGTCGTAGGGTACGACGACATTCCCGTCGCCCGTTACCTGAGCCCCGCGTTAACCACGATCCGCCAGCCGATGGGCGCCGTCGGTGCCAGAGCGGTCCAGATCCTGGTCCAGCGTCTGGCGCATAGCTCAAGTGCGGGAGCGCAACCCAGGGCGCGCCATGACCTGGTCGGCGTCTCGCTGGTGGTTCGCAACTCGGTTGCCTCGCCCACCTGACAAGGGATCGCCGCGTCAATTCGCGAGGGGCGGCTCGCCGCCCATGGCTGCCCACGCGTCGGCACCAGGGATGCCGTC
>Ga0207646_10005480_pt1 | contig 13342 bp, 4 predicted proteins | sample KBSK5502metaG_FD_184343 | JGI IMG/M metagenome (GOLD analysis project Ga0207646, IMG submission 184343) | Corn, switchgrass and miscanthus rhizosphere microbial communities from Kellogg Biological Station, Michigan, USA - KBS K5-50-2 metaG... | ecosystem: Host-associated > Plants > Roots >... | reverse complement strand
TCGACCGCATCCCACCGGACGTGTCTGCCCGACGCGGGGATCCCGAGGAGGTCTCCCTTGTGCGTCCCCTCGACGACCGCGCGCACAGCCACGATATCGCGTTCCGCGATGATGTCCTGCTCGACGTTGCGCAGGTCCGGCAGGGCCGAGACGATCGCGCTGACCAGCCCGGCGACTTGCTCGCGACCCTCGACGGTCCCCAGGGTGCCGCCGTGCCACTTCATGTCGGGCGTCAGGGAGTCCGCCGCTCGATCGGTCTGGTGCTGGTTGAACGCCGTTTCGATGAACGCGCGAACGATCTGCTTGTTTTCCTCACTGGTGTTCTGGGTCGTCATTGTGCTTTCCTTTCCTCGTGAGCGTCTGTTGCGCTCGAACTACTCTGGCCAGCTCTTCTCAGATATGAGGCCGTTTCCTCACACCTGGAGAAAGGAGCTCGTCCACTTCCTCTGCCATGAGTATAGAGAACTGCTCTAGAAAAGTCACTCTACAACAGTTGACATCGCACTTCATATCTCGCCGCATATTACTTTCCAGTGGTAGGCCCGGTTGGATCAGGCAGAGGACATCCCCAATCCGCTGCCACCGATGGCTGCCGAGCACGGCTTTATCAGCAGAATTGATAGCGCCCCCGAGCGAGGAGCAAGAGGATCATGCCCAGCCGGACGATGTAATGCGCGTGCGAGTCTGCTTCTGACGCTGGCTCTTCGGAGAGATGCTGAACACGAAATTTCAACTCCATGTGCTTTTGCGAAGCATCTTTCGCTCCAAAGAGAGGGACCTCTGCTAGGGGCTCTCCGCGGCAGCATCCTCAATGGCCCCCAGGGCACGCAAGGTGGCGATCTCGGCCTGGGTCAGCCCTCGAATCCCGGTAATATTGAGCCGCTCGTAAGGCCGGTCCCGGTGCAGCGTGCACAGATGCTTGCCACGCTCGAGATCCCAGAGCAGGATGGCGCCGTCATCGCCGCAACTGGCGAGCCTGCTCCCATCGGGACTGACCTTGAGGGCTTGCACCGTCCCCTGGTGGGCTTCTCGCACCCGCAGGCACGCTCCGCTCTGCACCTCCCACCAGCACAGCCGACCGTCACTGCCTCCACTGATCAGCAGCTTCCCGACCGGATGCCAGGCGATGGCATAGACCCCCTCTATCAGCCCCTGCAGGGCGGACAGGCGCTCCCCGCTACGAGCATCCCATATGAAGAGCTCCCCCTTGCCGCTGCTCCCGTCGCCACTGGCCAGCCGCGTGCCATCGGGGCTCCAGGCCACGCTCGCCGCCAGACCCCGATGCTTGTGCAGTTTCGCGAGCAGGGTGCCGTCGGAGGTCTGCCACAGGCACACGCTGCCATCATCGCCGCAACTGGCCAGGCGCGTGCCATCGGGACTCCACTCGATCCGACGGATGATGGTCGGTGGGGTATGGCCGATCCAGTGGCAGGTGCCGGTGGCCACCTCCCACACATACACCCCGCGCTGATAGCTCCCACTGGCCAGAAACTTTCCATCCGGACTCCAGGCAATGCTATAGAAGAAGGTTTCGACGCGGTCGGGGTCCCGTAAGGTCTGTACAAGGGATCCCGTGCTCGCGTCCCAAATGCGCACCGTATCGTCCCACCCACTGCTAGCCAACAACCTCCCCTCTGGGCTCCACGCGACCCCAAACACAAACCAGGGATGGCCGTGCAGCAGCCTGGGTGGCATCAGGGCCTCCATATCCCAGATGGTCACCAGCCGATCCGAGCCGGCACTGGCGAGCTGGCTGCCATCGGGACTCCAGGCCACGTCGTAGAGCGAGACCGCGTACCCCTGCATGATGTGTACACACTGTCCACGTTCCACATCCCATAGTCGCAGCGTGCCATCGTCACTGCCACTGAGCAGGCGGCGGCTGTCGGGAGTGAAGGCCAGGCCGTTCACCACGTCGGTGTGGCCCTGCAACGCCACCCGCGCTGTGCCCTCTTGGCCATCCCACAGTCTGATTGTGTGGTCAAAACTGCCACTGGCCAGCGTGCCTCCATCCGGACTCCAGGCCAGGGTTTGCACCCGCTCGGTATGCCCCACCAGCGTCTGGCGCAGGTGTGGGCTTCCCGCCTCTCCCACCTCCCACAGCTTGACGGTGCCATCCCAGCTCGCGCTGGCCAGCCGGCTGCCGTCAGGGGCAAAGGCCAGCTCTGTCAGCCAGTGGGTATGCCCAGAGAGCGTCTGCCAGAGCCGAGCCGGCCCGGTCCGCTGTATCTGCCAGAGCCGAAGCGTGCCCGCGAAGTCGCCACTGGCGAGCAGGCGCCCATGCGGGCTCCAGGCCAGCGCGAAGACCGGGCCGGGATGCGGCAACGTCTTGAGGGGAATGCCCAGCTTCCCATCCCAGATCCTGACGGTCCCATCATTGCCACTGCTGGCAAGCGTGCGTCCATCGGGAGCAAAGGCCACACAAAGGATACCTCCGGTGTGCCAGCCTATCCAGAGCAGGGCACCGCCCTCCATATCCCAGAGCTTGATGGCCCCATCCCAACTCCCGGTGGCGAGCGTCCGTCCGTCCGGGCTGAAAGCGAGGGCATAGATACTGTCGGTATGCGCCTGCCAGGCCAGGTGCAAGGTCTGGCTTGCCGCTTCCCACACCCACACTTCCCCCCGCCTGCTGCACGCGGCCCAGAAGGTCCCGTTGAGGCTGGTGGCGACCGCTTCGATGCCATCGAAGGTCGCGGTAAATTCGGTGTCCTGGAGCTTCGCCCCCGCAAGGGTCGCATCCTGCATCTCGACGCCTTGCAGATAGGCCCCGCGAATGGAGAGTCGCGACAGGTCCAGGCCGCGCAGGTGGCCGCGCAGGGCCTTGAGCAGGGTGAGCACGTTGGCGGGACCATAGCCCTCTTTGGCCGCACCCTCCGCCCGGAACAGCGCGAGCAGGCGCAGCAAGTGGGCCTCGACCAGGCTGTCTGCCCCCAGTTCGGCGCGCAGCCGCGCGAGGAGGGGATGCACCAGCAGGCGCACCTGGATCTCTCGCACATAGTCTTTGGCCTGCGCCTGCGCGAGCGCCACCTGGCGCAGGTGTTGGGGGGGACCCAGCACGATCTCCTGGCTGAGCCGTTCACCCAACGCATCGGTCAGGTACTCCATCACCACCGATTGCAGGCCAAAGCTGGCCTGCTGCCCTCGCTCCAGCAGCGAGCGCCGCGCGAGCGCCTCCAGCGCCTCCAACACCTGCGCGCGCAGCACCCGCGGATGCAGGACCTGCGCGAGTGTGTCGAGTGGCGTCCACTCGCGCAGCACCGCCAGCCAACTGAGCAGCAGGTGCTCCAGGGGCGAGAGCCGCTCCACCTGCTGGCGCAGCAGCGGCCGCACGCCGTTGAAGATCAGCTCTCCCTGCTGCAGAAAGCGGTCGAGGTCTCCCCCGAAGAGGTCGGTGATCGCCTGCGCCACGATCTTGAGAGCAAGGGGATTCCCCGCGTAGCCGGCCACCAGGCGCTGCCAGGCCGCGGGCGTGCCGCGCAACTCCTTGTCGGCAAGCAGGACACGGGCGGTCTGCTCGTCCAGCCCTCCCAGGCGCAGCGAGCGCACCGGGGAGCGCACCCCTTCCAAAGGCTCGATCTCCCTGGGCCTCTCGCGGGTGGTCAGCAGCACGCAGCTCTGGTGGGCCGCCTCGGCCAGGCGCCCGATCAGCCGCCCGTAGCCCTCATAGCCCGGCAGATAGCTGCCTTCAGGGTCACCGCTCGCCAGCAGGGTTTCCAGGTTATCGAGCACCAGCAGGCAGCGGCTCGCCTGCAGGCGCGCCACGAGCTGCGTGATGCGCTGCTCCAGCGAGGTGGGGAATTTCGCGGGAGGCGTCTGGGAGAAGAAGGTGAGGCAGTCGGCGACCAGCTCCTCGCACACAGGCGCGTCCCGCAGGGAGCGCCACAGCACCGCCTCGAAGTGCGGAGCCAGGCGTAGACTCAGGGAGGAGGCCAGCATGCTCTTACCGATGCCGCCCATGCCCAGCACGCTCACCAGGCGGCAGCGCTCCTGCACGATCCACCGGGTCAGTTCGGCCACTTCCATCTCGCGGCCCGCGAAGTGGCTTACGTCGAGGGCTTCCACCAGGTTGACACGCGGGGAGGCGGCAGGTTCCGCTGCCGCGTGGGTCCCGGACGTCCCGGCCGGTGGGGAAAGCGGGACAGGGGCAAGAGGAGCGAGTAGGCCCCGCAGCCAGTACTCATCCAACAGCACCTTCTGGTGGGCCGCCTTCCACAGCGCGCGGATCTCCTGCTCCTCGCGCCCGGCGGGAAAGGCGTGCTGCTGTACCCCCAGGGCGATGAGCTGCTTGAGGCGCTCGGCTTTAGGGTAGCTCAGGCCCCCCTCCCAGTCCGCCACCGCGGGTCGGGAGACGCCCAGCCGCTCGGCCAGGCCCAGTTGTGTCAGGCCAATGGCGGTGCGCAGCGTCAGCACCAGCTGGGCGAAGGCGTAGTCGCGCTCCCGGTACCCATGTCTCTTCACGAGCGGTCTCCTGATCTCGCGTGACCCGGCGCAGCGACACATGTGAATGTAAAGTGGTGTGAAGTGACACGTCACCTGCTGGATGCTGACTTTCCCAGAACCCATCCGCTATACTGGTGAGTGTCGGGTGTGCCCGCTGCGTGGGTGAACGCCTGCCTGGGGCTGGGACCCAGCCCCCCTGTTCTCTCTGCCTCTAGCATACCACATGTGCAGCGAACGCGCGAAGTTGTTTCGCTTTCCGTGATTCCGCCGTCTCCCCGCAGGGACGCAAGCGGTGATGGCTCATCCCTCTGCTTTTCTTCACGCTCCCCAGTACTCTTGACGGGCATGGGCTCCAGCTTCTCAAGCAAGCTGTTCCTGATCGCCATAACCATCGGTGGCAGCGGATGCGGGGATGTCCTGCGCCTGATCCAACCGGGCCCTACCACTGGAAAGTAATATGCGGCGAGATATGAAGTGCGATGTCAACTGTTGTAGAGTGACACGTGCTTCCCCCCTCGGTATACTCTACCTAGCTGCTGGAAGAAGTGAGGACACGCGCTTCACCGGCAAGCGCATGGAACAGCACCCGCTCCTGATCCAGTGGAGCGAGGTCGCTTCACTGCTCTTGCTCTTGCTCTTGCAGCAGCACCAGCGTCTCGGGAACAGCCGAGACCCATGAGCCGACCCTCATGGTCGGCTCACTGACACAGCACTGCGATGCGTTCTCGACAAGGAAGGAACACCATGACCAGTCAACCGATACGCGATCAGGTGGAAGACCACCTGCTCACTCCGAAAAACGCTGCGCTCATCATCATCGACTATCAGCCGACTCAAGTGAGCGCGGTCTTCTCGATGGATCATCTCACCTTGGTCTCCAACATCGTGGCCACAGCCCGCCTGGCGAAGGTCTTTGCCTTGCCCATCGTGCTTTCCACCGTGAACATCAAGACCGGCAGGGGCGGGCCGACGATCCACCAACTGGCGGAAGTGCTGGCGGGGATCGAAGCGCTGGACCGGACGACCATCAATGCCTGGGAAGACGAGGAATTCGTCACGGCCGTCAAGGCCACCGGCCGCAAGAAGCTCATCATGGCCGCGCTGTGGACGGAAGCCTGCCTCACTTTTCCCGCCCTGGACGCCCTGCGCGAAGGCTACGAGGTCTACCCGGTGACCGACGCGGTCGGTGGCACCTCCCTCGAGGCGCACCGGGCCGGGCTCGAGCGCATCGTGCAGGCTGGCGCACACCCCACGAGCGTGGTGCAGTTGATGTGTGAACTGCAACGGGATTGGGTGCGCACTGAGACTGTGCAGCCGGTTAGAGAGATTCTCTATGCGCGTGAAGGCAGTTAGCTGCCTGTAACGAACGCGACCAGGGGAGACACGTTTTCTATGGACCTTGAAATCACCCTGCGGGTGAACGGGGCAGCACATCCGCTGTGGGCGAAGAGTTGGTTCTCCCTCCCTGTCACATGGCAGACTACTCGCGCTTCCTCGCGCAGGAGGGAAGCCGCCAGGTGTCGTTTGGCCCATTACCTGGTTACCCGAAGCCGCGGGCAACCCCGCGGCTTCGGGTAACCAACAGCTGGTACAGCAGCATGTGTTGCTCCTCATGCGAGAGGAGGCTGAGGGCACTACGAAGAGGAAACAATATTCCGGGTCATTTTCGCTCAAAAAGGAACCAGGGAGGGCCTCTTTGCAGAGCGGTGAGATGGGTAAGTAGTCAGCTAACCAGGCTTAGCGGGGTTTGTGGCGGGAAAAAATGTCGGGACCCTAACTTCCTCATGGTTGGTCGAGAAAGGGCATCTCTGATCAACAGAGGATTTGCCTAAAAGTCGGCAGCGGAATGTCAAAGTTTACAGAAATGCTGCACGCTGACTTCCCTCGTCCATGCTTCTATACTGTCAAAGTGAGGAAGTGGGTGGGCCACGAAGAGCATCACATTCGTCAAAGGAGGGACACGTCCTATGGCTCTATCACTAGACCAGGCCCAGGCAGGACCCACACCAGCACAGGACCAGCGCAGGGTTCTGGTTATCTTCAGCGGGCTGATGCTGGCGTTGCTGATCTCCTCGCTCGATCAGACCATCGTCTCCACTGCGCTGCCAACGATTGTCAGCGATCTGGGAGGGCTGAGCCAGCTCTCGTGGGTCATCACGGGCTATTTGCTGGCCTCCACGGTCTCGACCCCGCTGTGGGGCAAGCTGGGGGATCTGTACGGGCGCAAGCCGCTCTTCCAGGCCTCGATTGTGCTTTTCCTCGCCGGTTCGGCCCTGTGCGGCCTCAGCCAGAACATGGTCGAACTGATCCTCTTTCGCGCCGTGCAAGGGCTGGGGGCCGGCGGGCTGTTGGTGCTGACGCAGACCATCATTGCCGATATCGTGCCTCCCCGCCAGCTCGGGCGCTATCAGGGCCTCTTCGGGGCCGTCTTCGGTGTGACCAGCGTGGGCGGACCTCTGCTGGGAGGCTTTATTGTCGATACCCTCTCCTGGCGCTGGATTTTCTACATCAATCTGCCCATTGGCGCGGCTGCCCTGCTCGTGATCACGCTGGCCCTGCCTGCCGCCAGCGAGCAGCGTCACCATACGATTGACTACCTGGGCACGGCTCTGCTCGCGGCTGCCGCTACCAGCCTGGTCATGCTCACCACCCTGGGGGGCAATGTCTATCCCTGGGCTTCGGCTCCCACGTACATCCTGGCCGTCGCTGCAGTAATCTGCATTATCGGCTTTGTCCTGGCGGAACGACGGGCGGCCGAGCCGGTGATGCCGCTGGAGCTCTTCCGCAATCGCGTCTTCGTCTACGCCTGTGCCATGGGCTTTGGGGTCGGCTTCGCGCTCTTTGGCGCGACCACCTTTCTGCCGCTCTTTCAGCAGGTCGTCAATGGCGTCTCCCCCACCGCTTCCGGGTTGCGCCTGCTGCCGATGGTGGTGGGTCTCCTGCTCACCTCTACCCTCAGTGGGCAGCTCATCAGTCGGCTGGGGCGCTACAAAGTCTTTCCGATTGCCGGCACGGCGCTGATGACGGTGGGCCTGTTCCTGCTCTCGCGCATGAACGAGCAGACGAGCCTGCTGGTGCAATCGCTCTATATGCTGGTGCTGGGACTGGGGTTGGGGCTGGTATTTCAGGTGCTGGTGATTGTCGTGCAGAACGCGGTGGAGTATCGCAACCTGGGTGCGGCGACCTCCGATGCGACGTTCTTCCGCTCCATTGGCGGCTCCTTCGGCACAGCCGTCTTTGGGGCGATCTTCTCCAACCAGCTGGCAGGCCACCTGTCTTCCCTGGCTTCCACCTTGCCACCCGGTGTCAAGCTGAGCGCTGCTGAGGGTGTGGCATCGCTCCGGCTGTTGCCGCCAGCAGTGCAGGCAGAGGTGATCCATGCCTACGCCCTCTCGCTTTCGACGGTCTTCCTGGTGGCGGTGCCCATTGCGGCGCTGGCCTTCGTGTTCTCCTGGCTGCTGCCCGAGGTGCGAATGCGCACCACCACCCAGGCGACCGACGTGGGCCAGGCCTTCGCCATGCCGACCGCGCGTTCCTCACAGGAGGAGATCGAGCGCGCGCTGCACGTGCTGGCCAGCCGTGACAGCCTGGAGCAGATCTACCGCCGGTTGACGACTCGCGCCGGCATTGAACTCGATCCGCGCTCCACCTGGCTGCTGTTCCGTCTCCAGGAGCAGGCTCCCATTTCCCAGCAGGGCCTGGCGCAGCGCTTCCAGGTGCCGGCCGAGCAGCTCACGCCTTCCATTGCAACCCTGCGTGAGAAAGGACTGGTCGCGCTGACATCCCGGGCCGATGGTCAGGGAGAGGGACAGCTTCAACTCACCTCTGCCGGGCAGGAGAGGCTCACGAGCTTGACGACCGCCTTGCATGACAACCTGTCCGAATTGCTGGACGGCTGGTCGCCAGAACAGGAAGCCGAGCTGGCCACCCTGCTCCACCGGGTGACAGGCGACCTGCTGAGCGAAAAGAACACGAGAGAGTTACTCAGCACCCCTGCTTGAGTGGTGAGCTTTCAGAGCAAAGAGAGGAGGGAAGCGAATGTCACTGTACAACAGGTGACTTCGCACTTCATATTTCGCTGCATAACGACCGCGACCAAAATACCAAGGACAGTCCCACGATTGCGAAGTATCTTTCGCTCCAAAGAGAGGGACCTCTGCTAGGGGCTCTCAGCGGCAGCATCCTCCACCGCCCCCAGGGCTCGCAAGGTAGCGATCTCGGCCTGGGTCAGCCCTCGAATCCCGGTGATATCGAGCCGCTCGTAGGGCCGGTCGCGGCGCAGGGTGCGCAGATGCTCGCCACGCTCGAGCTCCCAGAGCATGATGGCTCCGTCATCCCCGCAACTGGCCAGCCTGCTGCCATCGGAACTCACTTTGATCGCGTGTATCGCCCCCTGATGCGCCTCTCGCACCCGCAGGCATTGCCCGCTGGCCAGCTCCCACCAGCGCAGCCTGCCGTCACTGCCCCCACTGATCAGCACCTCCCCAGCCGGGTGCCAGGCCACAGCAGAGGACGCTCCGGGGTGTCCCGCCAGAGCGCTATGACCTGCCCCCCAGGCAGGGTGCCGTTCCCCGCTCCGCGCCTCCCACACGAAGAGCTGTCCGCCCTCTCCCCCACCACCGGCAGAGGCCAGCCAGTTTCCGTCAGGGCTCCAGGCCACGCTCATGACGGCCTCATCGTGTCCCGCCAGTTGTCGGAGCAGCGTGCCATCAGTGGCATCCCACACGTAGACGTAGCCATCACTGCCTCCGCCGACCAGCCGTGTTCCATCGGGGCTCCAGGCCACATGGCGCAGGCGGGCCGGTTGCTGAGTCGGCCCAACCCAGCGCCGCGTGCCGGCTGGCATCTCCCATACCTGCGCTCCCCGCAGATAGCTCCCGCTCGCCAGCAGGCGCCCATCCGGACTCCAGGCCACGCCCAGAAAGATGGTCTCGACCGCGTCAGGGTCGCGCATCACTGCCAGACACACACCCGTAGTGGGCTCCCACACTCTGATGCCGTCATACCCTCCACTGGCCAGGAGCCGCCCATCGGGGCTCCACGCCACGCCTTGCACAAACTCGCGATGTCCACGCAACGCGCTCCGGGGTGCCGCCAGCGCGGCATCCCAGAGCGTCACCTGAGGATCTTCGCCGGCACTGGCCAGGAACCGCCCATCCGGGCTCCAGTCGAGGTCGTAGAGGGTGGCAGTGTAGCCCCGCATGACGCGCCGGCACTGTCCGCTGTCCACATCCCACACTCTGATGCCGTCATACCCTCCACTGAGCAGGGTGCGGCTGTCGGGTGCAAAGGCAATCGAGTAGATGGCGGCGGTATGACCCTGCAGGACTGCCCGCAGTCTCCCCTGCTCGGCATCCCAGAGGCAAATGGTGCGATCGAAGCCGCAACTTGTCAGGGTGCGCCCATCCGGGCTCCAGGCCACGCGCATCACCCGGTCGGTATGCCAGGAGAACGTCTGCAGGCAGCTTCGGCTTTGCAGATCCCACAGCTTGACGGTGCCGTCGAAGCTCGCGCTGGCGAGCTGCGCGCCATCGGGGGAGAAGGCCAGCCCGGGCACCCAGTGGCGATGTCCCGCAAGGTGCTGCACACCGGTACCAGGCTCCGGCGCCTCCGGCTCCCACAGCGCAATGCTTCCATCGGCGTAGCCACAGGCGAGCCGCCGCCCATCGGGGCTCCAGGTCAGCGAGTACACGGTGCCACCCTGACCCGCCAGCCGCTGCACCACCGTGCCACGGTGCGGGTCCCACACCTGAACGAGGGTATCATCCCCACCACTGGCGAGCAGGCGCCCATCAGGAGCAAAGGCGACCGTATTGATGCTTCCAGTGTGCCGGCCCATCCAGAGGAGCAAGCCGCTCTCGACGTCCCAGAGCTTGACGGTGCTATCCCACCCCCCGCTGGCAAGCCGCCGTCCATCCGGGCTGAAAGCCAGAGCAGACCCACCGGCGCTATGGGCCTGCCAGACCCGGTGCAGGCGCGGGCCTCCTTCCTGTACCCGCTCCCATACTCGCACCTCCCCGCTCCAGTTAGCAGCAGCCCAGTACTGCCCACTCTTGCTGATCGCGACCGTCGCGATGTCATCAAGGAGCTCGGTGAAGACGACCTCGTGCAGCATCGCCCCGGAAAGCCGCGCATCCTGCATCTCGACGCCTTGCAGGGAGGCCCCGCGAATGAAGAGCCTCGACAGGTCCAGGCCACGCAAGTGACCGCGCAGGGCCTTGAGCAGGCTGAGCACGTTGGCGGGACCATAGCCCTGGGTAATCGCATCCTCGGAGCGGAACTGCTCCAGCAGGCGCAGCAGGTGCGCCTCGACCTGTGCGTCGGCTCCCAGTTCCGAGTGCAGCTGCTCTAAGAGAGGATGCACCAGCAGGCGCACCTGGATCTCTCGCACATAGTCTTTGGCCTGCGCCTGCGCGAGCGCCACCTGGCGCAGGTGCTGGGGCTCACCCAGCACGATCTCCTGGCTGAGCCGTTCGCCCAACTCATCGCTGAGGTACTCCATCACCACCGATTGCAGACCAAAGCTGGCCTGCTGCCCCCGCTCCAGCAGCGAGCGCCGCGCGAGCGCCTCCAGGGCCTCCAACACCTGCGAGCGCAGCACCCGGGGATGCAGGACCTGCGCGAGCGTGTCGAGCGTCGTCCACTCGCGCAGCACGGCCAGCCAGGTGAGCAGCAAGTGCTCCAGCGGCGTGAGCCGTCCCACCTGCTGTCGCAGCAGCGGCCGCACGCCGTTGAAGATCAGCTCTCCCTCCCCGAGAAAGCGGTCGAGGTCTCCACCGAAGAGGTCGGAGACGACCTGCGCCACGATCTTGAGGGCCAGGGGATTGCCCGCGTAGCCGGTCACCAGCCGCTGCCAGGCCGCTGGCGGGCCGCGCAACTCCTTGTCGCTGAGCAGGACACGGGCGGCCTGGTCGTCCATCCCCCCCAGGCGCAGCGAGCGCACCGGGGAGCGCACCCCTTCCAAAGGCTCGATCTCCCTGGGCCTCTCGCGGGAGGTGAGCAGCGCACAGCTCTGGTGGGCCGCCTCGGCCAGGCGCTCGATCAGCCGCCCATAGCCCTCATAGCCCGGCAGATAGCTGCCTTCAGGGTCACTGCTTTGGAGCAGGGTCTCCAGGTTGTCGAGCACCAGCAGGCAGCGGCTCGCCTGCAAGCGCGCCACGAGCTGTTTGATGCGCTGCTCCAGCGAGGTGGGAAACTCTGCGGGAGGCGTCTGGGAGAAGAAGGTGATACAATCGGCAACCAGCTCTTCGCAGGAGGGGGCGTCCCGGACCGAGCGCCAGAGCACCGCCTCGAACTGCGGAGCCAGGCGACTCCCCAGGTAGGAGGCCAGCATGCTCTTGCCGATGCCGCCCATCCCCAGCAGCGTCACCACGCGGCAGCGCTCCTCGAGGATCCACCGGGAGAGTTCGGCTACTTCCACCTCGCGGCCCGCGAAATGGCTCACGTCGAGGGCCTCCACCAGGTTGACACGCGGAAAGGACGCCGACTCGGCGAAAGCAGGAGCCGCGAGCGTCCCGGCCCCTGGGGAAAGCGGGACAGGGGCAAGAGGAGCGAGCAGGCCCCGCAGCCAGTACTCATCCAACAGCACCTTCTGGTGGGCCGCCTTCCACAGCGCGCGGATCTCCTGCTCCTCGCGCCCGGCGGGAAACGCCTGCTGCTGCATCCCCAGGGTAATGAGCTGTTTGAGGCGCTCGGTTTTGGGGTAGCTCAGACCTCCCTCCCACTCCGCCACCGCGGGTCGGGAGACGCCCAGGCGCTCGGCCAGGCTCATTTGCGTCAGGCCGATGGCGGTGCGCAGCGTCAGCACCAACTGAGCGAAGGCGTAGTCGCGCTCCCGGTACCCATGTCTCTTCACGAGCGATCTCCTGATCTCGCGTGACCCGGCGCAGCGACACACTTTGAAGGAATGTGCAGTGACACGTCACCTGTTGGACGCTGACTTCAAGAGGCCCCATCCGCTATACTGATGAGTGTCGGGTGTGCCCGCTGCATGGGTGAATGCCTTCCTGGGGGCTGGGACACTGCCACATGGGCCCAGCCTCCCTGTTCTCTCCGCCTCTAGCATACCATATTTGGAGCGAACGCGCGAAGCTGTTTTCTTGAGCGATCCCGGCGCCTCCCCAGAGAGAGGAAAGCTATGATGGCTCATCCCTCTGCTTTTCTTCACGCTCCCCAGCATCCTCGACAGGCATGGTTTCCAGATTCTAACATGCGAAGCTGGAAACCACATCAGACAGGAAAAACGAAACGAGAGGCATAAGCATTTTCTGGAGTTAAAAGCCACTGGAGTCGAGTATCTCAAAAGCGTCCAATGTACAGCATATGTATCGGTAGGAGCGGGAAGACCCGGCCCGGGCTGTTTCCCATGCGGCATCATACTGCTGTTCGGGTCGAAGCAGTAGATCCCGGCGGTGAGCTTGTGCCAGCGCAGCCATGTCGCTGCATCTCACTACTGCTTCTGCAATCAGTTCGAACGTTAACACACTACACGTCTCACGGATGCAAAGACGCGATCGCCTACCAGCGGAGACGCTCAGAGCGACGGAGCCGTCATAGCAGGCGGAGTCAGGGAAAGCCTGGCACAAGGCGCAGGCCCTGCTCTGGCCCGACAGTGAACCGACCGATGTGCGCCGGGCCTTGCGCAACGCCCTAAGCCTGCTGCGCAGTCTGCTCGCTCCCTGCGAGGGAAAGGGGCTTGCCACGCTGGAGGCGGCACGCTTGTTCTGTAGCACAGGTGAAAGGTGTCAGAGCCAGGAGCGTGCCACATCGATGGCGCGAGATAACTGAACCGTTCGCCTCTCGTGCAATGAACAGAGACAAGAAGCCAGAAAGGATTCCCCTACCCAAGAAAGGAGACATCGATGGCAGAGGATACACCCACCGCTATCCACGATCTCGTGAG
>Ga0207646_10005479_pt1 | contig 13346 bp, 14 predicted proteins | sample KBSK5502metaG_FD_184343 | JGI IMG/M metagenome (GOLD analysis project Ga0207646, IMG submission 184343) | Corn, switchgrass and miscanthus rhizosphere microbial communities from Kellogg Biological Station, Michigan, USA - KBS K5-50-2 metaG... | ecosystem: Host-associated > Plants > Roots >... | reverse complement strand
GCGAAGGCGAAAGTCAAGAGGATCGGTTTATTGGTCCATCAGGGTTTCAGGTTGTAGGAGGCGGCCATCGGGCCGGCGCCGGCCTGGTACTTGCGAGCGCGGGCCAGTTCGGCGATCTGGCGGATGTGGCCGAGGTCGTGGAGCGCCCATTCATTCAACATCTGCGACATGGTGATCTCGCCGTACTCCTTGTGCAGGGCGAGGCGATCGCCCGCGCCGGCGGGCAGGTTGCGGAGGAACTCGATGTTGTTCTCGCGCTGCTCCTCGAAGTGATCGAAGGCATCCTCGGGGTCGGCATCCCGATAGAGGTCGAGATACATCTGCGCGTCGTCGGGCTCGAACTCGGGACGGGTCTCCGCCATGAAACGGTCGAGGCGCATGCGGTAGCAGTGGCCTTCGGAGTGCGACAGGTGGGCCAGCACCTCGGCGACGGAGAAGCGACCGGGCGCCGGCTTCCACCGGGCGTCCTCTTCGGTCAGCTCGGTCATCAGGCCGCGGAGAATTTCGGGAGTGGCCTCCAGCAAGTCCAGGCAGGGCAGTCCGTTTTCCGTCATGAGCTCATCCTACGACGTTCTCGCCGCCATCGACATGGAGCGTGTTGCCGGTCATCCCGTAGGTGGCGGGGTGGCACAGCGCGGTGATGCAGTTGGTGGTGCGAAGCCTGGGTCGGCGATGTCCGCTATGACGCGGGCATCCTGGTCATTCCCGGGATTGGACCGCGACCCGACACCTGAGCCCAGTCAGCGCTGAGATCGTGATCCATAGCGCCAGGACTCGGAAGGCAATAGTCGCGACGTCTCTCGTCTTCATCGGTCCTCAGCGTCCGTCCAACACTGAGATCAGCGGCGAGCCTCCATTCGAGCCGTGGCTCGTCCGCTGCATCTCATCGTTCGACGGCCGTCTCAATCACAGGTCCTCGGGCTTCAGTCCTGTGTGCTTGGCGATGCGAGCCAACATGCGTGGACCCACCTCTTCACCATCATGGAACGCAAACACGAAATCGAGAGAGCCAGCTCGCGAGAGCACGCGGTGAGAGCCAGACTGCCTCTTCAAGGACCACCCGATCCGAGTCAACGCGGCCAGCACACGTTGCGCCCGGGTGCTCGGCCAGTTGGTCACGCAGCGTCGAAGGAGATGTCGATGAGGTCTGGACCCGCCTCGCCATGCTCGAGGCGGTCGGCAACGACTCGAAGGGCCAACGCCTGCACCTTGGCTTGAGCCTCGGAGGCGGAAGCACCGTAAGCCAGTACACCAGGCAGCTCAGGCACTTCGGCCAGCCACCGCCCGTCCTCCTCGCGCTCGATCTCGACCCTGAACCGCACGGCCTATTCTACTCCCGGCGTGCTGCATGTCCGTCGAACCGAGATCAGCGAGCCTCCATGCTAGCCATGGCTCGTCAGCTGCATCTCGTTCTTTGGCGGCGGTTGCACAGATGTATCGCCTTGGGTTCGAGCCTTCTGGAACACGCGAACCATAAAAATGCTGCCATGAAACCCAATAACCACACCGTAACCGACAATGCCAAGACCAATCCAAAAACCCCAATCCCTGAACCTTGAATAGAACAGAAACACAACGCAACCAGTTAGCACCACGAAGAACGCGGACGCCAGCACGCCAAGCAGTGCATGCGATAGCTTACCGCGCCGGGCGAGGGTAACCATGAACTCAAGCTGTGCCTCTTCGCCCATCGTTCGTGCGACCCACACCCTTGCGGCATTGCTGGCGGATACCAGGAGAGAGGCCACCACCAGACTGACGGCGATCTGAGCGCTGAAGTATGGAACGACACAGACGGCGCTGGTGATTAGCGCGTATCGCCAGCCCAGCCTCCGCACAATAGGGTTGCTCTCGAGCACAAGGCCAGGCGTCATGAGGTACGTCGTCGCAAGGTCACCGATGCGTGCCGTCAGTAAAAGCGCGAAGAGCACATGACGCAGGTTGTCGCGGAGTATTTCGCTCAAGCACGCCCCTTCCGTCCGCCCAACACTGAGATCAGCGGCGAGGCTTCTTCGCTTGCGTCGGTCCGCTGAATCTGTTTGTTCGGCAGCGCCGTCTTCACGTCGTAATGACGCACAAGAAGGCCACTTGACAACGCCGAATGGTGAGTCAGTGTCAGACGCCGCGACCGAGTGAGGGACGGAAGGAACGGCGGCGACGAATCACTCGCTTTGCCGATCGCTCAAGATGCTCGACCACCGGTCGTCTCTCTGTTGCGTGGTCGTCTCTTCGATACGCGTGGCGATAGTCCACACGTGCCCCGAGGGATCCATGATCCAGGCGCTGCGATCACCCCAGAACTGGTTCTGCACGGGAACTAGGACCTGGGCGCCGCGTCCGACTGCGCGCTCGACGGTGCGATCGACGTCTTCGACGTAGACGAAGATCACTACAGGAGAGCTTCCATCCGGAATAGGCGCTCGGCTTGGCAAGCTCGGCCACTCGGTTTCGATCATGATCATCGCGGCCCCGATCGTCATCAACGCATGAGCGACCTTGCCATCAGGACCTGGCCTCCGACTGAGCTCGACCGCATCGAATGTTCCGGCGCAGAAGTCAATTGCGCCGGCCGGGTCGCGACACACCAGTCGTGGGATGACGACCGATGAGTTATCTGGAATGCCTTTGACCTTGGCTGCCATGCGTTTCCTCCGAGTCTCGCCGAATCCGTGACTCGCCTGTCTCGACGGTCGAACACCGCGCTAAGCTGCGGCGCTCCGGCTCGCCGGCGCCGTCAGCTTCAGCGCATTGTTCGGCGGCGTCCGCCAGCGTGAGTGATGTTGAGGCAGCTCGTGCTATGACGCAATGAGCGCAGCAAACTACTTCTTGGCTCTAGCCTTCTTCTCGGCCTCGGCCTCGGCCTCGATCTGCGACCGCTTCCTCTTGCCAGCCACCCAGCCCTCGTTTCGAGCGATGCCTGACGCCTTATCGTCGGTCCAGCCTTGCGTCACTCCTGCGGCATCACGCTTGCCCTTCAAGCCACGCTTGAAGCCCTCGGCCCTGGCCTTCTTGTTCTTCGGCATCGGCTCCTACCTCCCGGACGGACGATGGAGACCGGTCGCTCGCCTCCGAGCCGGTCACGTGGCGCCACTGGGCGCTCGTCAGTTCCGTCCTTCAACCGCGACCCTGCTACGTCCGCCGAACACTGGGGATAACCTGCGAAGCTCCGAAGTTGACCACGCTTCGCCAGGTTCATCCCCTTGTTCGGCCGCACGCCGCACGTATGACCTCCTCGGCCTGAAGCATGATGCGTTCATGCGGACGAGTGGTGGTAATGGCGCGCCAGGCATCCAGATTCCGCGACGGTTGCACCGAGTGCCGGGCCCTACGACGCACCGCCGGCATTCCGTTCCAGAACCACTGCCACAGCTCGTCGTGCAGCTCCAACAGCCCTGCGACCAGCTTCCTAAGGACTTCTGCGTCAGCCGCCGCAAACAGCGCACCGATTTCGGAAGAATCGGAAGTCTCACCGTGGGCGAATACGCTGTTGCGCAGGTCGCGAAAGCACCGTGCGTACGTCCTACGAAGGGCGTTCGTGCGCGTGCGGAGAGCCCGAAGGTCGTGCAGAGTCGGCGCCTTCAGTCCAGCCATGTACTCAGCCAGCCATGGTGGCTCGGGACCGCCCGCCCGCTTCCGACCGGCAATGGCGGCCGGGGAGAACAGCTGCGGATTTTGCCGCGCCAAACGAATTAGGGCGGTCCAAGTTGTGCTTCGACTTCTGGTCGAACACACGGCCCAGTGTGATCAGCAGCGATATCTGCAGAGATGACGCAAGCGTGAGCCAAAACAGCGAGTTCCTGCGGAACTGCACCTCCACGCGACGCCGCCTGCGCGCCATCCTGTGGATCGTCAGGTACGCATAGAGGTACTGCGACGCCTCATCCGTAGCCTTCCGGAAGACGTCTAGCTCTGCGGCGAACCTCGCTCCCTCGTCGTTCATCTCCTCATGTCGGCCGAACACTCAGTCAACTGAAAAGATAACACGATGAACACTGCGGCCGGCGCTTCAAGCCACTGATCCACCGACCGTTCCGTCGTTGACGCGACGAGAGGCTCGCGTTGGCCAAACAGCGTAACTGGATAAGGGCAGCGACCTAGACCTGTGGCTCGCAGCTCTGACAATGGCTATGACAGCGCTACTATTCCCTCTGCGACACACTGAGCGTTCCCATTCGCGCAAACAGTTGAGTGAGCACCTGCACGACGCGGACCAGGAGAGCGCGGGCACGGGTTCCGCGGCCGTTCGTCGAGAGAGACAACCCTCAGCCTAACCCTCTCCCTTGACAGGGAGAGGGGAAGGACGAATGCATTCAGCCGCCCGTGCCCGTGCCCGTTCCCGTCCGTAGCAAAGGTTGGCCTGCGTTACCGCGGCAGCAACGCCACGGCGCGCAGCGGCGCCCCCGAGCCTCCCGCGATCTTCATGGGAAGGGCGACGATCCACGCCCCCCGCTCCGGCAGCGCGTCGAGATGGTCCAGGTTCTCGAGGCCGGGGACGCTCGCGCCCATCGCGACGCGGTGGACGACGAAGTCCTTCGACGGCCCGTAATCGATGCTCGCGGTGTCGATTCCCAGCGCCGCCACCTTCCGCGTCTCCACCAGGAACCGCGCCGCTTCCTCGCCGTACGACGGGAAGTGCAGGCGCGAGGCGTCGCCCGGCGTGTCGTCGCCGAGGTAGCGCTTCTTGTCGGGCCAGCGCGCGCTCCAACCGGTGCGGAGGAGCACGATGGCGCCCGAGGGGATCGCGCCGTCGCGGCGTTCCCACGCGCGAACGTCCTCGAGGCTCAGGCGGTAGTCGGGGTCGGCGGCGGCCGGCCGCGACACGTCGATGACGACCGCCGGGCCGATGAGCCGTTCGAGCGGGATCTGATCCACCGCCGGCTTGCCCTCCGCGAAATGGATCGGGGCGTCGAGGTGCGTCCCACCGTGCTCGGGCGCGCAGAAGCTGTTGGCCGAGTAGAAGTAGCCGGCGTCCGTGGGGCCGTAATGCAGCCGCTTCAGCTCGAACCCGGACGGCGCCGTCGGCCAATAGGGCGTCTTCTCGTCGAAGGGATGCGTGAGGTCGACGGCGCGCGCGGTCTTCAGGTCGATCGTCTGCGCGGAAGCCGCGCGGCAGAGCCCCACCGCGGCAAGAGCGGCGGCGAGAGCCGCACGAGAGAGGGCCGGAGAAAGCATGTTGACCTCCTGACGACGTTGAACGATATGTCGGCGGCCCGCGCGCAGACAAGCCGGCCGACAAGCGACGCGGGCTGGGGTAGGCTTGCGCAACCGAAGGAGGCGAGCATGGCCCGAGTTCCCCTGCTGGAGCGCCTCGGACTGCACCGCCCGGAGCTGCGGGCGTGGGCCATGTACGACTGGGCCAACTCCGCCTTCTGGGCCACCGTCATCCTGATCTTCCCCATCTACTTCATCAAGGTGGCCGCGGAGGGCGTGCCCGTGGCGGTCGCCGAGACGCGCTTCGCTACGGCCACGGCCGTCGCCATGACCATCGTGGCCCTCCTGTCTCCGGCTCTGGGCGCCATCGCGGACTACGCCGGAATCAAGAAGAAGATGCTCGGAGCGTTCCTGGCCGTGGGCGTGGCGGCCACCGGAGGCATGTACTTCATCCACCGCGGCGAGTGGCGGCTGGGGGCGACCCTGTTCGTCCTCGGCAACATCGGCGTGGCGGGCACCCTCGCTTTCTACGACTCGCTCCTCCCCCACGTGGCCCGGCCGGACGAGGTGGACCGCGTCTCCACCGCCGGCTACGCGCTGGGTTATCTCGGCTCGGGGATGCTGATGGCCGTGAACCTGCTCATGATCCAGAAGCCGGGGCTCTTCGGCCTGTCCGGGCCCGAGATCGCGATGCGGCTCTCGTTCCTGAGCGTGGCCGTGTGGTGGCTCGTCTTCTCGATCCCGCTGTTCCGGACGGTGCCCGAGCCGCCCCGGCGGCTGGAGGCCGACGAGACCCCTCGCCAGAACCCCGTGGTCGTGGGGTTCATCCGCCTGGGCGAGACGCTTCGCGAGCTGCGCCGGTACCGGCAGGCGTTCCTGCTCCTGCTGGCCTTCCTCGTCTACAACGACGGGATCAACACGATCATCCGCATGGCCTCGGGCTACGGCACCGAGCTGGGGATCACCCAGGGCGCGCTCATCGGATCCGTGCTCGCGGTCCAGTTCGTCGGGATCCCCTTCTCCTTCCTGTTCGGGATGATCGCCGGGAAGATCGGAGCCAAGCGCAGCGTATTGTGCGCCCTCGTCGTATACGTCGGCATCACCGTGGCCGCCTACTACATGAAGACGGCGCTGCACTTCTTCGTGCTGTGCATCCTGGTCGGGACCGTGATGGGGGGGGCGCAGGCCCTCAGCCGTTCGCTCTTCTCGACCATGATCCCCCGCCACAAGTCGTCGGAGTTCTTCGGCTTCTTCGGCGTGTTCGACAAGTTCGCGGGCATCCTCGGCCCCGCGCTGTTCGGGACCGTCATCGCCGCCACCGGCTCGGGGCGCAGCGCGATCCTGACCCTGATCCTCTTCTTCGCGGTGGGGGCCGCCATCCTCGCCTTCGTCGACGTGGAGGAGGGCCAGCGGGTGGCCCGGGAGGCGGAAGCGGCCCTCACAGATGCAGGCGCATCTCGTTCGTCGGCGTGAACCCCAGCGACTCGTAGAGCGGCCGCCCCTCGTCGCTCGCGTGGAGGTAGACGGTCGTCATCCGCTGGCTCCGGCACCACGCGATCATCTCGTCCATCAGCCGCCGCGCCAGGCCTCGCCGCCGGTAGCCGGGCTCGGTGTACATGTTGACGATCCATGCCCGTTGCGGGCTCGGGTCGCGGGGGCTGGAGTGGTAGGGCAGCATGATGATGCCGCCGCCGGCCACGACCCGCCCGTTCTCCTGCGCCAGCCAGCCACGGTAGCTTCCGTCCCCCAGGGCCCGCGCGAACAGCGGCCGCGAGCCCGCGTCCATCGCGTCGAGGGCCGCGCGTTCGCGGTTTCCCATGTCCGCGAACATGCTCCGCCGGTGGTGCATCACCACGTCGAGGTCGGCGGGCGTGGCCTCGCGGATGGAACGATCTGCGCGGAGCGAAGCGCGCCGCATTCAGAAGGTGATGCCGACGCCGAGCCGCAGCGTCTTCACGTTGTCGCCATGCTTGAAGAAGATCTGGAAGTCGGCGGCCAGGCGCAGGGCGACGCTGGCCTCGGTGTTGATGTCCATGCCGAGGCCCGTCATGCCACCCCACCACGTCTCCGACGCGCCCTGGAAGCGGGTATGTCGCAGACCGCCCAGCACGTGCATGAAGGGAGCCGAGTTCCGCGGCTCGCCGAACCCCAATCGCGGCCCTCCGGTCAGGGTGAACGTCTCGAACGTGCTTCCGGCTCGCGAATCGCGGTGATACCCCGCATCGAGCTCCAACGCCGTCGTGCCGCCTCCGGCCAGGGACGCGAAGGCGCCCACCGTCGCGCTCCCACCCCCCGTCTCGAGGTATCGCAGGTACGCGTAGCCCACGGACAGCTTCGGGCCGTCGAAGGCCGAAGCCGTCGCGGCCATGGAAACGAAGCCGACCAGCACCAAGAGGGATCTGCGCATGGGGTTTTCTTCATCCTTTCACAAACCGACGGCGCCTTGATTGTATCGTGGGCGCACCAGGAGGAATCCGTGCCCATCCTCACGTCGATTCGAGCGTGTCGCGGCGTGTTGCTCCTCGCGTTGGCCGTCGGCCCTCCGCTTCCCCCGGTCCAGCTCACCGCCGAGCAGGATCACCAGAGGATCATGGATCTGCTGCACATCACGTCGGTGCGCCGGGGTGCCGACGGCCGGAACCCCCAGGCGCCCAACGCCGCCAACTACGACGAGTCGAAGGCCAATCCCTACCCGAACCTGCCGGACCCCCTGCGGCTGAAGAGCGGGGAGAAGGTCACGAGCGCCGAGATCTGGTGGAAGCGGCGGCGCCCGGAAATCGTCGAGGATTTCGACCGGGAGATCTACGGTCGGGTCCCGAAAGAAACACCGAGGGTGAACTGGGAAGTGGCCGGCACGACCAGGGACACGAAGGGGACGGTACCGGTCGTCACCAGGCAGCTCGTGGGCCACGTCGACAATTCCGCGTACCCTCTCGTGAGCGTCGACATCCAGTTGTCCCTGACGACGCCGGCGAACGGGACAGGGCCGGTGCCGGTCATCATGGAGCTCGCTTTCGCCGGCGGTGGCGCCTTCGGCCGCGGCGGGCCGGGTGATGGTGGGCCGAGCTGGCAGGAACAGGTTGTGGCCAAGGGCTGGGGCTACGCGCTCCTCGCGCCGACGAGCGTTCAGGCCGACAACGGGGCCGGCTTGACGCAGGGCATCATCGGCCTCGTCAACAAGGGCCAGCCGCGCCGCGTGGACGACTGGGGCGCCCTGCGGGCCTGGGCCTGGGGAGCCAGCCGCGCCTTGGATCATCTCGAAACCGAAAAGGCCGTGGACGCCCGGCACGTCGGCATCGAGGGCCTTTCCCGCTACGGCAAGGCCGCGATCGTCGCCATGGCGTACGACCCGCGCTTCGCGATCGCCTTCGTCGGTTCTTCCGGCGAGGGCGGCGTGAAGCTTCATCGCCGCAACTGGGGCGAGCTGGTCGAGAACCTCGCCGGGACCGGCGAGTACCACTGGATGGCCGGCAACTTCCTCAAGTACGCGGGCCCGCTGACCTGGGATGATCTGCCCATCGACGCGCACGAGCTGGTCGCTTTGTGCGCGCCGCGCCCCGTGTTCATCAGTTGTGGCTCGTTCCAGGTCGAGGGCGGCTGGGTGGACGCCCGAGGCATGTTCCTGGCCGCCGCCGCCGCGGGGCCGGTCTACCGGCTCCTGGGCAAGAAGGACCTGGGGACCACCGAGTTTCCGCCGATGGAGACGGCCCTGATCGAGGGCGAGGTGGCTTTCCGGCAGCACGGCGGAGGACATACGACCGGGCCGAACTGGCCGACGTTCCTGGCGTTCGCCGACCGGTACCTCTCCTCGCAAACGACGAGATAGGTCGAGCGGCGCCTCTCACCTGTAGAGCCGGCCCTCGTGCGTCTTCCGGTGATACTCGAACAGCGTGAGCTCCACGCGCCGCACCGGCACGCCCAGGGCGCGCGCGTGCTCTCTCAGGATGGACAGGTACTGCTTCCAGTCGGCGAAGACGAAGCCGACGCCGTGAGGCTTCTTCTCGACCGAGCCGATCTCGAACAGCAGTTGCCAGGCGCGGATGTCGATGACGCCGTAGCGTTCCGGATCGATGAGCGTGAGGATCGCGGACGCGGTCGGAATGCTGACGCCATTCAGGCCGGTCAGCAGCTCGAGTCGCCGGCGCTCGTCACGGGTGCGGAGCACCTCACGTGACGTCCGGCGCACGGCGGCCGCCGTGTTGCGCCGGTAATGGTGCATCGCTCGCGAGCTCTTCCAGCGACACATCTTGATGAACTCGGTCCGGGAGAACTGCTTCGCCCGCTTGATGTGCCGGAGCTCCCGAAGGAGGGCGGCCGTGGGCTCGGCTTCATCGGTCGGACGCTCGCGCCTCAGCAGCTCGGCCAGGCTGCGATAGCGCACTCCCGTCAGAACTCCCGGCTCACGCCCGCGAAGATGCCGAAATCGGTCGTGGCCTGCAGGTTCTTGATCCCCTCCAGGAACCCGCCCTCGATCCGCCAGCCGCGGGACAGGTCGACCTTGGACCCCAGCTTCAAGTAGGCATGCAGGTCGGGATATCCGTCGAGGTTCCGGGCCAGCCGTCCCGCCCCGCTCGCCTCGGCCAGGAGGCTCCATCGCCATCCCGGCCTCCATTCCAGGACGAGGAACCCGTGCGGCCGGAGCCGGGCGTAGTCGACGCCGTCGAGGACCTCCGCGCCGAAGACCGTCGCGCCGGCCCCGAGATACACGTCGAAGGCCGAGCCGAGGCGGTGCGCGGCCAGGAGCTGGGCTCCCGCGTCCACGCCCCCCCCCGCGAACGGTCCGGTTCCGTTCGGCAGCGCCACGCGAAGGGCCACGGCCGTGCGCCAGCCCGTCGCGGGGCGCGACAACGCCCACTGCGCGCTCAGCTCGGCGCGACCGAGCCCCGTCCCCGCTCGCGTGTCCCAGTTCACCGCGGGCTCGCCGCCGTGCTCCGCCTCCACCCGGAACAACCCGTCGGGAAACACCGACCGCGCGTTGCCCGGCAAGTGCACCACGGAGTGCCACCAGTCGATCACCCCGTCGAGGATCCCGCCCCCGCGCCACTGCACGGCCAGCCGCGCCCCCAGCGTCAGCGACGGCGTCACGCCGCGGCGCACCTCGATCCCCATCGTGCGGTGCTCCCCGTCCACGATGAACTTCAGGTCCTCGACGTCCCCCGGGAAGCGCCATCGCCATCCGAAGTCGTTGCCCCAGTCGCCGTCGAGCCGGACGCGCGTCGCGCCGCCGGGCAGCGGATCCGGAGAGAGGGCGGGGAGGGTCAGGTGGGGCTGGGCGACGAGCCACTCCTCGCGGGTCTCGAGCGGCCCGCGGCCCGCAAAGGAAGACGCTGTGGGCTGCGCGGATGCCGGACGGGCGGCGGCCACCAGCAGCACCGCCAGCACGCCTCGGACGTCGCGGGAGATGAGGTTGGTCAGCGGTCTTGTCCCGGGGGTGACAGCTCCCGCAGCAGGTCGACCAGCTCCCGCGCCGCGGGGGGGACACGGCGATCGGGCTTGAGCAGCAGGTCGCGCGCCTCCACGGGTTCGCCATACACCTGCTCGTTGGCGTTGCGGTCCTGCTTCACGACCGCCCCCTCGAGCGAAACGCCGGCAAAGAGGCCGCGGCTCCGGGAATAAGCGAGGATCTCCGCGTGAAGCTGGAGGTCGGTGGCCGCCTCCGCGCTCCGGCCCTTGGGCCCCGCCGCCACCGAAGCATCCGCCCCCAGGGTGAACTTGCTCCGGAGGAGATGGTCGATTCCCTTCGGGTTCATGATGAGGAACACGTAGTCGGCCGACTGGCCGCCGATCTGCAGGCCCACGCTCGGCCCGCCCATCTCGATCATCGCGGGAGGGCCCCAGGGCCCCCGGCCGCCGTCCTTCCGGCACGTCACCGCCCCCTTGCCGTAGCGGCCGCCGACACCGAGGGCGAGCTTCTTCACTCCCGGCACGACGGCCACGCACTCGGCCTTGCTCAGCAGGTCCCTCGGGATGCCCTCGGGCATGTGGGCGATCGCCTCGAGCACGGCGCGGCAGGCCGCGAGCCGCTGAGTCTCGCGCACCTGCGCGGGCGCGGCGACCGCCCCGCCGAGGACCAGCGCCGCCAGCGCCTGCGCCCTTGCGAAGCGTTTCATGGGAGACCCTCGGCTCAGGGCCGCCTCTTCGCCTCGACCCTCGATAGCTCGTCGTAGAGGTAGATGGCCGACCGCATGACCTTGCGCCAGTCCCCCAGATGCAGGCTCTCGTTCTCCGAGTGCGCGTTGCACGGGGGATCCTCGACGCCCATCAGCAGGCACGGCGCGCCGCCCAGCAGATCGGCGAACGGCTGGACGAATCCGATCGATCCCCCGGCCCCGATCATGGCCGTGTCCTTGCCGAAGCCCGCCTTCAGGGCCCGGCGGGCGGCTTCGAAGGCGGGTCCCTCGGGATCCGTCGTCCACCACGGCGTCGTGCCGTTGAGCTTGGCGGTCACCTTGGCGTTGTAGGGCGGGTTGGCCGTGAGCTTCTTGATGAGGAGCCCGCCGGCCTTGCGGCCTTCCATGTTCGGGACCGTGCGCAGGGACAGGCGCGCGCGCGCCGAGTCCACGATCTGGTTCGACGAGCCCTGGATGGGATGGGACTCCATCGCGATCACCGTCAGCGAGGGCCGCGTCCAGATCCTCTCGTACACCGAATAGCCCTTCTCCCCCGCCAGCTTCAGACCGTCCACCAGCCCGCCGTCCTTCTTGAACTTCTTCTCGTCGAAGGGGAGCTTGCGGATGCGCTGGAGCTGCTTCTGGGACGGCTTGGCCACGTCCCGGTAGAGGCCGGGGATGTCGAGCGAGCCGTCCTTGTTCTGGAGGCCGGCGATCAGCGTGCACAGGATCTGGACCGGGTCGGGCACGGGTCCGCCCCACATCCCGCTGTGGACGGGATGGTCGAGGCACTGGACCTCGACGTCGACCTGGCAGATGCCGCGGAGCTGGTACGTGAGGGCGGGGACGCCGGTGTCGAAGTTGGCGGTGTCCGAGAGCACGATGAAGTCCGCGCTCAGCTTGTCCCTGTACTTCTCGAGGAACTTGCCCAGGTTCTCGGAGCCGATCTCCTCTTCGCCCTCGATGACGAACTTCACGTTGCAGGGGACGTCTCCCGAGGACTGGAGGTACGAGGCGACCGCGGCCACGTGGGCCATCACCCCGGCCTTGTCGTCGGCGGTGCCGCGGCCGTAGAGCCGGCCCTTGCGCTCGGTCGGCTCGAAGGCGGGGCTCAGCCACTTCTCGGGACGCCCCGGCGGCTGCACGTCGTGGTGCCCGTAAAGGAGGATGGTGGGGGCGCCGGGCCGGTGCAGCCAGTCGCCGTAGACGTAGGGATGCACCTCGGGGATCTCGAGCACCTCGACGTGCTCGATCCCCGACCGCCGCATGGCGTCCGCCACGGCGTCGGCCGAGCGCCGGACCTCGGAGGGGGGAAATCCCTCCGCGGAGACGCTGGGGACGCGCGAAAGCTCGACGAGGGTCTTCTGGAAGTCGCCGAAGTGACCCTCGAGATGATCGAGCGCCGCCTGCACCGTGCCGTTCGCCTTGGCCATCCTTCCTCCTTCGCTCCTTCCCGCAGTCTACTGCTAGCGGCGCTCCACGACCATCATCGTCATGTCGTCGTGCGGCCGGACCGATCCGCAGAAGGCCAGCACGTCCACGCGCACGGATTCGATGAGGTCGGGGCTGCGCAGCGCATGGTGGGAGAGAAGGAAGCTCTCGAGCCGCGGCTCGCCGTACTCGCGGTCGTCGGGGTCGAAAGCCTCGGTGATACCGTCCGTGAAGAGGAACAGGCGCTCCCCCGGCGCCACCGTCTCACCGCGCTCGTCGAATGCGGACCCGGCCACCACGCCCAGCGCCACCCCGGTGCTCCCCAGCCGGGTCGCTCCCGCGGGCCGCAGCAGGAACGGCGCGTTGTGGCCGGCGTTGACGTAGTGGAACGTCCCGGTCGCGGGATCGAGCTCGGCATAGAAGAGCGTGACCAGGCGATTGCGGGGGATGTTGGCGCAGAGGTGGTCGTTCAGCGTCCGCACCAGCTCCGCGCCGCGGAAGCCGGCGGTGATGAGGGTACGCAGGCTTCCCTGCAGAAGGGCCATGAGCAGCGCGGCGGGCATTCCCTTGCCCGCGACGTCGCCCATCGCGAGAGCGATGCGGCCGTCGGGCAGCGGGATGATGTCGAAGTAGTCGCCACCCACCGTGTTGGCG
>Ga0207646_10005478_pt1 | contig 13347 bp, 14 predicted proteins | sample KBSK5502metaG_FD_184343 | JGI IMG/M metagenome (GOLD analysis project Ga0207646, IMG submission 184343) | Corn, switchgrass and miscanthus rhizosphere microbial communities from Kellogg Biological Station, Michigan, USA - KBS K5-50-2 metaG... | ecosystem: Host-associated > Plants > Roots >... | reverse complement strand
TCCGCTGCGGTTGCTTAACCGCCAGCATGTGCTTCAAGATGTCTTTGACAATTGTCATAGGCCATTCACTGTTCAATCTGGATTTGGACACTCACATTGAACCAGTTCATGGCCTATTTTTCTAAGAGCGTTTCTGAAAAGTCTGGCCCCAGCGGGGCCTCATGTTGATAGCTATCGGCGCACCCTTCAATCCAGCTCCGGAGGAGCGAAATATGAGATATTTCGCTCCTCCGGAGCTGGAGGTAGCACTGGAACCGGTGGCTATAAACATGCTGCTCCTCCGGAGCTAACTTTTCAGAAACGCTCTAAGAGGTTGTTTGAAACTTACGTTTCGCTCGCTTTTGAGCGAGATTTTCAAAATGCTCCCTGAGCGGGTAAGGTCAGGGAATGATCGAGAAACTGCTTGAGATAATTGGGATCGAGCGAGTCGATGACATTCCACTGCTGTGGGAGCAATTGAAAATAATGGGAGTCATCCGGCTCTTTGATAAACATTTTCCGCCACACCCCAACTGGGAGGGTGATCTGACACCTGGAGAAGTCATTGCCTGCTTCATCCTGTCGCACGGAAACCATCGTGTCTCGCACCTTGAGAAATGGGCCGCACAGCATGTGCATTTGCTGGAGGCCTTGACTGGCAAACGGGTCCGTGCGCTGGATTTCAGTGATGACCGCTTGGCTGACCTCTTGAAACAAATGGGGGATCGCACAACGTAGCAGCCGTTCGAGCAAGCGTTGAGCAGTGGGCTGCTGCGCACTGACGACTTGAGGGTGGAGATCGTGCGCCTGGATGCGACCAGCGCCCAGACCTACGCTGGAGCGAGCGAGGAGGGGCTGTTTCAGTTCGGCCACAGCAAAGATCATCGGCCCGATCTGGCGCAAGTCAAGCTCTCTCTGGCGACGCTTGATCCCTTGGGATGGCCCGCTTCGACCACCATCGTCGTGGGCAATGCGGCTGACGATCTGCTCTATGAACCGGAGATCACGCGGGTGCGCGAGACGACCGGCAAACGCGGCCTGCTCTATGTCGGCGATCAAAAGATGGCCGCGCTTGCCACGCGCGCCTTGATTGGCGGCGGCGGCGATTATTACCTGTGCCGGCTGGGATTGAAACAACTCTCCCCAGCGGAACGCGAGGTCTTGATTGAGGAGTTCTTTGCCTCGCAGCACGAACCGCAGATCATCAGCCAGCCGGAGACGGCGCAACCGCTCGGTGTCGGCTTCGAGATCACCGTCTTGCGGACGTCTTCTTTTACTGGCGGTTATCGCGCCACTTGGACCGAACGCATCCTGGTTTTCAGTGCTTTCGAACGTGCCCAGCGCGAAGCACACAAGCTGGATGAGGCGGTCGCCGGTGCCCAGCGCGAGTTGTTGCAGTTGAACGAACATAAGCAGGGCAAAAAACGTCTCGATGCGGAGCACACCGCCCAGGCTTGCGCGGAGGTCGTCAAGCGCCAAGGGGTTGAAGGCATCGTCAACTTCAGCGTCGAGACTCAGGTCACAGCACGTGAGGTGCGCGCGTGGAAAGATCGCCCCGCCCGCACCGAGCGCGAAGCTCGGCACGAAGTCAAAGTCGGGCTTGATCAAGCAGCACTGCGAACAAGACGACAACAACTAGGCTGGAGCTGCTACGCGACCAATCACACCCGAGACCGACCGCCGTTGCCACGAGCCATGCTGGCTTATCGCGGGCCGCAAGCCGATGACCAACAAATGAATCAATCCGGCGACATGCAAATCAAGCTTCAAAAACAGCGGCAGCAACCCCAATCGGCGGCCTTTGAACCGGCCAAATCCTTGCTCGATGGTGTGCGGTCGCTGTGCCTCGTCCAATTTGTGGTCCGGCGTCAACTGGCCACAGCCACAATCGAGAGTGAGCCTCAGATCCAGGGCTTGTATCCGGGACAAGCCTCTTGTGCCACGACGCGCCCGACCACCGAGTTGATGCTGGCGGCCTTCGAAGGCGTGAGTCTGATGATCGGCAAAAACGAGAAGGAACAGACGGTCGCTTGGTTGACTCCGCTTAACGAGTTGCAGCAGCGAATTCTTGATCTGCTCGGCTTCTCGCAGGAAATTTATCTCCGACTGGTTACGCATTTTCAAAATCTCGCTCCTGAGTGAGCGAAACGTAAGTTGAAAGGTTGAGCTTGTCGATCTGGTCGGATAAGTTTTGGGTATGGAAAACAAAAACTACCCGACCGATCTGACCGACAAGCAATAGGACTATATCAAAGCCTTGATTCCGCCGCCAAAGCCTAGTGGCCGCCATCGCACCACTGATGTGCGGCGAGTCATTGACGCGGTCTTCTATCGCAAGGACAACGGTTGTAAATGGCGTGCCTTGCCGAATGATTTCCCGAATTGGCAGACGGTCTACAGCTACTTTCGCCAGTGGAAGCTGGGTGGTACTTGGCAACGCCTGCACGACAGATTGCGCGCCCAACTCCGGCAGCAACAAGGCCGTCATCAGCATCCCACGGCCGCGATCATTGATAGTCAAAGCGTCAAGACCACGCATCTGGGCGGCGTGCGCGGCTTTGATAACGGGAAGAAAGTCAAAGGGCGCAAACGCCACCTGCTGGTGGATACCGAAGGCTTACTCTTGCGCGTCAAAGTCACGGGCGCGGAGATTTCCGATCAAGCTGGCGCCTTGCTCTTGCTCGCCCGCTGGAACGGTGCGTGCAAAAAAATCCGCCGGATCTGGGCCGATGGCACCTATCGCGGCTCGTTGCTGACGACCCTGGCTTTGAGCTTGCACATTGTGTGGCAAGTTGTCTTACGTCCAGAGCAAGCCAAGGGCTTTATCCTGCTGGCGCGGCGCTGGGTAATCGAACGCACCTTCGGCTGGTTCAATCACGCGCGCTGTTTGAGCAAAGACTACGAACGCCTAACCGAGAGTAGCGAAGCGTGGATTTACATTACCATGACGCACTTGATGCTCCGCAGGCTAGTGCCTGCCTAACTTTTTAAACAACCTCTAATCCCTTTCGCTCAAAAAATGTCCGAAGTATTGTAAAAGGTGGAACCAAGACTAAACGATGGAGGAGACCAAGATGCATTTGACCATTAGCAAACAAAGCTTTCTAAAAGAGCTAAATTTTATTCAAGGTGTAGTTGAAAAGAAAAACACTATTCCAATCCTCTCTAATTTACTTCTTGAAGCCTATAATGGCACTTTAGGGATCAAAGGAACGGATTTAGATGTCTCTATCTCTACAACCTGTGACGCTGAAGTTAAAAAAGAGGGCTCAATTTGCATCCAGGCCAAAAAGCTTTTCGATATTATCAGGGCGTTGCCTGATGCAATGATAGAAATTAAATGTGGGGAGCAGGACCAAGTAAATATTACTTGTGAGCGCTCACGGTTTAAAATGCTTGGGCTATCTAAGGATAATTTCCCGGAATTTCAGGAGTTCAAAAGACCCTTTGCCAACCTCTCCGCAGATCTATTCCGGACCTTTATCAGCCGGACAATCTTTGCCATCACGAACGAAGAATCGCGCTACGCTTTGAACGGAGCGAAATTCGAAGTTTCAGGAAATGGGGTGAGAATGATTGCTACTGATGGCCATAGGCTTTCATTCATCGAGAAAAGAGAACGAATTGATGAAGGCATCAAGATCGACGTAATCATTCCTAAGAAGACTCTTTCAGAATTGGGAAAGTTAAGTGCGGAGACAGAAGAATCAATTGAACTCGGCAAGGATGAAAATCATTTGTTCTTTAGAGTTGGCAAACGTCTGCTCGTTTCTCGCACACTTAGTGGGCAGTTTCCGAATTATGAACTCGTGCTGCCTAAGGACAACAATAATCGCATCCCCGTCGAAAGCGAGCGGGTGGCTGGGGCAATTAAACGGGTGGCTTTGATGGCTGATGAGCGATCACACGCAATTAAATTTGATATTGGCAATGGGCAGATCAATATCACCTCCCAGGCTGCAGATCTCGGTGAGGCAGGAGAAACACTCCCTGTAGATTACAGCGGCGAGGCAATCACCGCTGGATTTAATGCGCAGTATCTCCACGATTTTTTCAGTGTAGTTCAGGGTGGAGAGGTAATCTTTGAATTTAAGGACGGGAATTCCCAAGCGCAGATTAGGCCTAGTACTGATGGCGAATATGATTTCCGCTACATCATTATGCCAATGCGATTATAAGATAACAGGAGGGGGTAGTCGTTTTGTGTAAGTGGTCATAATAATCAGACCACGAGTCTAAAGAAGGAGAACCAATATCGGTAGCCGTCATGATGTGATGCGTCACCACCACGGATGAAAATGGGCGCGAGTTGCGCTGGGCTCTGGTTGGTCCATTCAATTAATCGTTTTTGCCTAGAAGCTTTATCTCTGGTTTTCCAGCCGCTAGTAGATAATTATCCAAGTTGAGCCTGATTGTTCCGCCTGCATCACTGAAAGATTCGTCCAGACCTAGTTTACGTCTTCGATGTCGGCGCCAGTAGAAAAGGGATCCGCCAGCGAGGATTCCGAGCATAGCTGCGCCGATAATCGCAAGGCCAATCATATAAAACGTAGTGAAGAGGAATTGAGCTGTCCGCTTAGCCTCTTCAATGGCGGCTTTATCAGGCGGTCGGTATGGCAGAGGGATCGCGGTTGACTTGTCTCCTTCCCAATAAACCCTAGCGGTGTATTTAATCTGGCCAATAATTTCCTGAGCTGCTTTTGCATCTCTGACATTAACAGCCTCGATAATATAATTGCCTACTCGCCTAATCAGGCGATGCTCTCGTTCTTGGGAAGGAAGAGAATTGAAGTGACTTTTTAATTCCGCATAGCTATCCGAGGCCAACTGCGGCGTGTGATATTCAAAAATGATTAGGCTCATTTGCCCGCCACCATTGGTATAGTCGGCTGTGGTGGCCTCTGCTCCTCCAGTAAATCTGATGATATCCTTGAGATCATTGAATGCTGGCAGTTGGGCAATGGCGGCGGGTCCAACCAGATACTTTTCGCTGTCTGCAACCTTGCTTTGCGGGGGTAGGTGCGACGGTAGAGGCGGGAGTTCGACAGGTCCATCAGCTAGATGCTGTTGGATTGCATCAACAAGGTCGGGGGCTATCTGTGCTTTCTCAAGTGAGGTTGACCCACCGCATGAAATGCTGATCATAAAGCGGCCCACTGGAAACTCTTGGCGACACGGTGATAACGACCCACGATTAAATGTGAACAACCCGTAAGCGCCTGATGGGTATTGCATCTCGAACGCTTCGACCACAACTTGGTTCTTTCCGTCTGTATACACCCGCGTGATAACTGATCGCAGCCCATACTCCAAATAAACCTCGGCACCTTGGACGACAGCAAACCTCTCAGGGGTCAGGTTACGTGGCTCACTCACTGCATGCCAAAGAGATCCTAATCGTGCTGGCAGCACCTCTCTACTTATTTGTTCACTATTGTCACTACCTGTCTTGGCTGATTGAGCATTCTTCTGGCCCAAGGTGGAAGAGCCTAGAAAGAGAAAGATTGAGGCGAAAACTAAAACCAGCCGGAAGCGAGAAAAGGCTTGAAGATCGTTAGTTGAGTTGAGCTTTGGCAATGCAACCCTCCCTATACCGCTTATGCCGATGGGTCGCCGCGCCGCTCAGCGCATCTTGGAAGTTTAAAGTCGGCCAAGTATTAGCCTGCGATGTTCAATTCCAAAGGTGCAACTGGTCCAGAATTAGATCTGCGTATTTGCGCGGGTCACAGATATTCCTCATCGGTATTTTACCAGCCTCCGCCGCGCTGTCAATAATCACATCCCCGACGCCTATTAAACGCTCGCCGAGCGTAGCGCTGGTCGTCACGTCCTGGACATTGCGGAGTGGGATATTGCGGATGGTCTTGGACAGGAGGCCAAACTCAATCTCGATTTTGGTGCTGGTTAGCGTATAGATCACGCGGTTGCGCCGCACATGGCGGTAAAAGGGGATAGAGAAGAATGCTGCCGCAATGACTAAAACAGCCCAGAGGGGCCCCCCGAAGTGACCGATCACTCCGGCAACCAGCAACGAGCAGACTGCTGCCACTAAATATGCCACCCCCACTGAATAAAAGGCGGGGCGGATGCGGAAAATAACCCTCTCGCCTTGAGGAGTTGGGCTTGTCATTATCCTACGGGAGGCAGCTTCGATTGGCGCAAGCGGTGAGGGGTAAACCTGGGAAGCCGCGCTCGACTGATTACTAATTTGGACATTGGCTCCACAAGCGTTGCAATATAGGCTATCTGGAGGCAAGGACTTTCCGCAGTGATGACAATACATGTGCCGAATCGGTTGTCGCGTGTAAGCGTCTAGTTATGATCTCTCCAGAAAATCTACCAGGGCTCGATTGAAGTCATCAACCCGTTCAAGGTTTGATAGGTGGCCAGCCCCTTGGATTGCTTCGAGCCGCGCATCTGGAATCAACCGGCCCATCTTCTCAGCCTCGCTTGGTGGAGCGAGCCCATCTTCACTCCCAACAAGTACTAATGTTGGGCAGTTGATCTCAAGTAGAAGCGCAGTAGAATCTGGGCGCTCCGCCATCCCTATCAAAGCTCTGGCAATGCCCTCTGCCTGATTTCCTTCGATCATCGACCGCACCCACCTCACAATCTGTGGCTTGGTCTTTGAGGTGATTGGCGCGAGCAGTTTGGGGATCATTTTGTCGGCCAACGCTGACAGTCCGGACTGACGGGCCACCTCAACCATTTCATACCTTCTGCGTCTGCCATCTTCCGTATCAGCATTCGAGCGCGTATTGGCCAGGACCAAGGCTGCCACACGGGCCGCATACTTTCGGTAGAAAGCAAAAGCGGCATACCCACCCATTGAGAGTCCGCAGATTGTGGCCCGGTCTATCCCCAACTCATTCATCAAACCCGCAAGATCATCCGCAAAGACTCCCATCGTCGATGTCCCGCCACCTAATGAACTCTCACCAAAACCACGCCAATCGAAGGTTATGACTCGATAATTCGAAGCCAGTGCAGGTCTTTGGTCATCCCACATACTTTGATTGAGCGGGAATGCATGCAGAAAGATAATAGGCGGGCCCGCTCCCTCATCCCGATAAGCTAGCTCTGCATCATTGACTCCAACCTTTTTCATTGATTGATCACCTCGGAGATAACTCTACCGCGGGATGAACGAATCTCCAAGCCCAAGAGCCGCGCGACGGTAGGCGCAATGTCGATCAAGCGGGCGTATTCCACTCTCCTTCCGGGTTTGATGCCCTGACCTACGGCGATCAGTAAAGCACGCATCTCTGAGCGCTGCGGCAGGTAGCCATGAGCGCTACGATTGGCAGATTTTGAGACCGTGTCACCACGGGTGCGAGATGACATGAAGTACGTAGGCGCCGCATCAAGGTAGAAGGCCGCCCGCGGATTGGCCCCAAGTTGCGAGGCCTCGCGGCGAGAGACAATACGCCAAATTGGACTATCCGGCTTCTCGTAGATTTGACGAAACGCTTCTTCAGCTTCTTTAGCACTCTTTTCGTCCTGGGGATCCTTTATAAGGATCGCGGCCGATCCCCCAAGGGCTTGCGCCGCTGCACGCCAGGACACTACTTTACCATCTGCATCAGCTGTCAACAGTCCTTTCTTCCCCAAGACGACATTAGGCCTGAACTCCCGCTCTACCCTCGAAGAGCCATAGCAAGAAATTATAAAGAAGGTAGTCTCGCGATAAAACTCTGAGCGTTCAGCCGCATCAGTTAAGCGTTTAAGCCCTTCATCGATGTGTTCCAGCACTCCCAGTGCTTCTCGGGAGAGGGGGCCATGTTTATGCTGCGCCATGTCGAAGGAGGCGAGGTGGAGGAGCAGAAGATGGGGACGATACTTTTCAATGAAGTGGCTTGCCGCCGCGAGCTTGGCCTGATCCTGCGCTTCAGCATCAGGAACGGTGTGAGCTAAATGGGCGGTTACGGATAGATCAACTTTAATGGCTGAGAATAATTCGTCCAACAACCCAGGTGGATTGATGTAGTGGCGGAACTGTGGTTGCCCAGCAAGGCTATCTTCCTCAGTGAATTCCGGGAGGTTGAAATTGATATTTGCCCCGATGGTTACTGGGTAGCCGATGGCAGCAGTTATCAGTCCTTCTCTTCGCGCTGCCTCCCAGATCGTATCTGTTTTGATCTCCCGTGCGAACCAATGCCACTCTCGCGACTCTGTGCCACTTGCCTCATCGAATAAATGGTCCGACAGGATTCCATGATCTGCCGGAAGCATCCCTGTCGCGATAGTTGCGTGAGCCGGGTAGCTCAACGATGGGTAGACACTCTCGACTCCTTGCGCGTAGGCGCCCATGATTCGCATCGAGCGCAGGTTTGGGATGCGGAGCTTATAGGCATCAGGGTTGATGATATAATCAGGCTGCAAGCCGTCTATCGAGACGAGGACGACATATGAACTCAGCTTTTGCGGCTTGGGCTTATTAGACGATTTTGGTGGCTTTTGCTGGTTATAGCCCGCCACTCCAAGAATAAGACTGGCGGCCAAAATGCAGACGAGCGACGAGGGCCGTAGAGTAAACCCAGCGGATTTTAGCCTCATGAACAATAGGTGCTTGGTCGAACTGTTTACGTCGGGTGAAATCTAACCCGTCACCGCACTGTGAATCGCCACAATCATCTCGCGCACTGCGCGATCAAGCCCGACCAAGGCCGCGCGGGCGATGATATTGTGGCCGATATTAAATTCTTCAACCTCCGGGATGCGAGCCACGGGGCCGACATTGCGGTAGGTCAATCCGTGGCCGACAGCGACCTTCATCCCGGACTGCGCTGCCGCACGGGCAGCACTCTGAATTCGTTCCAGCTCGGCGTTTATCTCTTCAGTCCGCCTGACCGTCGCATCCCCAGGGCCCTCGTTTAGATGCGCATAGCGCGCGGTGCAGATTTCGATCTGGTAAGCGTGCAGCCGTGCCGCCGCCTTGATCTGTTTGCTATCAGGATCAATGAAGAGGCTGGCAAAGATGCCGCTCTCGCTTAATCTCGTCATTGCCTCTTTAACCGCCTGTTGGTGAGCAACGACATCAAGTCCCCCCTCGGTGGTGATCTCCTGTGGGCGCTCCGGCACGAGGGTGACGACATCTGGCTTGACGCGTGTCGCGATCTCGACCATCTCATTGGTGGCGGCAATTTCCAGATTCAGGTGGGTGATGACCACTTGCTTGAGGGCGACCAGGTCATGATCCTGGATGTGGCGGCGGTCACTCCGGAGGTGCGTTGTGATCCCGTGAGCGCCAGCGAGTTCACAGATGACCGCTGCCGAAACTGGATTCGGCTCATTAGTTCGCCTCGCCTGACGGATTGTCGCAATATGGTCGATATTGACGTTTAGTCTACTCATAGTTCGATACTTCCTCGACCAGCGGAAAGATGCTCTTAGCAAAGCGACAATATATCACAGACATATTTCAGGCGCACGCCCCATAATCGGGATTGAAGAAGGGCATAATATTGACCAAGCTTGACCCCTTGGGGGCAGCTTGAATAGGCTTTGGGCCGATGCTAAGATGCGGCTTCGCTTGAGGCCTGCTATGAGTGAATCCCGCTCCAAACTACTTGAAGCTCTCTTCGCCGAGCGGCGCCCGCTCGGCGTAAGTGAATTAACCGAGCGGATCAAGGACCTCATCGAGGCAGAATTCTTCGATATTCATGTCCGGGGTGAAATCTCAAATTATAAGCGCCACCATTCGGGTCACTGGTATTTCACACTCAGGGATACTGAGGCGCAAGTCCGTGCCGTCTTCTTCAAGCAATGGAATCGACTGCTGCGCTTCGAGCCAGAGAATGGTCTCGAAGTACGTGTGAGAGGGAGATTGAGTGTCTACGAAATGCGCGGCGAGTACGAGTTGCTCGTCGAGACCATGGAGCCGGTCGGGATTGGTTCGCTCCAGTTGGCGTTCGAACAGCAGGTTAAGCGATTAGCCGCCGAAGGGCTTTTTGACGAGACCCGGAAGCGAAAATTACCGCTCCTTCCGCGGCGGATTGGGATCGTCACCTCTCCGGTTGGATCCGCGATTCGAGACATCTTGCAGATCCTCGAACGTCGAAATTGTGGCATCCATATCGTCATTGCGCCCGTCCGAGTCCAAGGCACTGGGGCGGCTCGCGAAATCGCCGATGCCATCCGCCTACTCAATCAGCGTGCGAAGCAAAAAGGCGAGGAGATCGACGTCATCATCGTCGGACGAGGCGGTGGCTCCGTCGAAGACCTATGGGCCTTCAGCGAAGAGCAGGTCGCTCGTGCGATCTACAACTCAGCAATCCCTGTGATCTCAGCCGTGGGCCACGAGACTGACTTCACGATAGCTGATCTGGTTGCTGATCTGCGGGCCCCCACCCCCTCGGCAGCTGCCGAAATGGTCGCGGCTGAGGCCGGGGAGCTTAGGGCACGCATCGATGATCTAAAAGTGAGCCTTGGCCGTGTGATAGATTATTATTTGCTGAAGCAAAGAGCAGAACTCCGCGATCTGACGGAGAGTAGGGGATTCGCTGAAACTGCTGGTGCGGTTCTCTCCCTCTCCGCACGGCGGCGAGAGCTTAAAGCCCGTGCAGCGGCCGCCTTGAAAGGGAATCTCCAGCACGCCCGTTTCCGCCTCGATCAAGCTCAATATCGCCTTTCTTCTTTTGACTTTTGTGCTCCTCTCGCTTTGACCTCTACGCGTCTGGAATCACTCAAGCATCGGATCACGCGGGCGGCGCACGTACGGCTCGAACGGAAAAAGCATCGCTTGGCCCTGGGTGCGGGTAAGCTGAATCTGCTCTCCCCGCTCTCTGTGCTCGGCCGTGGCTATGTATTAGTGAGGAATGAATACGGCCGCGTGGTACCTCGTGCGGCTCATGTGACCCAAGGCCAAAAACTGACTCTTCTCTTTGGTGACGGGAAGATTGATTGTCAGGTCACTGAAAGGATAAACTCGCCTTTGCGACTTCCCTGAAGTCTTAATATTTATGCCGAGGACTAAAGAGCGAGACTTAGGATTCGAAGCTTCGCTTTCCTCCTTAGAAAAGATCGTCGCCCAACTTGAGTCTGGCGACCTTCCGCTCGAGCGTGCGCTCGAACTTTTCGAGGAGGGCATAGGGCTCGCACGCCGCTGCCAGGCGCAACTCGAAGAGGCCGAACGACGGGTTGATCTCTTGCTGCGGGAGCATGGGGAAATCAAAGCCGTCCCTTTCGATCTATCGCGAGCAGGACAATCTACTGAAGCCGAGAAGCCGATGAAATCTAGTCTGAACAGCACCAAGATTGCCACTGCTAGCGAAAAACTCGAAGAGGCTGAAGAAAACGATTTTGATGAAAACATACCTTTCTAACGCTGATTACGAGTTGACTCTTAGTGATTATTTCAAGCAAAAGAGTGCCCAGGTCGATCGATGGCTTGATCGCTTGATGCCCTCTGAAGGAGAGCCGCCCTCTGAAATCCATCAGGCGATGCGCTATAGCACATTTGCTGGCGGCAAACGGCTGCGCCCGATCCTCACCATCGCAACCGGGGAGATATATGGGGCGGACGAGCGCGAACTGCTGCCTGCAGCTTGCGCGATCGAGATGATCCATACTTATTCCCTAATTCATGACGACCTACCTGCAATGGATAATGATGACCTACGGCGTGGCCGGCCTACTTGTCATGTCGTTTTCGGTGAAGCAATGGCAATCCTTGCCGGCGATGCCCTGCTCACTCAGGCTTTTCGTTCACTGGCAGAATTCGAGACCAAAGATTTTGAGAGGAAAGTCCGCATTATCTCCGAAGTCGCTCAGGCTGCGGGGACAGTACGAGCCCTAATCGGCGGCCAAGTGCTCGATCTGCAATGCGAGGGGAAGCGGGTCGATGGTAAACAGCTCGATGGTATCCATACTGCCAAGACTGGAGCCTTGATCCGGTGCGCAGTGCGTATCGGCGCAATACTTGGAGGAGCAAGCGAACGGGAACTACAGCTCTTTACTGAGTATGGGGAAAAAGCTGGCCTGGCCTTCCAGATTGCTGATGATTTACTTGATGAGACTGCTACCAGTGAGCAACTAGGCAAAACTGCTGGAAAGGATGCTGCTCACCAAAAAGCTACCTACGCCACCCTTTATGGCGCTGATCGAGCACAGCAACGGGCTCTTCAGCTATCCAAAGAGGCCATCGAAGCTCTTCGGCTCACTTCTCGCAATGGGGTTTTACTTGAGGAGATTGCACGGTTCATTGTTGAAAGAAAGTCGTAAATTGAGACGCCTAATCCCCTCTTCATTCGAGCCAAAGAGTTAAGCCGGCCTATCCCCTTTTCAGCAACATTCATCCCGCGACTGGAATCTCACCTGAAGGCCACTAACGAAAATTATTGCCTGATAGTGGGTTTGGTCAGGTGAAAATTCTTGACAAACCCCCGAACCGATTGTTAATCTCTTTGTTTTCAATAATAGCCCTTTAGAGGAGATAGCGTTATGAAGCGAACTTTTCAACCCAATAATCGGCGTCGTGCCAAGACACACGGCTTTCGTGAACGCATGAGCACCAAGTCTGGGCGTTTAGTGCTCAAGCGGCGGCGCGCCAAAGGTCGCAAGAGATTGACTCCGAGTCATTACTGATTTGTGAGTGGAGAATAAGAATGATTCCTGGTTCAAATGAAGGCTTCTAAGCGGCAGAAAAAACTGCTCACTAGTCAGCAGTTTCGCGCAGTTTATGATCGGGGCCAGAAATTTCATACCCCCTTTTTTTCTGCTTTTTTCCTTAAGACCAGTAGCCTCGATCAGCGTGTTGGGATTACTGTCACACGAAAGATAGGGGGGGCCGTCATCAGAAACCGATGCAAGAGAAGAATTAGGGAAGCGCTTAGGCACCAGGAAAACTTTGGATTCAATGATATAGGATACGACTTAGTTGTCAATGCTAAAGCCAGCTTATTGACCGCTGACTTTAAGCAACTCGAACGAGCCTTCGAACAGTTTTTGGGGCGTATTCGTGGAACTCTCTCTGGAGATGGTAGTTAATTTTAGCATGAGAGGTATAGCCTTTTACATTCTGCGGTTCTATAAATACACTCTCTCGCCGATATTACCCCCTGCTTGCCGTTTTACTCCAACTTGTTCTGAATATATGGCCGAAGCAATCTCTAAGTACGGGTGCTGGAAAGGATTTATTATGGGTTTTCGTCGTCTCCTCCGTTGTCATCCTTTAAGTAATGGGGGTTATGATCCTGTAAGATAATTGGTGAGGGTTATTCAGGCATAATTTTATATTTCACCCTTCATTTGGGTCTATGTCATGCAAAAAAGATTTGCCATATTCTTAATCCTTTCTGCCACGATCTTTATTGGGTGGCAGTTTATGATAGAAAAATATTTCCTACCTGCCTCTCCTGTGGCACCGAA
>Ga0207646_10005477_pt1 | contig 13348 bp, 11 predicted proteins | sample KBSK5502metaG_FD_184343 | JGI IMG/M metagenome (GOLD analysis project Ga0207646, IMG submission 184343) | Corn, switchgrass and miscanthus rhizosphere microbial communities from Kellogg Biological Station, Michigan, USA - KBS K5-50-2 metaG... | ecosystem: Host-associated > Plants > Roots >... | reverse complement strand
GATCACGGTATGGGCCGCGTTTTGCGTGCGGAGACCGAGATGGAGGACAGGAAGAATCTTCGTACAGGGGTCGATTGCCAGCCACAGCCATAGGACGTGGGTGTTGCTGCGTCGCCTCGTTCGCAGCAGTGGTCCAACTGGAGATACGGAAGCTGGAGACGGCAGAAGAAGCGCTCGTGCACGGTTTGTGCGTGCTCCCCAGCACGAGTCAGCCAGAGGGTGATCGTGGCTTGTCGGTAGCCGAAGACCCGTTCGGCCGCGGATGGGTCCAGCCCTTCTGCCAGCGCCGAGAGCACCATTGCGATCTGATGAGAAGGTGTTTTCAGACGATACAAGGGCGTGTTGCGTCGGGCAGTGAACGTGCTGTGGCAGGCCTGACAACGAAACGTCTGGATCCGCTCAGTATGGCCATGCTTGCCATCGCCAACGAGCGCATGCATGTGAGCGTCGGTGATCCTGAAGTACGCGCACTGCTGATTGGGACAAGCGAACCCCTCGGTGTCGATGCGTTTGGGTGCTCCCCGTCGGCTTTTCACCTCAGGCCAGGGACGCACCGGCACAGGCACTGGCCCTGCACCCGACGGAGCAGCGGAGCCGAGTCGACAGGCGGGACAATCGTCTGGGGAGCGGGGCTTGAGGAGCCGGTGGAGCGTGCTACGCTTTGCCCCTCCTCGTGAGTGGGAAGGCCGAAGAGGGAGCCAGTCAAGACGCCAAAGCAGGGCCACGGAGAGAAGGAGGCAGACCACGCGCAGGAACACATGAAGCGCCATCAGAATCCTCGCTGTTTGAAATGGGAAGCCTGGAGATCTTCCTTGAGAAGCAAGGATAAGGAGAGCCACGAGTACTGTCAAGCCATTGGGAGTGAAATCCGAATTCTCCACCACCGAGAGATATTGTTGGCGAATTGCTAGCGCGGGATTGGGAAGACATATGAGATACTGATGAAGAACGAGAGCGTCAATGAAACGAGGAGGGAATCCATGTCCATGCATCCCCAGCCGATCCCAACTATACCAGAAGAAACCATCCGCATCGCCCATGCAGTCCTGCCCAAGGGCAACGTGTGGATGCAGATGCGCGATGAGCTCGGAACATTGTACGAGGATCAAGATTTTCAGGATCTCTTTAAGAGCCGTGGGCAACCAGCCGAGACCCCGTGGCGCCTGGCCCTGGTCACCATCATGCAATACGGGGAGGGACTCACCGATCGGCAAGCTGCCGATGCCGTGCGCACCCGCATCGATTGGAAGTATGTTCTCAGCCTGGAATTGACCGATAGCGGCTTTGATTTCTCAGTGCTCTGCGAATTTCGCGCACGATTGCTGGCTCAGGGAGCAGAACGCCGCCTGTTCGATCAGTTGTTGGACCTGTGCCGCCAGCGTGGCTGGATCAAGGCACGAGGCAAGCAGCGAACTGATTCGACGCATGTGCTGGCGGCGATTCGCACGCTTCGACGGCTCGAATGCGTCGGAGAGACGATGCGTCATGGGTCGCACCATCGTGGCTACTGGAGCACATGGATCCCCAGTGGGCAGACCGCTATGAGAAACGCTGGAGTCGATTTTCGTCTGCCCAAAGAGGAGAAAAAACGGGTGGAGCTGGCTGAAACGATTGGGGCGGATGGTCGGCGGCTCTTGGAAGAGGTCTACCAGGAGAGCAGCCCGCCCTGGTTAGGGGAACTGGACGCTATCGAAACGCTGCGCCGGGTGTGGGTGCAGCACTATCATGCCCATGAACAGCAGACCCCCTGGCGCGCTGATGATGAACGGCCTCCCGGTGCCCTGCTCATCACTTCTCCCTACGATATTGAAGCACGCTACAGTCGCAAGAGGAGCACGGACTGGACAGGGTACAAGGTCCATTTCACTGAGAGGTGTGAGGACGATGAACCGCATTTCATGGTGGAGGTCATGGTCACCGATGCCACCACGCCAGATGGCTCAGTCCTGCAAGAACTACATGAGAACGAAGCAGCACATGAGCTTCTTCCTCATCAGCATCTGATGGATATGGGCTATGTCGATGCAGAAGTGCTGGCAGAAAGCCAAAGACGCTATCAGGTGGATATTGTGGGACCGGTGATACCCGACACTTCTTGGGCCTCACAAGCAGCGGACCGGTTTGATCACAGCGACTCTCACATTGATTGGCAGGCCAAACGGGTCCTCTGTCCTGCCGGGCAAACGAGTCAAGATTGGGGGCATATCCCTGACCGGCACGGCAAGCCAAGACTTCGGGTCCGATTTCCGCTCCCGGTTTGCCGAGCGTGTTCGCTTCAGGCTCACTGTACCAAAACTGGGGCGAAAGTGCTGATTCTGCGTCCAGATGAACAGAGCTACATCGCTCTGCAGAACGCACGCAAACGCCAGGGTACTGCGGAATTTCGGACGCTTTATGCCAAACGAGCAGGAATTGAAGGCACGGTGGCACAAGCTGTGCGCACCTGTGAGATGCGTCGGGCCCGCTATATCGGGATCCAAAAACTGAGGCTTCAAGCCTTTTTGACCGCCACCGCCATGAATGTTCTACGGGCATGCACCTGGCTAGCCGAGGGCACCCCTGCTTCGCCACCTCTCTCGCGCTTTGCCAAGCTGATGGCTTCTGTCAAAGCTGCCGCTTAACCAGAGGCAATTCGCCAACAATATCTCTCGGTGGTGGAGAATTCGACCTTCTCTCCTATCCGCTTGACAGTCCATTCCGACGCTCCTTATGATCAGGAAGCTCTCTCTCTTTTTCTCATTTCAAGCGGCGAGGATTGTATGACCTTTCATATCTTCTTGTTCTTGCTGGTGTTCTTCCTCTTCCTTACTCTGGCGCTGCTTTGGCGTCTTTGCTGGCTCCCTCTTCAGCCTTCCCACTCACAAGCAGGGAGCAGACGCACGCTGGTCCGGCGTCTCCTCAAACCACGTACCCCGCTTGATTGCTCCCTCTGTCGCCTCTCCTCCTCAAGTGTGAGACCTGCCCCGGCGCCCGTACGCCCCTGGAGTGAGGTGAAAAGCCGGCGGGGAGCTCCCAAGCGAGTCAACACTGCAGGCTTTGCCTGTCCCAATCAGCAGTGCCTCTACTTTGGGATCACCGATGACCACATGCACGCGCTGGTGGGAGATGGCAAGCATGGCCATGCCGAGCGGATTCAGCCCTTTCGCTGTCAGGCTTGCCGCACCACCTTCACTTCCAGGCGCAATACTCCGCTGTACCGTCTGAAAACCCCCTCGCAGCAGATCGCCTTGGTGCTCTCTGCGCTGGCTGAAGGGCTAGATCTTTCCGCCGCCGAGCGGGTCTTCGGCTTTCGACAAGCCACGATCACGAGCCTTTCTGTTCCGTGCTGGTGAGCACGCGCACACGCTGCACGAGCGGTTCTTCTTCCATCTCCACCTCCCGCACCTGCAGTTGGACCACTGCTGCGCACCAGGCTACGCAACGCCAAGCAGGTCCTGTGGCTCTGGCTGGCTATTGACCCCACTACGAAGCTTCTTCCCGTGCTCCATCTTGGTCTGCGTACGCAGACCATGGCACATACGGTAATCCATTCCCTGCGAGAGCTCTTGGCTTCTGGCTGCATCCCGCTCTTCACCAGTGATGGGTTGCATGTGTATTTCTATGCGCTCACGGCCCATTTTGGGACATGGCGAGAAGAGAGACGGCGAGGGCACACCGTGCGTCGGTGGCAGGTGGCGAAAGACCTGATCTACGGCCAGGTGAAAAAATGCTACCGGCGGCGCAAGCTCGTGCGCGTCACGCACGTGATGCGTCTTGGAACAGAGGCAGATCTCAAAGGCGCCTTGCAGCACTTAGGCTTCTCTGGACGCTTGAACACAGCTTTTATTGAACGCGTGAATTTGACCGTCCGACATGGCATAGCAGCCCTCGCTCGCCGTACCTGGGCCACTTCTCAGCAGTCTCCACCTCTGCTGGCCCATCTGGAGTGGTGGCGCGCTTATTATCATTTTGTTCGTCCTCATGCATCGCTGCGGATAGCACTCCTGCAGCCTCGCGAACGAGGTGGCAAGCTGGCAGCTCAACGCTATCGGCAGCGTACCCCAGCCATGGCGGCCGGGAGAACCAGCCGACGATGGACGGCGCGGGAAGTTCTGTGCTATCCCTTATCGCCAGCACTATGCGTCCGAATGGGAGCATGAAGGACGTGAGAAGACGTCCTGGGAAGAGCAGACGGAGGCTTGGTGAGGGTGAAAACAGGTCCAGGCACGTCGACCTAAGGATGATGTACTCTGCCTGTACGGTCGATTGAGGAGAAAACCAGCCCGAAATGTGTTCTCAGGGGGGCCGATCGAATTATCCACCATCTCCAATGGCAGTACCCATTTGTGCGTCCTCACGCATCCCTACGAATAGCGCTCGTTCAGCCGCGCGAGCGAGGGGGCAAGCTGGTGGCGCAACGCTATCAGCAGCGAACTCCGGCGATGGCAGCCGGTAGAACACATCGACGATGGACAGCATGCGAGGTGCTCTCTTACCCATTGTCGCCGGTTTCCGCTTGAGAGCCACCGAAGCCAGATGGGGTTGCAGTGTCATGTTGCGAGCAAGTCGGTGACTGGCCAGCAAAAGAACTCGGATAGAGCCTCACTTCAGGATGAGATGGCCTGTCCGGACTGCTCAATGACGACAAACCAGCCTGAAGTGTCTTTGAAGAGGGTTGGTCGAATTCTCCACCATGTCCAATGGCAGCACCCTCTTCCTCTATTCATCGAAATATCTTGCTCTGGCTCCTCCAGGACTTGGTGCTCTGGTGGATTGCCACGGATCATGTGAAGACCTTCCGCTCCCAGAGGGTCGGCCCTGGATGAAGTTACTTACTAACGAAGTAGTAGTACTCACGGGCCGACAAGGAAGTCTCTCGTCTTGTCATCGCCATTCACCTGTTCAGTCATGCTATACTACAGCTATGGCAGCGATATGTTCCTCCTGTGGTCAGGTAAACCTAGATGAGGCCCGCTTTTGCAGCACGTGTGGCCATGCCCTGGCTGTTGCTCAGGGTGCGAGCGTGGCTTCCTCTTCTACCACCGCCTTCGTTGGCCGCCATCGTGAATTGCAGGCGCTCCGAGCGCATCTGGACAGGGCCGAAGCCGGTGTGGGCAGCCTTGTCATGCTTGTCGGCGAGGCGGGCATCGGCAAAACGTCCACTGCTCGTGAGTTCGCGGCCGTTGTGCGCGAGCGTGGCCTGGTGGTTCTTTGGGGTTCCTGCTTCGAGGGTGACTGGTCGCCTCCGTATGGTCCATGGGTCGAGGCACTTGGCGAGTATGCCGAGACCAGCAACCCTGAGCGTTTGCAACGCGAACTCGGACCGGGCGCTGCTCCCCTGACGCAACTCATTCCTCAGATACATGCTATCCTCCCCGAAACGCCCGCCGCGCCACTGCGTCCTGACGAGGAGCGCTTCCGCCTCTACGAAGCGGTCAGCCAGTTCTTACTGACGATTGCGAAAGAACAGCCCACTGTCCTGGTGCTCGACGACCTGCACTGGGCCGATCCTGATTCGCTGCGGCTGCTGCGCTATGTCGCTCGCTTCGTCGCTCGCTCGCGGCTCGTGATCGTGGGCACCTACCGGGAGCCCGACGTGGAGTTCCATCGAGAGCCTCTGCTCACCGAGGTGCTCGCTATGCTGCGACGTGAAACGGACTATGAGCGTATCGTGATCCGAGGGCTGAAGGAGGAGGAAGTAGCTGAGTACCTGGCTCAGGCAGGCCAGCAGAAACTTCCGCAGGCACTCGTCCGGGCAATTTACGCCGAGACCAATGGTAATCCGTTTTACACCCGCGAGATCTTTCGGCACCTCGTCGAAGAGGAGAAGATCGTGCGCCGTGCCGGACTCTGGTCGACTGAGCTGAGCATCAACGACCTTGGCATTCCCGAGGGAGTGCGCCAGGTTCTGGGCAGAAGAGTTTCCCGCCTCTCTGAGGACACACAACGTATGCTCAGGTTCGCCTCTGCCTTCACGGGAGGCTTCGCGTTTCGGGTACTTCAGACACTGACCGAGCTTCCCGAGGAGACACTGCTCACTTGCATCGACGAGGCGCTGGGAGCAGGGCTCATTCGCACCACGGGAGAGGCGTCGACCTATGACTTTGCTCACGCTATCGTCCGCCACGCCCTCTACGACGAGATGAATCCTGATCGGCGGGCACGTCTGCACCGTAGGATTGCTGCCACACTTGAGCATGTCTACGCTGAAGGTGAGATAGATTATGCTGCTGAACTCGCCTCGCAATACCACGCCTCTGCCATTTTGCCAGGGGCGGAGCAGGGAATACCCTATTGCCTGGCGGCAGCAGAGCTGGCACGAGCAGGCTCTGCGCATGAGCAGGTTGTGACTTATCTGCGCATGGCGCGGGATCTGCTGCCTGGAGGGGCATCCACAGCCAGGGCCGACATTCTCTGTAGGCTTGCCATTGCTGAAGCTGAGGCGCTTCTGCTCAGCGATGCGAAAGGTTCAGCAGAAGAGGCGCTGTCGGCACTCGCAGCGACGGGGACCGCGCCGAAAGCGCTGGCTGCCTTCCTGGTAGTTGTCGCATGCGCGCTCAAAGACAGTGGGGCTCCTCATGCTTTCTGGGAGCCGCTGGTTCAGCGCGGCCTGCGGCTTCTGGGAGATGAGCGCGACCTGCTGTGGGCACGATTGACCCTCTTGCTCGACCGGACTGAGCCCATTGCGAGCGGCACGATCAACGCAGGTCGATGGAAGGGGCGTGACCCACAAGCGGTTGCCATCGCCCGTACCAGCGGCGATGAAGATGACTACGCCCGGACGCTGGAGCCCTACGATTGGCGTACCAGCCAGGAAACTGACGAGGTGCTCACTCTGGCCCGCACATGGCAGCGCCCGACAGCGATTATGCGTGCGCTGGACGTAGTGATACGCGATTTGGCCTATCGCCACAATGCCTTCCGCGAAGCGGCCGAACGGGCGCAAGAGCTGCTGGCAACCTGTGAGCGCTTCGGATCGCTTCCGGGACAGGCAGAAGCGCTGGTGCAAATCTTGGCCTGCCAGTTAGTGCTGGGTGAGCTGGCCCTGGCGCAGCACACAGCACAACGTGCGCGGGAGATGGTCGCACGTCTCGGCCCGATGCACCGCCTGCGTGTGGTCGTCGAAACGAGCATGGCTACCGGGCTTGCCTACTACTTCGGTGGGGATTGGCGGGCTTTGACGACAGCGGCCTCTCAGTTTATCGCCAATCCAGAAGCCGCTCGCAGCCCGCTCGGACTCTTCGTAGCGGCAAATGCCGCCCTGGACTATAGTCGGGCAGAAAACGAGACGGAGGCACGACGGATCCTCACGGCACTCATGCTGGTACTGCCAGGGATGCACCCGACGATGTATATCCACAATGCAACGGTGAACATAGCTGCGATAAGCATCTGGGAACTCGGCGCAGTGGAGTTTGCGACGACGTGCCGCCGGTTGGCGCTCGATCTCATCGAAGCCGACATTGGTGGTTTTTTTCTAGGCCCGCCTGAGCTGACCGTCGCTCGTATGGCCGCGCTGCTTGGGAACATGGCCGAGGCAAGCACGTACTTCACGCGGGCACGCACCGTGCTCGAAACGAGTGGGCAGAAACCTCTGCGTGCGATTGTAGACTATGACGAGGCCCTCGCTCTCATCCGCACAAACTCGACTGATCACACTCGTGTGTCACTGCTGTTCGAGGCTGCCCTGGCGCAATTTCGCGCACTGGGCATGGATGCCTGGACGAGGCGCACCCTGGAGCAACAGGAGCAGCTCACGATGCATCGTCGCCCCACCTCCTCTGCAGAGCGGGTCTACCCCGATGGCCTCACTTCACGAGAAGTGGAAGTGTTGCGACTCCTTGCCGAGGGCAAGACGAACAAAGAGATCGCGGCCGCACTGGTGGTGAGCATCCCCACCGTGCAACGGCATCTTGCCAACATTTATGGCAAGATCGATGCTCGTGGCCGGGCTGATGCGACCGCCTACGCCATCAGTCGCGGCCTGGCGCCAACGCGACTCCCCTAGCTCCACCTTCTACATAATTTGCATCATCTGCATCGCGCAAAGTCTTGTGCGAACTCCCTGCTGAAATACATCATTTCAACGATGCGAACAAGCCCCTGCACAAATATGCTCTTCTTGTAGGCCTATTGAGTGGGCCATCACATGTTAGAACCATCTTACCAAGGAGGTACATTATGGAACAGCTCAAGCGCGACGGTATCGCGTTGTTCTACGAAGAGGCAGGAAAAGGCGCACCACCCATCCTGCTTATCCATGGTCTGGCAGGCGACCATACCTTCATGACTCCCCAGTTCGAACACTTTCGCCGTAATCACCGCGTGGTGTCGGTGGACCTGCGTGGTCACGGCCAGAGCGACAAGCCGCAGCAGGATTACACCATCGCCGAATTCGCCGACGACCTCGCCTGGCTCTGCCGCGAGCTGGGGATCTACAAGCCGGTGCTCATCGGCCACAGCTTGGGTGGCATGATCGCCCTCGATCTCGCTGCCCGCTATCCAGACGTGCCCGCTGCCATTGTGGCGCTGGACGCGACTATTCTCCCGCCAGCGGGAACAGACGCTTTTCTGCAACCGGTCACGCAGGGGTTGCGGACTCCAGCGTATCGGGAGGTGCTGCGCCAGTTCATGGAATTCAACTTCGCTCCGACTGACGACCCGCAGCGCAAGGCGCGCCTGCTGGACCAGATGACCTCTGCTCCGCAGCATGTCGTTGCCTCAGCCTGGGAGGGTATGTTCGCCTGGGATAGTGCCGCAGCCGCCGCAGCCTGTAAGGCGCCGGTGCTCTATATCGATTCTGGGACGCCGAACGCCGATTTGCTGCGCTTCCGCGAACTCTGTCCACAGCTCGTGATTGGCAAGGTCGTGGGGTCTGGGCATTTCCTCGAGCTTGAGGTGCCCGAGCAGGTCAATGCCATGATCGACCGCTTTCTCGCCATCACGTTGCCGCCATCGACCGCTCCTGTACAGTCTGGAGCAAGTGTGCGGACTGTTTAGTCGTTGTCCACACCATCCCTCAAAGGAGATGAACCATGTCCGCAAGAGTCATTACTACCCAAACTTCGCCTGGCAAGTTAGCTGACGCCATCCAACTCTGGCGAGAATCTGTAGCGCCATCTGTCAAGCAGCAGAAGGGATTCAAGAGAGCGTATCTGCTCGTAGAGCGAGCGACCGGCAAGATCAGGACAATCGGCCTGTGGGAGACGGAAGCCGACCTACAAGCAAGCGTTGGGTGGTATCAAGAGCAAATTGCCAAGTTCGCGGGCTTCTTTACCGAGCCTCCTAGCGTGGAGCACTTTGAGGTCGCCGAAGAAGTGTGAATACCTCCTGATGAAGACTGCTGACCCTTGGATTCTTCCTGACATCAACGGCAGTGACCAGGTTGGTGCCTCTCCTTGGGGGAAGGCGAGTCCTCAGTATTGGAATAGCCATCATGGCTCTGGGACTTGGGGGAGTCTGGCTCACCGTACACCGCGTTGGTTCGCAACTCCAAGGTGTTGAACTTAGTCCCGCGCTCTTCGTCCACGGACTCGGTGGAGGCTTTGTATTGCCCACGAGATGCGCAACGAGCTATGAGCAAGAGAGCAAGGAAGAGTTGTGCTGGCTACTTAAGGCATCGGTTCGAAAAAACGGCATTTTGTGCATGATTGATCAAGTTTCCTTGCCCAAGCATATGAGATGCGAGTACAATGAACGAGAGCCATACTGCTCTTACGCGTCTTCCAACGCGCCTATTTCACCAAGGAGAGGGTCAATTCGTGCCTTGTGTATTTATCTCAATGAAGCAACGAGTATGTTTCAGCTTTCACGTGATCCACGAACGTTTTTCGCGTTGGATCAAGCCATCGACAACCTCACTTTTGCTCAGAACGTTTGTCGAGGTAGTGTCAACTTCATGGTTTTTGCGCTAATGCGTTTTACTTACGAGAATGCTCCTCCCCTTCCCCAAGTGGCCTCTTCGCTTCAGAGCAGGAGGAGCAAGCTCCGCCATTCTCATGAAGGTGGCGCTACCATGTTTCACCACGTCGATCATCATGCGTTGGAGTCGGCCATGTCTCGCGCGCTTGGGCAGTTTCGGCAGTTGATGATCAACGGCATACAACAGGATCACTCGTGGGCCAGCGCTGGGCAGCGCTCCCTCGACATCTACGAGTACATCCGTCATAAGTGAGAGCCGGCCCGGACCGGCGCGAGGAGCGTAACCTTGGTTGACCTTGCGGAATACGTTGATGGGCTTCCCAACATCTGCGGCTCAGAGGAGCGCATCAGGCAGACGATGCAGGCGAGCCGGACCCCGCCGGTGTTCCTGCCACAGGGGACCTCAGGTTTCGGTGAGATCACCAGCGCCTTCGCGATTGCATTGCACATGCACCAGCCACTCATCCCAGCAGGGGGGTCTGAGCTGCGAACGGCACAGTTGATCAGCAACTTGCAGTGGATGCTGGACCATCCGGACAGCGATGACAACTACAACGCGCGCGTCTTTTTGTGGTGTTACCAACGCATGGGCCAGTTCGTCCCTCAACTCCTCGACGAGGGCTTCCAGCCGCGGATCATGCTCGACTACTCTGGCACGCTGCTCTACGGATTGCGCCAGATGGCCGCCACCGACGTGCTCGACGCCCTGGCGCGCCTCACAGGTGACGAGCGCAACCGCCGGGCGGTGGAGTGGCTGGGCTGTCCATGGGGCCACGCCGTGGCTCCCTCTACGCCGGTCCAGGACTACCGCCTGCACGTCGAGGCCTGGCAGCACCACTTTGCCGCCATCTTTGGCCTTGATGCGCTTCGGCGCGTGCGCGGCTTCTCGCCCGCAGAAATGGCGCTTCCCAACCAGCCCGACGTGGCCTACGAGTTCGTGAAGACCCTCGTCGACTGCGGCTACCAATGGGTCATCGTCCAAGAACACACCATCGAGCAGCCGAATGGACAGACTCCGCAGCACCGCCATCTCCCGCACCGCCTCGTCTGCACAAACTCTCGGGGTGACACCGCTACCATCACGGCCGTGATCAAGACACAGGGCAGTGACACGAAGCTGATCGGCCAGATGCAGCCGTACGATGAGGCCAAGGGTCTGTCCCGGTTGGATCTCGCCAGCAACCAGGTACCCCCACTGGTCACCCAGATTGCCGATGGGGAGAACGGCGGTGTGATGATGAACGAATTCCCGGCCAAGTACTTCGAGGTGATGCGCGCGTGCTCCGGTTCTGGGACACCGATCATGAACGTCACCGAATACCTCGAGCGGCTCCAGTCTGTGGGGGTCCATGAAAACGACCTCCCGGTGATCCAACCGCTGTTCCAAGCACGGATCTGGGAGCGCATGATCCCAGGCGACGGACCGGACCGGCTGGCTGAGGTGATCAAACAGCTGCGGGCCGAGGACGGGCGTTTCCACATGGAAGGGGGTAGCTGGACTAACAACATCTCCTGGGTCCAGGGCTACGACACGGTGCTCGTGCCCATGGAGAGGGCCAGCTCCCTGTTTCACGAGCGGATCACAGCCTCGGGCATCCAAAGCTCCGCTCCCCGGTACCGCAACGCGCTGTTCCACCTGCTGACTGCGGAGACCAGTTGCTACCGCTACTGGGGTGCGGGAATCTGGACTGACTACGGCACCGAGCTCTCCCGGCGCGTCAGTGAGATCGTAACCGACGAGCAGTAGCCACCAGAGGAACCACATCGATGGCCAACGTGTCCTTTGCCCTGGTTCTCAACTTGCACCAGCCCTGTGCTGGCTACGTGGTCTAGCTGTTCGAGCGGGAAGCGAGAAAAGGACGAACTGAAGGTCTCTGAGTGCTGAGTGAGTAGGCAGAGGGGGAATTTGCACTGCCGCCATGAAGAGCGTGTGTGGGAACGTAGAGACACGAGAGCCAGCGTAAGGAGGAGATTTCGAGGCGAGAGAACAGAAGTTCTAATAATACTAGAACGATGCATAAATAATCGAATCAGAACCGACGGGCATCGAACCATCGGTCGCACCTGGCACTGTGCTGGCTATTTGGGACATCCGTTCGGGAAATCGGGCCTATTGTGCATGATGGAGCAAGCTTTCTTGCTAAAGTATGCAGGGTCTGTGAATGATTGCTGGGAGACAGAGACTCCGAACAACTGGTAAGATAGACATTCCAAAATCATCTCGCCAGAAGGAGTCTCTTCCCATGTATTCTACCGCACTTCCGTTGACCTTACCCTCGCTCACCGATGAGCACCGCCTGCAGCTGTTGGAGGATGCAACCCTAATGAGCTTGTTCGACATCTTTGCGACGATCCCCGATCCGCGCTCCTCACACGGCTTGCGCTATGAGCTGCCGTACCTGCTCACCTGCCTGGTGGCGGCGATGCTGTGCAACTGTAACTCCACGGTGGCCGCCGCCCAGTGGTGTCGAGAGCAGCGACCGCTCCTGGCCCGTCTCTTTGCCCCTCGTCGCTTCTTGTGTCCCTGCGACTCGCTCTATCGCTGGCTGCTGCCGCGTCTGAGCGCTGAGCATCTCGAATGGGCGCTGGCCGACTGGGTGCGTGCCACGCTAGTGGCCACCGATGACGACCCCATCGCCTTGGATGGCAAGACCGTGCGTGGGGCCAGTGCCGCTGGGCATACCGCTCCACATCTGCTCTCCTTCTGTACGCATCAGAGCCAGGAGATCTTGCTGCAAGTCGTCGTGTCTGAGAAAACCAATGAAATTCCCGTAGCACAGGCTCTCCTGCCGTGCTTGCCGTTAGCTGGGCGTGTGTGTACGGCCGATGCCATGCACACTCAGACCGACTTTCTCCAGCGGGTCGATGCCCTGGGTGGCAAGGCTGTGCTCACGGTCAAGAAGAACCAGCCCACCCTCTATGCTGATCTGACTACCTATTTTGCTGACCCTTATGCCACCTATGAGCAAGACCGCACCTCTGATTACCAACGTGGGCGCATCGAACTGCGCAGCATCAAAGTCAGCACCGCCATGAATGCTTACTTGTCCGACTGGCCTCACCTGGCGCAGGTGGCACAACTCACCCGCACGGTCACGGTGCGCCGCACCAACAAGACCACTGAAGAGGTTGTCTACCTCATCACCGATCTTGACCCCACTGCAGCCAGTCCTGGACGCTTGCTCACCCTGGTGCGTGGGCATTGGAGCATTGAGAACTCGCTCCATTATGTGCGCGATGTCACCTTTGGCGAAGACCGCTCTCAGCTTCGCTCTGGCCATGCTCCACAGATCATGGCGGCGCTGCGTAATCTCGTCATGACACTCATTCATCGCCAAGGATCCGACCAGATTGCTGAGAGCAGGCGACAGTTTGCCTATCATCCACAGCGTGCTCTCAAGCTCCTTCTCCACAAAAGACGGACTTAGCAATCATTCACAGACCCTGG
>Ga0207646_10005476_pt1 | contig 13348 bp, 11 predicted proteins | sample KBSK5502metaG_FD_184343 | JGI IMG/M metagenome (GOLD analysis project Ga0207646, IMG submission 184343) | Corn, switchgrass and miscanthus rhizosphere microbial communities from Kellogg Biological Station, Michigan, USA - KBS K5-50-2 metaG... | ecosystem: Host-associated > Plants > Roots >... | reverse complement strand
GGCAGCTCCGGTGCCCGCGAGAAAGCGCCGACGTGACAACGCTTGCCCGTTGTTCGCGACCTCGTGATGTGCGTGCGGGAGCTTGTGAACTTCGAACTGCGGGCCCGACATGGTCTCCTCCTTTTTCGAATTGCGCCGATAGCCCTCGCGCGATGGCGGCGGCCTTGCCGCATTGTCATGGCTGTTTCCGACCTCGCCGGCGCGAACATCGAGCGTGGAGCACTTGCAGATCAGTCCGGCACTCCACTGGGCGGTTGCCCGAGGGGACATGCTGCCGAGTCATGACAACGCCCGCTTGCGGCCGGCTGGCGCCCCTGCCAATGCTCGACCCTCCGCATCCGAAATTGCGTTTTAAAAAGACCACCGGCTGTTCACTGCCGGTTCTGTGCTGCGGGAAATTGCTGGGCGTACAGAAACTGCTGGAACTTGAACAATAAATCCCGCTCGTTATTCGAAACTGCCTTCCGTCCCGTCGAGGCGGCATATTTAGAGACGTACTGTTCAAACACTGACGTCATATTTCCAGATTGGGGAGCGCCGTTATTTTCTACCATCGCCACCTTTCGATTCTCGGCGATCCAATCGGCAGCCGGTTTGAACCGTGTCCAGCCAGGGATTTCGGCCGCAACGTTGATCTCGCCCCATTTCGGGTGTCTCGCGCCATCCTGGAACTGATCAATCTTGCCAAAGAACTCGTGCACAAATTTCGCGACTCTGTGGTAACGAGTCGAGTTTTCTGGCCATGCATAGGTGACCAGCAAGGCTCGGTTCCCAATCGTCGGCACCGATGTTCCTTGCGGTATCAACGCCGGATATTCTTTGTGAGTCAGTTCGATCGGTAGGTAATTATTGAAAATCGCCGCGACGTTGTGGCCGGGTAAGCTCTGCTCTTCGAGCGGTAGAAAATGCACTCCGTCCTCTGCCGTGAGCTTAGCCAAGGCCGCTTGCGGAGCGCCCGTCAGAATAATCATTGCCGAGATGTCACCATTCCGCAGTCTCCTAATGGCCTCGTCATTATCCAAATTCGAACGCTCGACATCTATGTTCAGCATCGTAAAAATGATGTCCGCCGTAACCTCCGTCTGACTGTCCTTCAGATTGAAGTTGACCTTCTTGCCGCGCAGATCTTCGTAGCTTTTGATGTCGTTTCGCGCGACGACGTGAAACTCTGAATTGTAGAGCTTGGTGATATAATAAACCCGCTGTTCAATATGGGCATAAAGCTGTGGGTCTCGTTTCTTTAGTAGACGAAGGTTGTCCTCATCGACAACGCCCATATCGATGCCTTTGAGGAACAGAACGTCGTTTAAATTCTGCAGGCCACCGACACCGAGAACTGGTAAAACGCGCAATCCGTCCGGCCGCAAATCATTGACGACATTGCGGATGTCTTCTGCAAATCGTGCACAAGTACATGAAAGACCAGATACCACAATACTTACTGCAATATCATTGGCTTGGCGCCTTTTTTGCTCATACGTGTCCTGCCCTCTTTGTGCTTGGGCCTGAGTAATCAAGACAAGGCTGGTAAGCAGCAGATAGAATAGCGCCGAGAGTTTCCTGGTGGCAAACCCGGACATGCGCATAGCTGTCTCCCAACAGCGGGTTTATGCGGCCATTCTGGTCGTGAAAAGCCGACGCTTGGTGCCCTTCGAACCAGCCGGAATTCCGCAGATTTCTGACATTCTCGTAGGGCTCTTCCGTCCGATTGTGTTCACTGGTTTGGCCGACGTTCCCCGGAGCCCCGGTTCCGTGAGGGACATCGTGTGGTTTTCTTGGGTTCCGCGGCAATCGGACATCGGGAGTAATCACGCTGCCGCGAAACTGAAGCATCACACGGCGGTAAATCGAGCTTCGGCACCTCATCGGTCAACTCGCCCACCGGATTCGGGAGCGGCGCTTCGCTCGACCCTACACAAGCTATTGAGTCTTATAAGCATCTCTCCGAGCGCGCGCAAAATCGCTGCTTTATCCGGGAATGCAGGTTCAGATCAAAGAAACCCGACGCGCCCGGCGCGCCGCACCTAACCCATGCGAGGGATCGTCGTTAGACTGCAAAGACGCAACCTGGGTGCTGTGACGCTCTCCGACCTCTCCCGGGGTAATCCGCTCGGTTGAGCCGACGCAGCAAAGTCCGCCTGCGGCTCATCGGGCGAACGCGGTAGCGCCAGCACCTCCTGTCGATACTCCTTGAGGTGCTACAACAACGGCCGACAGAGAAGGTGGCGTTAAAAAGGCATTGAGCCCCTCAGCGGGTTCGCTGGCGTTGAGGAAGACATTGACGCCGCGCCCGGTCGCGGGAGCGCCCTCCGTCAGTTGCTGCATAAAGTTGACATAGACGCCGTAGGCCCGGTTGCGCTGCAGCGGTTGACCGCCGGCCAACCCGAGAAGCGTCCTTTGGCTATTTCAGGACGACGTCCGGGGTCCTCGAGGTGTTGTACCACGCGCCGAATTTGTAGCGTCCCGGCAGTTGCGCGGCCCCGAAGCTCGGAAATCACCCCAGCTCGCCGGGGATCAGCGCACCCGTGGCGCCGGGCGGATCCCATAGATAAAACGCGTAACGCCGCGTCAGCCAGCTCGGGTTGACCTCATAAGCGCCGAGTTGCGCGTAACCGAAACCGGTGAGGTTCGTCTTCAGCCGCATCGCCGATTGGCTGACCGGCCAGTTATACCAGTAATTGCCCGAACGAGTTGCACCGTATCCAGCCGCACGTCGCTGCTGAGATTGCGCCCGTTGCGATCGGTGTATCAAAACTCGACACGCGCTCGGAAGCCGAAGACCGCCGCATCGCGGATATTCGCCTGGGCATTCGGCCGAAATATGTATTGAAAATCAGGTTGGAAGTGCACGCCGCGGAACACGTGGATGTCGTAGTTCACTTCGAGAAGCATCTCGTGCGACTGCACGCCGGTCGCGTTGTTCGACAGCGGCAACCCGAGCGACCGTTGGATGCCTTGGACGGCGGCGAGCCGGTCGCTCACGCCGACATAGGTGAACAGGATTCCGAGGCAGTCCTGCGGCCGCGCGTCCCAGATGCCGTGATCGAGGAGTGCGGCGAAATACTGATGCGCGTATTGGGTGTTGTTCGGATCGTTATGGATAAAACCGGCGAGCGCGATGAGACCGTTGTCGTCGCCCGGACCATGGCGGACGAGCATCTGGTCGGCCAAGGCCCAGGCCTGAAAATTCCCCGTACGTGTCCGCGTGACGAAGCCCGGCACGCCGGCGGCGGCCAGGTCGTTGGTGAAATCCTTGTAGGTCGACGACGTGTTGTAGCCGAAACCGAGCTTGTAATGGCCGGGCATCTCGTCCGGACCTAAACGAGGCAGCCAGGCGGCCTCGACGGGCATGTAGACGCCGGTGTCCTGCGACACGTTGAACCTGAAGCCGGTGCGGAAGAATTTGTTGCCGTAGAGGCCCTGGTTCACCTCGTAGAGGCCGCTCTCGAGGTAGGTGTCGGGGGTCGGACGCACAAGACCGCGCACCGCCCAGGTGGCGTCGGGATAGGCGCTGTGTCCGATGTCCCCGCCCGGCAGCGCTTTTGGATCGCCGCACAACGCATTGTTCATGAAACCGCAATAGAGCGACGAACTGGCGAAGTCGTTCTCGACATTCATACGCCCGAACGTGAAGTCCAGCCGGCCGCCGTCGATCGTCTTCTGCGCGTAGGCGGAAACGAGATGGAAGGCGACGTTGCCTCCCGCACCATAGATCTCTTGCACAGGCAACAGATTGTCGCCGAAGGAGCGGCTGACGTTGGAGCCCGAGCGGTTGACGATGATCGTATGGGTCGAGAGACCGGTGATGCCGGCGAGCCGCTCCCAATTGACATCGGTCGAGAAGCCGATCTGGCTGGCGAAGCTGGAAGCGCTGTGCGTGCCGCCGGCGACATTCGCGCCGAACTCGGTCAATGCGTTGAATTGTACGTTGATGCCGCGCGATTGGAGGGTGGGCTGCAGGCCACCCCAATCGTCGAACAGCCGCTCGACGGGCGCCGCATCGACCGCTTCAGTTGGCGGGAGTCCGACCTCCGGTGGGGTCCGTTCGTGGCCGGTGCCCTTGCCGGTGCGTAAACTAGGCCTCTGGAGGGGTCCCGGCGGCGCGTCCGGGGCTTGGTCGTCGGCGCGCACGGTCGTGGCGAACAGGGTGGCCCAGGCCACCAACAATGTGGCGCTTGCTGCAAGATGGAGCTTGCGCCGCCGGCTAGCCTGCTTCGCCGCGTCTGATGGCACAAGCATGATTGGCTTTTCATGCGCCGAAGCCGCAAAAGCGGCGATACTGGCTGCAGCGGGAGCAATCGCCGCGCAGCGCGGGCGGCCCGCGGTCAAGCGGAAGATCGACCACATGGAACGTCTCGCTGTAGTTCGGTCTCCGTGACAATGTTCAGCAGGTGGCGGAGAATTTGCTCGCGCACCTCCATGCGCGTTTATCCCCTTCTGTTGATGATCATCTCTGTCACTAGAGGTCCTTCCGTCCCGGGCATGGATCGTAGAATGATGTCCGCAACTTCTTCCGGAGCCATGAAAGTCTCGGTCGCTGGCTTAAGATATGGGTCACGCTCCCAAAAGGGGGTACGCATCCCTCCCGGATAAACAGCCGTAACGTCCACAGAAGAGCCTTTTAGGTGCTCATGCAATGCGAGGAAATAGCCGCGCGCGCCCCATTTCGCTGCGGTATAAATTGGCTCTCGCGCTCGAGCTGTCTGAGCCCCGGTGGAGAGGACTAAGAGGAGATGCTTTCGGCCGTCGAAATGTTGAAACGCATTTATCGCCTGCTCGGAACACATTATCAACGCCGTAAGATTGTTCTCTAGTCCCGCGCGAAGATTGTCTTCATGGACTTGGCCGATCGGGGCAAAGGCCGGCTCGCCGAGGCAGCAAAAAACGGATCTGATTGGATGCCCGATACTTAGGCCATAGGCAAACGCGTCTTTTGCTTCGCTTTCATTGCACATATTGGCCGTGAAGACGTGTGTCGTAGGCTCCGGCAGTCCTTCCCGGGCGTCAGCGAGTTTCTTCGCAGTTCTGCCGACGAGCAGCACATGCTCACCCCGGGACGCCAATTGGCGGGCAATAGCTTTTCCGAGGCCGCTTCCGGCGCCTACCACGATCGAAAGGTTTCCGTTCATATCTTGATCTCTGGGCCGGATGGTTTTCTGTTCCGGGTCGGCGTCAATTTTTAGAGGTTTGACCTAAAACACGTCACCCGGTCAGCCGAATAAGGATGGCTCAACTCTCGCGTACCACGGGATTGAGCGCGGCCGAACGCGGCTTGGTCATGCGCTCGAAATCGAGCTCGATTTGCTCAAGCGTATGACCTTTCGTTTCCGGCACCTCGACGACCACAAAGATCAGCGCCACCACACTGAGGACCGCGTACATCAGGAATGCGTTGGCGCTGCCAAACGCCGATACCAAATCGAGGAAGGTCGCCGCGACGATCAGGTTGAAGCCCCAGTTGGCGACGGTCGCCAGGCTCATCGCCCTGCCGCGCAGCGCCAGCGGAAAAATCTCGGAGATCAGCAGCCAGAAGACCGGCCCGAGCCCGATCGCGAAGAAGCCGACATAGGCCGCGACGGAAAGAACCGCAATCCAGGCGGACCCGCCTGTCGCACCGGCGTAAAAAACGCCTGCGAGCAGAAGCAAGGTGGCGGCCATACCGCCGAGGCTCCAACACAGAAGCTGCCGCCGGCCGAGACTGTCGATCAGCCGGATCGAGACGATCGTCATCACAACATTGACCGCCCCGACCCCGGCAGTGGCCAGGATCGAGATGGCCGCGGAGGGAAGGCCCGCGCTCTGAAAAATCGTCGGCGCGAAATAGATTACCGTGTTGATGCCGGTAATCTGCTGGAAGATCGCGAGCCCAATGCCGATGACCAGCGGCTTTCGCAGCCGTGGCGACAGCAGCTCCGCCCAACTTGCCAGTTGCCGTCCTTCCAGGGCGATATCGGTTCGCAACACGCTCAACTCATTCATGACACCCGCGCCGCCTCGCAACCGCCGCAGCGCCGCGGCCGCGTCCTCCATTCGACCGTGACCGGCGAGCCAGCGCGGGCTTTCCGGCAAGATCAGCATACCGATCATCAGGATGACGCCGGGGACTGCGCCGATGCCGAGCATCCAGCGCCACCCCCCGGAAGAGGACGCCAACGCGAAACCAACCAGATAAGAGACGAGAATGCCGACCGTGATGCACAGCTGGTTCAAGGACACGATTGCCCCGCGATCGCGCGCCGGTGCGATTTCGGCGAGGTAGAGCGGCGTCAGCATCGAGGCGAAGCCGATCGCGAGCCCGACGAGGAAGCGGCCGATCAGCAGCGACGTCAACTCCGCCGCAACGGCCGAGAAAATCGCGCCGGCGACGAAGAGCACAGCGGCCGCCAAGATGACGCGGCGGCGTCCAAACCGATCCGACAATGTGCCCGCGATCGCGGCACCGATCGCGGCGCCGGCCAATACAATGGCCACGACGATGCCCTGCATGGTCGGCGAGAGAGCCAATGCCTCGCGGATAAAAAGCAGCGCGCCAGAGATGACTCCGGTGTCGTAACCGAACAGCAGGCCGCCCAGCGCCGCGACGCCTGCGATAAAATAGAAGGACATCGCCTCTCCCCTATGCGGGACGCTGCGCATTGTAAGTAAGGCGGCCGCCGCGCTATTGGACGAAAAAGATCGTCGGTTGAGCTATTGTCGCCCATTTACCTGGTCGGTAAGACGACGACCGAGAAATGAAAGCGCTCTATTGAACCGGCTATGCCCAAGCAAGGGGCGCATCCGCGCCGGGTAGAGTTTGCCGGCGACCGTGGCGCCGACGAGGACAATTGCGACGACGACGCCCTGCATCGTCGGCGACAATGCCAGCGCTTCCCGGATTGAACAGCAGCGCACCGGATATGACACCCGTGTCGTAGCCGAACAGCAGACCACCGAGCGCCACTATGCCAGCGATAAAGTAGAAAGACATTGCCTCCCCCTTGCGCCACCCGCTTCGCCGGTGTCTCCTTGTGCTCCGAAGCAGACTTCATCCTGCTCCGTTGTTCAAGCACCTCATTTGCGCCGCACAAGTAGCGCCGGGGGATAGTCACGCCGAGCCCGTTCGCCGTCCTGCGATTGATGACAAGCTCGAATTCGGTCGGTTGCCGCACCGGTAGATCGGCGGGCTTTGCGCCCTTCAGAGGAGCGGCAATACCCGGTGAGGACAGAAACCCGCAGCGCCAGGTTGGTAACCCGTAGGATAAACTGAGGCCATGAAGAGGTTTCTCCCTGCCGTGTTCGCAATGGCCGTCAGCTCCTCGGCCTTTGCCACTGGAGTTGATTCCCGCGCCTACACTTGCGCTGGGCTCCACGCTCTGGTCACGGCAAATCGCTTCGTTTTTATCAACTACCCATCGTTCATGGACTTCGTGGTGGCCAACGCCTCTTTTTGTTCGGCCGGAGAAATGCTTCAGTTGCGCAGCGTCCCGACAAGCGACAATCCCGAGTGCGTCGTGAACTACTGCAGGCATCAAGGCGGTCGCGGCAACTGACACCACGGTGCGTCTCGACATGCCGCGCGAGGTCGAGCGATTTGCGCAGCGACCGACCGGCCGGCGTCACCGCCCTCGACGATCGGCGACAAATCGAGAATGGACAGCGGGACCATCAAACGAACACGCCACTGGAAGCGTCCGAAAGCCTGGATCGTATCTCTGTCCGAACGTCTCCGCTATCGACCCCCCAAAACGGACGCCCAGTGTGGCCAAAAGACCCTTGGCTCCGCGAGCCAACTCAAGGGCTTGCGGTCTTTGCCGCGTGGCATTTCATCGTTGGCGTGAATCTGCATCCCATGCGGTGCGGAGTCGGAAATCGGTGCGGGTTCGCGATCGTTCTCGGGATCGACAACATTGTGGCGCATCGACCGATCGAGTCTCTAGGTCAAATCGCGGAGCGGCTACTCGGGATTATTCTCGACGAGCTTCATCCCACGAACAGTTCTGGATACCAGAGATCTCTTCGCAATCTGAGCGGCTCACCGGATTGAACTTCAACCGCCATAGTGAACCGATTTTCAAATAGGAAAACCCACCACCCAGCGAATGGGAGGCGAGCATGCACACAGTCGAGGTCCGCTCGGACGACGATGATGTCGCCGCTGCGATGAGCCAAATGCGGACTTGGCTCGACCACCATCGGTTCGAACCCGACAGCTTCAGGCAGTTGGCCGTTGGTGCGAAAACTCGTTTTCGGCTGGAGTTCAAAATCGAAAGTGAGGCTGCGGCGTTCGCAGCCGCATTCCGTGGCCGGGTGTCAGAGGAGCATTGACCACACGGTGGTGGAAGCGCCCCCATACCCTTGAGCGGAAGCGCACAACGGATTAAAGGCCAGATGCTGGGAGCCGGGTCGGCTGGCGGGGCACGTAATTCTGCAAAAAGAGACGCAGGGGTTCGGAGTTAACAACTGCCGAGCGTCCCGCCTCTACCAGCAGATCCACGTCGGGCCGATCTATTGTCAGTCCCGTGGGAATAGCCAGCAGCTTGTCCTTCTCCGATCCCGCCGGCATCGCAGCGAGAGAGATGTGAATCAGTTGGGACTTGACATCACCGCATGGCGTTCCGTCAATCATTGAGCCGCTTTGACATCTGGCGGCACGTATGGCTTGCGTGACGTCTTGTAGCTGCTCGTTCACTGCCCTCAGCGTTTCGAAGTTGAATCGATCGATCTGTCCGCCGCTGGCGCGCAGCAGAGACGATAGGAGCCCGCCCACTTCCTTGGTTCGCGCCAGGCTTGAATCCTGACTACCCTCTCCATCGATGCTAACTACGAGGATGCGTCGCAGCCGTGCGTACCCAAGAGCCGATATAGCGCGCGGAGATTCGGCGAGGTTCTGCATCATGCTGCCCGCAACGCGCAAACCGAGATTATCGGCAACGCCGCCATCGACGAGATGGACGTAGCGGGTTTTGTTGGGGTCGAGGTAACGCTCGAGCATTCTAGCCTGGACGCCCAGACGTGACAGTGGGTTATGACGGTCAGCCTCAGGCACCCTTCGGAGCCAGCCGGGCTTCCGACCGCCGCAGTCCGCCGCATGATTGGTCAGGCTGATCGAGGAGAACAACCCCGGGAAGCCGTTCGATGCGGCAACCGCGCGAGCTATCGGAAACGGCTCAAGATCCGAGCACAAAATATCAAAAAACTCCTGAGTGAACATAAACGGCGTGCCATAGTTGATGTCGGTCGCGCTAATGCCGATTATCGGCCGGCCGCGCGCCTTCAAATCCTTGAACCGAGCGCCATGGAACATCGTCTCATCGTAGTAGCGTTCCATGTAGTCGTTCGTCCCGACCTCCGAGTCCACAACCCACCCCCAATTCCACGGCAGAAGGTAGACCCCCTTGATGTGACTGTCGGTGTCGGCGTAAAGGAAGTCAGTTTCATACCGGCCGAAAGCCGCGTCGCGGTAAAGGCCGTAATAAGCTGCGGTGAAGCTGCCGCCGGAGACGCCCGAGATCCCGTCAAGGCTGCTTAACAATGAACGTTGACCCACGCCCGGGAGCGCGACCTCGCGCATGCCCTTGAGGGCGCCATAGGCGTAAGCCGCCGACCGTTTGCCGCCGCCTGACATCGCGACCAGTACCAGCAGGTCGGGTGGGTGCTCGGTATTGGGAACCGCCTCGAGGCGATAGCCGTCAGAGGAAATGCGGTCGCTTTGAGGTGGCTCTAACAAGGCTCGCGGCAGCGGAACCGTATCGGTCGTTGCGGGTAGTACGCAGCTGCAGACCAGCAGCGCGAGTAGCACCACACCTGTTTTGGTTCGCTTGGATACGCGTGAGATGCGGCGCTGTGACCGCTGCGTCGAGAACCACCCCGATGCGATTCGCGGCCGCAGGAGTCGCATCAGTCGCCCCTTCGGGTATCGATACGATCGGCGCCAACGTCACTGACAGGGCGATGCTAAGCCGGCGCAACTTGCATCGATTTAAAGAAACCGTTGTGGGACGCGCTGACATGGATCAATGACTGTGGGATCGTCGAATTGTGCGGCGACGGTCATCAGGTCTCGGTGGCCCGCCTTGACGCACAAGCGGTGAACCCTGACGAGAAACGACGGTCGGTACTCTGCTGGCCGGATCGGCGGTTCGGTCGCGATTGGGAGAAATGACCGCTAACGGCGCTTGACGGTCCACCGGATCGCGCCGGCGCAACGTCGCCGTTCCGCCCATCATGGATATTCGAAATCAAGACGCCAGCAAAGCCGGATCGGCTCAGCTGCGGTCCTGTCGGGGCGGATCCGGCCAGCGCGCATCCTGGGCGAGGTAATCGGCCGAACGGATCGCCGTCGCCAGCTCCGCCGGGCCCGCCATCGGCGGCTTGGATCCGCCTTTCAGACTGCCGAGCGCGGCGCGGATCGCATGCACGGTGGCGGCGAGGATCCCCTGCGGATAGACGACGAGCTTGATGCCGAGCCGCTGCAATTCGTCATTGTCGGGCATGAAATGCCTGCCGGCGGGCGAGGTGACGGCGAGCGCCGGCTTGCCATTGCAGGCCGCCACCGTCTCGCGCATCTCCGCCTCGGATTGCGGCGAGTCGAGAAACAGGATGTCGGCACCTGCCGCGACAAAGGCTTTCAGCCGCGCCAACGCCTCCTCGAAACCGCGCGAGACGCGCGCATCGGTGCGAGCCAGCAGCAGGATGCCTTCCTCACGGCATGCTTCGACCGCGGCGCGGCAGCGCAGGATCGCGGCGTCGCTTTCGATGACCAGCTTGGCGCCCTGATGGCCGAGCGGGCGCGGCCAGGCCTTGTCCTCGATCAGCACGGCGGCGGCGCCGCGCCGCGCATAGGCGCGGATGGCCTTCTGCACGGCCAGCGCATTGCCGTAGCCGGTGTCGCCATCGGCCAGCCAGAGCACCGTCGGCGCGGCGGCGATACAGGCCTCGACGGCATCGGCCATCTCGGAAAAGGTCAGGAGATCCATGTCGGGCATCGCCAGACGCATTGCGGAGATGCTGGACCCGGAGACGAAGCCGGTGCGGAAGCCGGCTTCCTCGATCAGATGGGCGCCCATGCCGTCGCCGCAGCCCGGCATGATCTGCAGCGCGGGCTGGTCGAGAAGCTCTTTCAGGGCGGCGGCTTGCGGGCGCATCACGGTTCCTCCGATTCAGAGCATGTCATTCCGGGATCGCCGGAGGCGAGGCCCGGAATCCATGAACAAGGGCCTCTGGAATATGGATTCCGGGCTCGCCGCTTTGCGGCGCCCCGGAATGACGATGTGGGTCATTCGAAGTTTAATAGCCGCGGCCCCAGTCGATGACGTTGTGCAGCGGCTTGCCCGCGAGATAGGCGCGCAGATTCTCGCAGAACAGGTCGACGCCGCGATGGCGCTCGTCGTCGCTGGCGCCCGAGACGTGCGGCGTGATCAGCACCCGCGGATCGGACCACAGCCGGGCCGGCGGCAAATGCTCGAACTCGCCGACATAGACGTCGAGCGCGACGCCGCGCAAACGGCCCTGATCGAGCGCCTCGGCCAGCGCGTCCTCATCGACGATCTCGCCGCGCGCGACATTGACCAGGATGCTGCCCTGTTTCATCAGCGCGAAACGCGCCGTGTTGAAGAGCCGGGTGGTTTCCGGGGTCCACTGGCAGCAGATCGCGACGACATCGGCATCCGGCAGGAAGCGGTCGAGATCCGCGGCGCCGCCGAGTTCGCTGAAGCCTTCCGGCAGTGGCTCGCCCGGTTGCGGCGAGCGGCGGGTGCCGACCACCCGCATGCCGAGCGCAGCGCACAGCCTGCCGACATCGAGCCCGATGCCGCCGGCGCCGACGACGCAGGCGATCTTGCCTTCGATCATCAAGGGCCGGTAGGCGCGATGGTCGAAGGTGCCGGCGTCGCGATCGATGAGGGCGCGGTCGAGCCCCTTCGCAAAATAGAGCATGCCGGCGATCGCATATTCGGCCATCGCCAGCGTGTTGCCGGCGCCGCGCGAGGTCGTAACCCTGACGTCGCTGCCCCAGAGGTCACCGATCAGCAGATTGCTGGCGCCGGCGGGGCGCTGGTGAAACCATTTCAGCCTTGGCGCGCGGGCACGCAGGTCGAGCGGAAACGGCCAGCCGCCGAGGACAACCTCCGCCTCGGCGAGCAGCCGGTCGCGGTCCTCGCGGGTCCCCTGCCCCGTCGATCTCGGCGACAGGTAGCGCGCCGCGGAATAGGCCGGCCACGTGTCGCGGTATTCGCCGTCGAACCAGCCGCCGGCATCGATCAAATTGATTGCCGGATCGATCGCCTTGATCCGCTCGAGATCGCCGGGGCGAAGCCGCTGGATAACGAGGACGTTGGCGCCTGGCATCGTCAGCGCTGGCTGGCGCCGATATGCGCGACGGCGTTGATCTCGACCTTCAGTGAGGGGGTGGCCAAGGCGGCCACCTGCACCAGGGTCGAGGCCGGAAAGTTGCCGGTGAAGAATTCGCGGCGGGCCTGCCACACCTTCTCGCGCTGGCTGATGTCGGTGACGAAGATCGTCACCGTAACGATATCGGCCATGCTGCCGCCGGCCGCCTCGACCAGGTGACGGATCTTGGTGAAGATCCCCTTCGCCTGGGTGTACTCGTCGGTGAGGTCGCCGCCGCTTGCGGTCATGCCAGCAACATAGGCGATGCCGCCGGCGACGAGGCAATTCGACCAGGTGCCGGGCTGTGGTTCGGGCACCTCGGGGGTGGTGGCGCGGACGATGCTGCTCATGAAGCTGGTTCCTCTCTCGGGCCTCCGAGCTTAGCCTCTCGCGGGGATCGCCGAAAGCGTGTCGCCGCCGATAGCCAGCGTCCGAGGAGCCGCATGACCGAGATCGATGGGCAAACCCCGCTCGCCGTGCTGAGCCGAATCTTCGGTTATGCCAGCTTTCGCGGTCAGCAGCAGGAAATCGTCGAGCACGTCGTCGCCGGCGGCGACGCGATCGTGCTGATGCCGACCGGCGGCGGCAAATCGCTGTGCTATCAGCTGCCGGCGCTGCTGCGCCCCGGGGTCGGCGTCGTGGTGTCGCCGCTGATCGCGCTGATGAAGGATCAGGTCGACGCGTTGCGGCAGGCGGGGGTGCGGGCCGCCGCGCTCAATTCCGGGCTGCCGGCGGGCGAGTCAGGCAGGATCGAGCGCGCCGCCCGGGATGGCGCCCTCGATCTGCTGTACGTGTCGCCCGAACGGCTGAACATGCCGGGCTGCCTGGACATGCTGCGGCGCTGCCGTATCGCGCTGTTCGCGATCGACGAGGCGCACTGCATCTCGCAATGGGGCCACGATTTCCGCCGCGACTACCAGGCGCTCGGGATCCTCAAGCAGAGCTTTCCCGATATCCCGCTGATGGCGCTGACGGCCACTGC
>Ga0207646_10005475_pt1 | contig 13348 bp, 8 predicted proteins | sample KBSK5502metaG_FD_184343 | JGI IMG/M metagenome (GOLD analysis project Ga0207646, IMG submission 184343) | Corn, switchgrass and miscanthus rhizosphere microbial communities from Kellogg Biological Station, Michigan, USA - KBS K5-50-2 metaG... | ecosystem: Host-associated > Plants > Roots >... | reverse complement strand
CCTGCTGATTGTCGTCGGGCTCACGAACGCCTTCGTCTTGCACCACCAGCCGGTCATCGGTCAATACGCGCCCGTCAAAGCGCTTGAACCCCTCTCGCTCTTCCTGATCCTCAGAGCGTTTGCCACTGGCTGCTCCGCGATGACGGGTGTGGAGGCTATTTCCAACGGCGTCCCGGCCTTTCAGAAGCCTGAGACGCGCAATGCACGTATCACGCTCACCTGGATGGCCGTAATTCTTGGCACCCTCTTCCTCGGCATCACGCTCCTGGCCACGACCTACCACGTGGAAGCCAACGCGGCAGGGCACCCCACCGTGATTGCCCAAATAGCTAAGCTGGTCTTTACGGGGCCGCTGGTCTTCATGTTTCCGGTCTTCCAGCTCGCTACCCTGGGGATTCTGACCCTGTCAGCCGAGACCAGCTACGCGGATTTTCCTCGCCTGGCGTCGCTGCTGGCCCGCGATAGTTTCCTGCCCCACTTCTTCGGCTTCCGGGGAGACCGCCTGGCGTTTTCGGTGGGCATCGTGTTCCTGTCAGTCCTGGCCAGCTTACTGCTCATCGTGTTTGGTGGAAATACCAACGCGCTCATCAACCTGTTTGCCGTCGGCGTCTTCATGTCCTTCACCCTCTCGCAGGGTGGGATGGTGCTCCACTGGTGGCGCCTGCGCGCTACAGACAAGGGGTGGCGTCGCAGCATGATCATCAACGGGACCGGGGCTGTGACTACGCTTCTGGTGGCCCTGATCATCTCCACTTTCAAATTTCTGGAGGGGGCGTGGATTGTCGTGCTGCTGATCCCCTTGCTGGTACTGATGTTCTCCGGCATTCATCGTCACTATCAACGTGTGGAGCGAGAACGCGTCTCCGATATCCCCATACAGCCGGAGCAGATCCACCACCGCTTCGTGGTACCGATTGCCGGGCTGGACCGCGCGGCCATCCAGAGTTTAGCGTATGCCCGCTCGCTCTCCCCGCATGTGACCGCCGTGCACGTGGCGGTTGACGCGGACGAGGCCAATCGCGTGCGGGCTGACTGGGACGAGTGGCAGAAGCATCTGAAGGAAGCAGACGAAACCCACCTGCTCGTGATCGAGTCGCCGTATCGATCGCTGCGCCCTCCCCTGCTGGCCTATATCGATACCTTGCACGAACGTCACCCCGGCGACACGCTGACCGTGATCCTGCCTGAATTTGTGGTCGCCCACTGGTGGGAATATCTCTTGCACAACCAGACGGCTTTCCAACTGAAGGCGGCTTTGCTGTTCCGACCAGGTATCGTCGTGACTGACGTGCCGCAGCATCTACGCGATCGACCGGGCCACTAGGGAACAGCACGTGCCTTGCGAAAGGAGGCTTTCTGCTTATGTCAGCTACCATATTGCAGCTCTTTGGTCTGCTGGTGGCGATTGTCGCCCTGGCCACTCTGGCGACACGGTTGCGCCTCCCCTATGCGGTTTTGCTCGTCCTCGGAGGCCTGCTGCTCGGCTTTGTCCCAGGCCTTCCCACGATTACGCTCAATCCTGAGCTCATCCTGGTGCTCTTTCTGCCGCCGCTGATCTACTCATCAGCCTGGCTCACCTCCTGGCGCGAATTCCGCGCGAGCTTGCGCCCCATCTTGCAGCTGTCTCTCGGCCTGGTGCTGGTGACCACGCTCGTCATTGCCGTCGTGGCTCATGCTATCGCCGGCTTGTCCTGGCCGGTCGCCTTTGTCCTGGGGGCCGTGGTCTCGCCCACAGACGCCGTGGCGGCCAGTGCGACCGCCAAACAGCTCGGCCTGCCTCGCCGCATCGTGACCATAATCGAGGGCGAGAGCATGGTCAATGACGCGACCGGGCTTGTAGCCTACCGCTTCGCCGTGGCGGCGGTGGTCACCGGAAGCTTCTCCCTGGGGCAGGCCGGTCTCCAGTTTGTGGTCGTCAGCCTGGGCGGGCTGCTGATCGGACTGGTCATCGCCTGGCCGGTGGCCTGGCTGCACCGCCACCTGGACGATGCGCCCATCGAAATCACCATCACGCTGCTCACCCCCTACGCCGCCTACCTGCTGGCCGATGCCCTGCAGGTATCAGGGGTTCTGGCGGTCCTCTCGGCAGGACTCTACTTGAGCCACCAGTCGTCGCGCTTCTTCTCCGCTAATACGCGCTTGCAAGCCAACGCGGTCTGGAACGTGCTGGTCTTCCTGCTCAATGGCCTGCTCTTTCTACTGATCGGGTTGCAACTGCGTGGCATCGTGGCCAGCATCGCGGGCCCCTCGCTGCTTACGCTCATCTGGCAAGCGCTGCTCATCGGCCTGGCCGTCATCGCCGTGCGCATCGCCTGGGTCTTTCCCGCCGCCTCTCTGCCGCGCCTGGTCAGCGCTCGCTTGCGCGCCCGCGACCCGTATCCAGGATGGCGCCAGGTGGCGATCGTCGCCTGGGTTGGCATGCGCGGGGGGCTCTCGCTGGCCGCCGCGCTGGCGCTCCCCCTCACGCTCACCGGCGGCGTGCCGTTCCCGCAGCGCGATCTCGTCATCTTCTTCACCTTCGGGGTCATCCTGGTCACCCTGGTCGGACAGGGGTTGAGCCTGGGGCCCATCGTCCGGCTGCTCGGCCTCGAGCGGGACAGTTCCCTGGAACGAGAACACGCACAGGCGCATCTCGTGGCGTCGCGTGCGGCCCTCTCCCGGTTGGATGAACTGGCGACCGAGGCGTGGGTTCCCCAGGATACCCTCGCCTACCTGCGTGCCCACTATGCTCAGAAACTGGAGACCCTGAGCAAAGCCATCGATGGCGCGGGCGACGAACACTTTGACGGGCATGCTCCGGTCCAGCAGCAGCTCCGGCAAGAGGTACTTACAGCCGAACGTGCCGCAGTCATCGGGTTACGCGACCAGGGCCGCATTGATGATGAGACGCTGCGCCTGGTCGAGCGGGAGCTGGACCTGGAAGAGCAGCGCTTGCACTGAGCAGGAGCCACTGGGACTTCTCCGCTCCACTTGTTAAAGTGCAGTGCTCTCACGTACAATACTGGGGAGATGTTTAGCCTGGTATACGCGAAGCTTAAAGTGATTGCTAGCACGATAGAACGGGCAGGTTATATATGCATCCACTGTAGGGAGGGGTAGCGATGGAAAATCGAGAGGATCAGAGGACGGAAGGCGAGGGGAGTGAGGGCACCGGTAGAGAAAATCCAGAGCTGATCGAAGAGGATCCTACCTTATTGTCGCGCACCGAGGTACGCAAGGGTAGTTTCCTGGGGAATGAACGCGTACGCATAGTACTCCCCAGCCAGCGCGCGTTCAAGCGGGTAAGCACCGGCTTGCTGGAGGCCACGGAGCTAACGCAAGCTCCACACGGCGGCATGGCCAGGGTGATTTACAATGTCAAGCGTCTGCTCATTGGCGCACCGCTTGCCAGCGCCCAGGCTGAGACCGAGCGGCTTACGAAGTTCAAAGCCCTGGCTGTTCTTTCATCCGATGCTATCTCTTCGGTTGCATACGCGACTGAAGCAATTCTAATCACTCTCGTTGCTGCCGGTTCAGGAAACCTTGGCCTTACGCTGCCAATCAGCTTTGCTATTGTCGCCCTGCTCGCTATCGTCGCCATCTCCTATCGCCAGACGATCCCGGCGTATCCTAATGGCGGGGGGTCATACATTGTGGCGAAAGATAACCTGGGGACGCTGCCGGGTCTTGTAGCTGCTGCTTCGCTCATGATCGATTATGTGCTCACTGTCGCGGTGAGCGTTTCCGCAGGTGTCCTGGCCCTTGTGACACTCTTTCCTGCGCTAGCACCCTACGTCGTTCCCATTAATGTTGGACTGGTCATTTTTATCACGCTCGTTAATCTGCGTGGTGTGCGCGAGTCAGGCTCGATCTTTGCCATCCCGACTTACATTTTCATTGGCAGTGCGCTCCTGCTGATTATCGTAGGCAGTATCAAATCCTTTTTTCTGCAACATGACCCGATCATCGGCAATTTCCCGCTTGCGAAAGCTAACGAAGCGCTGACGATCTTTCTGGTCCTTAGATCTTTTGCCGCTGGCTGTTCTGCTATGACGGGCATAGAAGCCATTTCTAACGGCGTGCCCGCCTTTAAGAGGCCAGAAGCGCGCAATGCACGTATCACGCTCACGTGGATGGCCGTTATTCTTGGAACGCTTTTCCTTGGCATCACGCTACTTGCAACATCCTATGGTTTCGAAGCCAATCCGGCAAGCAATCCGACTGTTATCGGTCAGATAGCGCAGCGAGTGTTTACTGGACCACTGTACTTTATGTATCCAGTCTTCCAGCTAGCAACGCTGGCTATCCTGACCCTGGCCGCAAACACCAGCTATTCAGACTTTCCACGCTTAGCCTCGCTGCTGGCACGTGATGGTTTTCTACCGCATCAGTTCGCCTTCAGAGGTGATCGCCTGGCATTTTCAACCGGTATTGTGTTCTTAGCTTTGCTTGCCATCCTCCTGCTGATTGTGTTCGATGGGGTCACCACGAGTTTGATCAACCTCTACGCTGTGGGTGTGTTCATGTCGTTTACGCTCTCGCAGGCCGGCATGGTGCTTCACTGGTGGCGGCTGCGCGCTACACACAAGGGATGGCTGCGCAGCATGCTGATCAATGGCCTGGGGGCATTGACGACGTTCATCGTTAGCCTGGTGATCGCCTCTACGAAATTCCTCGAGGGGGCATGGATTGTGGTGCTGCTGATCCCACTGCTCGTGCTGATGTTCCTTAGTATCAATCATCACTACAGCCGGGTTGAGCGTGAGCGGATCACCGACATTCCTGTGCATCCAAAAGATATCCATCACCGCCTGATTGTACCTATCGCCGGACTTGACAGCGCTGCGATACAGAGCCTGGCTTATGCTCGCTCGATCACAAAACATGTGACGGCGGTGCATGTTGCAATCGATATGGACGACGCAAATAAGGTACGTGAAGCCTGGGAAAGCTGGCAAAAGCAGCTGAATGAGGAGGAGGAGACCCATCTCGTCATCATCGAGTCGCCCTATCGCTCGCTTTCACGGCCCTTGCTGGCTTATATCGATACGGTGCATGAGCTTTTCCCCGACGATACGCTGACGGTCATCCTGCCGGAATTTGTGGTCGCGCACTGGTGGGAAAATTTCTTGCATAACCAGACGGCTTTCCGCCTAAAAGCTGCCCTGCTCTTCCGCCCGGGGATCGTGGTGACGAGTGTTCCGCAACACTTGAGGAACAGGCCCAGGAAATAGCCAGCGCAATGAATTGCGCTCCTACTTGCGCTTTCTTCTATTAGACGGTAGAATAAGGATGGTTCCACCTGTTTTGGTGAAGTGGGATCATGTAGGATTGGTTAGTTGTCCTCTATCCCAGGCATGCATCACACGAGCCAGCCCCCAAGAAAGGTAGCAGAAAAGCGGAATGACCATAGTTACCCGACCTCGCACTGTTGGCGAGTTGCGTGAGAGTGGCTATCAAGCACTCTCTGTCAGAGAGGAGATGCGGAAAAATCTGATTCAGAAGATCCGCAGGGGAGAAGAAATATTCCCAGGGATTGTAGGCTACGAAGACACGGTAATCCCGCAAGTCGAAAATGCCATTCTCTCTGGCCAGGACATCATCTTTTTGGGTGAGCGAGGCCAGGCAAAAACACGTATGGCACGTGGCCTGATCAACTTACTTGATGACTTTATTCCGGTAATTGCCGGATGCGAAATTAATGATCACCCTTACGAACCCATTTGCAAAGCCTGCCGTGATAAGGTAGAAGAGCTGGGCGATGGGGTAGAAATCGCGTGGTTGCCACGCGACCGGCGCTACGGTGAAAAACTGGCGACGCCTGATATTACCATCTCTGACCTGGTGGGAGAGGTAGACCCTGTGCGTGTTGCCGAGGGCCGTTATCTCTCAGATGAGCTGACCATCCACTACGGTTTGATTCCTCGCACTAATCGCGGCATCTTCTGTATTAACGAGCTGCCAGACCTGGCAGAGCGTATTCAGGTAGGTCTGCTGAATATTATGGAAGAGCGTGATGTGCAGATTCGGGGGTATAAGATTCGTTTGCCCTTGGATGTATACGTTGTCGCCAGCGCCAACCCTGAAGATTATACCAACCGTGGACGCATCATCACGCCGCTCAAAGACCGTGTTGGTTCTGAGATTCGTACTCATTATCCGCGGACTCTTGAGCATGAGATGCAGATCATGGAATCTGAGAGCAACCACTTCATTACCGAGGGAATGGATATTGTCTTCCCGCAGTTCATGAAAGAAGTGATTGCTGAAATCACCCAACTGGCGCGGAGCAGCAACGATATCAGCCAGCGTTCGGGCGTGAGCGTGCGCGTATCGATCTCAAACTTTGAGAATGTGCTGAGCAACGCCAGCCGGCGTGCGCTGCGCCTCAAAGAGCGGCAGGTGGCTCCGCGTGTCAGCGACCTTTCTGCCATCATAGCCTCGACCTGTGGCAAGATTGAGCTTGATACTGTAGGCGATATCAAGGAAGAGCGTATTGTACAAAAGCTGATCAATAGTGCTATTATGGAAACCTTTGGTGACTACTTTGAAGTGCGTGAATTTGACCAGCTTCTGGCGGGTTTCGAGCGCGGCCTGAATGTGCAGGTGGGTGATGATCTTCCCTCGATGGAATACGTTACCCAGCTTTCGAAAGTTGGTGGGCTGAGCAAGGCTGTTGATAGGCTCAATGGCCGTGGTAGCCCGGCTAACATTGCATCAGCCGTCGAGTTTATACTCGAGGGCCTGCATTTGAACCGGCGGCTTAATAAGGATGAGGTCAACGGCAAAGTTCGCTACCGGCGATAGAGGGAACACTCATCATGTTTAAACGCTTTTCGAAGAATCGCTATGGGTACTCGCGCTGGGACGGTACGCAGCGCATCGAGGGGTTGGATGCCGATGACATACTGGATGCCCTCTCTGATGATTACCTGGAGGATGGCAGCTTACAGCAGGCGCTTAAACGCCTGATGCAGGAGGGTATTCGCACCGACGATGGTCGTCGAACGATGGGCCTGCGGGAGTTGATGGAACGCATGCGCAACATGCGTAACCAGCAGCTCAACCGTTATAATATGGCCTCTGGCGTGATGGATGACCTGCGCGAAAAGCTCGAGGAGATCAAGGGCATGGAACGCGAAGGCATTCAGCGTCGCCTGGATGAGAGCGCTGCGCAATCGCCGCAGCCATCGGATCAGCAGCAGTCGCCTGGCCAGCAGCAAAAAGCGAACCAGTCTGAAAGTGGGAGAGAGCAAGAAGGAAAGCCTGGGGAGAGTGGCAATCAACAAGGGCAAAGCGGCGACGAGCTTACGCCTGAGCAAAAGCAGAAGATGCTGGAGATGATTGCCAATAGGAAGCGAGACTATCTTGATAAACTGCCAGAGGATATTCCCGGTCAGATCAAGGGACTTTCGGACTACGACTTCATGGATGACCAGGCTCGTGAGAAGTTCAAGGAGCTGCTGGACAGCCTGCAGCAGCAGATGATGCAGCAGTTTTTCCAGGGTATGCAGCAGTCGTTGCAGAATATGACGCCCGAAGACATCGCCAAATTGCGGGAGATGATTCGTGACCTCAACAAAATGCTGCGCGACCGCCAGCAGGGCCTGGAGCCAGACTTCGACTCGTTTATGCAGAAGCATGGGGAATACTTCCCCGGCGTCAACTCGCTTGATGACCTGCTCGAGCAGATGCAGCAGCAAATGGCGGCGATGCAGGGGATCATGGACAACCTCTCGCCAGAGCAGCGCCAGGAGTTGCAAGGTCTTATGGAGCAGCTCATGGGGGATGACCGTATCCGTGTTGACCTGATGGAGCTGGCCGAGAACCTCGAGGCGCTGGCACCGATGGAGCAGGCGCGCACGCGTTTTCCTTTTCGGGGGGACGAGTCGCTGCCGTTTAACGAGGCCATGCGTATGATGAGCCGCTTGCAGCAAATGGAGGGCCTGGAAGACCAACTCCAGGAAGCGCGTCGCCTGGACAACCTGGAGGCAATCGATAGCCAGAAGGTCAAAGATCTGCTCGGCAACGAAGAGTACCAATCGGTCGAAGAATTGAAGGAACTTATGAGGGTACTGGAGGAGGCGGGCTATATCCAGAAAAAGGGCAATCACTGGGAATTGACCGCGCGTGGCATTCGTAAGATTGGCCAGAAGGCGCTCCAGGATATCTTCAATAAGCTCAAGCGCGATGGTTTTGGCCGGCATGTTAGCCCATTCCGCGGCGTAGGTGGCGAGCGTACCGACGAGAGCAAGGTGTATCAATTCGGAGACCCGTTCCTGCTCGACCTGGAAAAAACGCTGATGAATGCGCTACACCGGCGTGGTACTGGCACCCCTGTCGGGTTGGAAAAAGAGGATTTCGAGGTCTACCGCACCGAATTTACCACTGAGTCATCAACCGTCTTGATGATCGACCTGAGTATGAGTATGGTCTACAACGGCTGCCAGCCGGCGGCAAAAAAGGTCGCGGTTGCCTTGGAGAGCCTGATCCGCTCACAGTTCCCGCGCGATAACCTGTATGTCGTGGGCTTTTCGTGGGTTGCGCGCGAATATAAGCCTGATGAACTGGTAGAGATGGGACGCTTCGATAACAGTACCGGGACCAATATGGCGCATGGGCTGATGCTGGCGCGTCAGTTGTTGGCTCGCCAGCACGGCGTGAACAAGCAGATCATCATGATAACCGACGGTGGCCCAACGATGTGGTTTGAGGATGGTGCATGGCAATTCGGCTATCCGCCCAATGCTCTTGCCGAGCAGCAGACGCTGCTAGAGGCGCAGCGTTGCACACGCGAGCGCATCACTATCAATACTTTCATGTTGGAGGATGATCGCTGGATGGTCGCGTTTGTGAACCAGCTTTCCGCCATTAACCACGGCCGTACTTTCTATGCAGATAAGAACAACCTGGGTGAATACCTGCTGGTCGATTATCTGAACAGCAAGCGGAAGTTTATCACTTAACAGAAATTCGTTGTTGCAATGGACGACGAAAGTAATCAGGACCGAGGTAGGGGCGATCGCAAGGGTGGCCCCTACAATGGTAATCAGGGCGACCGCAAGGGTCGCCCCTACAATACACGAGAGCTGGAATTATTCGTTTTTGGTGTGCGTCAGCTTGGTCTTGAGTTGAACGAGCAGGAGTTGGAGCAATTCTTGCGCTATCGGGAAGAACTGCTTGAGTGGAACACGCGCATCAATCTAACGGCGATAACCGATCCAGCGGAAGTTTTGCTTAAGCATTTCCTCGATTCTTTGTCGCTGCTGCTGGTCTACGATAGACCAGCAGCGCGTTTACTCGATATCGGAGCAGGCGCGGGCTTCCCTGGTCTTCCCCTCAAAATAGTACGTCCTCAATGGCAGGTGCTGCTCTTAGAGGCTACTGGCAAAAAAGTGACGTTCATGCAGCATGTGATTGAGATACTGCAACTTCGGGATGTCATTGCTTTGCATGGACGGGCTGAAGAGCTGGGCCGCGACGCGGGGTATCGTGCCTCTTTTGATGTTGTGACTGCCCGTGCCGTTGCATCCCTCCCTACACTGCTGGAGTATGCCGCGCCGTTTTGCCGCGTTGGTGGACAGATCATTCTTCCCAGAAAAGGCGACCTGGTTGAGGAGTTAGCGCAGGCTAAGTGGGCGGCCGGGCGGGTGGGGGCAGTTTTGAAGGACGATGTCCCTGTGACGTTAGCGGGCCTGGGGGATGGGAGGAGATTGCTCGTGTGGGAGCAGGTGAAAGAGTGCCCGGCGCAGTTCCCCAGGAGTGGAGCAGTGATTGCTAAGAGGCCGCTGGGTAAAAAGGAATAATATACACTGTAGAGTAGTTACTCTTGTTGATATGAAAATATGCTGGCTGCCTACTGGAGTAGGCTCAGAATTGAATTGGACACAAGAGGTTAACAACAGTGCAAAGTAAGAAGATCGCCCTTGTGGCACATGACGATAAGAAGCGTGATTTATTAGAGTGGGCTAAATTTAATAAACTTCTCCTGGCCCAACATGATCTATATGCGACAGGAACCACCGGTAAGCTGTTGGAGCAGGAACTCGGTATTGAAGTGAACAAATTGCAAAGTGGGCCGTTGGGTGGCGATCAGCAGATCGGGGCGAAGATTTCAGAGGGAGAGCTTGATCTGCTGATTTTCTTCTGGGATCCTCTTGCTTCGCAGGCGCATGATACGGACGTGAAAGCCCTCTTGCGCATAGCTGTGGTATGGAATATTCCCGTGGCCTGCAACCGGGCTTCGGCCGATTTCATGATTTCATCGCCGTTGATGTCTGGTGCCTACGAGCGCCGCCTTCCCGATTATGAAGCGTATACTGAGCGGGATGTATAAGAAACAAGTTTGAGACGATCATCTAGCAGGCCACCAACTCACCTCATCGAGTTGCGTGGGTAGCGAGAGTCGTATTCGGGCGTGGCTAGAACATCTTGCACCTGGATCGTTCTACCGCGTTGGGGGCTAACCGAAACCATGGCTAGTGGTGTTTCTAACAAAATCTCCAGGCGTTTTAAATAGGTTTTAGCAGCTGCTGGCAGTTCTTCGTACGAACAGACGCCTGTTGTATCGCATTGCCAGCCCTCGACCTCTTCGTATACAGGCTCGCATGCTGCGAGGTCGCTCTGTGTTGCGGGTAGGCTGTGTACCAGCTTCCCGCGTAGCTGGTAGGCGGTGCAGATTTTAATGGTGGGAAAGGTGTCGAGCACATCGAGCTTGGTAATCACAGCAGCATTTAACCCGTTGAGTTGTGCAACAAAGCGGCCAGCAACAGCGTCGAACCAGCCGCAGCGCCGCTCTCGGCCGGTATTGGTTCCATACTCGTGACCCCGGTCGCGCATCAACTCTCCTGTGGCGTCGAAGAGTTCTGTGGGCATCGGGCCGCTGCCAACACGGGTGATATAGGCTTTGTATACGCCGATAACGCTGTCGATAGAATGAGGAGGTAAGCCCGCGCCACTTGATGCGTTAGCAGCCATGGTAGAGGACGAGGTGACAAAGGGGTAGGTGCCGAAATCGATATCCAGGAGCGCGCCCTGCGCCCCTTCCAGCAAAATTGTCTTGCGCTCGAACAGCGCTTCATGGAGCATGGCTTGCGTATCAGTTATATGAGAGCGCAAGCGCTGCCCATAGCCAAAGTATTCACCGTGGATTTCTTCAAGTGAGAGGGGAGGTTGGCCATAGATTTGGGTGATCATGCGGTTCTTTTGCTGGAGGATGGTGGCAAGTTTGGCACGGAAGGTGTCTACGTCGAGCAGGTCAGCCATGCGGATGCCGATACGCGCGTGTTTATCGACATAAGCCGGGGAGATGCCGCGCTGCGTGCTGCCGATCTTATCTGCTCCCCGGGCCTCTTCCTCGAACCGGTCAAGCAAGAAGTGATAGGGCATGACGACGTGCGCGCGTTCGCTGATAAAAAGCCGGGAGATATCTATACCTTGAGTTTGTAGTTCCTCTATCTCATCGAGCAGGCCCTTGGGATCAACCACAACCCCATTGCCAATAATGCATTTTGTGTTGGGGAAGAGGATACCGGATGGTACAAGGCGAAAGACAAATTCACCCTTCTCGTGTACAACACGGTGGCCGGCGTTGCTGCCACCCTGGTAACGCACTACGTAATCCGCGTGCATTGACAGCTCATCTACGATCTTCCCTTTGCCTTCATCTCCCCATTGTGCTCCAATGATTGCAATTACGGTCATAAGTCAGTGTCCCTTCTCGCCTTGAATTCTTGTTTAAGCCCATGACATGCTACATTACTATTTGCGAAGAGTCAAATTTTTGGGCCGGTAACCGTGAGATATCGTGGCACAGGCAAAATGGGCTGACCTATTGAAATTGGAATCTACCAAGCATAGCCTCGAAATACTGTGTATTGGCACTATCAAATTGAGCGTCGGGTGCCTGTAGTTCGATAATATAGGCCTTCCCCTGGTGTACAGTAGCGTACACTTCAATACGCTCCGTTTGACTGTTGAGCTGGTAGTATGCGGTTTGATAGGACCAGTTTTCGCCGCCGATGGTCGTGTTTGAGGACGTGGTGGAGGTAGGGGTAGGAGTAATGTAGCCAGGCTGAGAGGAAAAATCATTCTTCAAGTCCGAACTGACGAGTTGATCTGCAGTAGCTGTGATGACGCCTGGGGTCTTAAAAGCTGCAAATTCGTCCGGCTGAGAAGGGTTTGTGAATTGCGTGCCGGTTGAGTCGCTCGTCGGTTTCTGCAGCCAGGTACCTGGGTATTCTACAGAGAAGCCGTTTGAAGTACAGGTCACATCGCACCATGCAAAGCCAGGATCGGGTGCCGGTGTAAGAGTGGCTGTCACAGTTGGCGATGGCGACGGAATAGCTGTTGGACTGGGACTGGGGACCGAGGTTGCTGTTGCGACGCTTGTCGGTGATGCGTTTGGATGGGAAGCAGCAGGCGTTTTGGCGGAAGAGTTATTGTGCAGCAGGTAGACGGCGCCGAAAGCGCCGACCGTAATAACTGCCAATGCCAGGCAAACGCATGCAATGATGAGAGCGATGCTGCTGCCTTGCTTTTGCGGTGGTGGAGTATATCCCTGCGGCATACCATAGCCCTGCCCGGTCGGAAAACTCTGCTGGGTGGGCGGGTAAAAGGTGCCGCTGTGGTTTCCGGTCTGGAAAGGTTGCGCCGGGGGACCATATGCTGGATATCCACCGGGCATCGGTGTACCGGCAAAGCCTTGTTGTGGATAACCCGCGGGATAATTCTGGCCCTGATTTGGTAGGGCAGAAATAGCTTCGGTAGGATCCTGGTAGAAACCTCCCTGTTGTGGGCCTGGTGGCCTCGTTACCGGTCGGCTATCAGGTTGGGGCAATGTACCCGTACCCGGTGGAGGTGATGCAGCGGCATGATACCCTCCGCTAAGCAGCCCGTGACGAGAAGGGGGAGTATTCACCACCTCGGTCGGTTTAGCCGTTGGTAGATTTGGTGTGCCGCATTGCCCACAGAAGACCTCTTCTGGGTTTAAGTCATTGCCGCAATTCGGGCATTTCATCGCCATTTCCTTTGTTCCCGGGTTGCGCTCTCTAGTCTAGTAGATTTATCGCGATTATAGCGCATTAGCTGGTTTATGACTAGCTGCACAAGTTGCCATGAGAAGATGGATTAACGAGCTAAAGAGTATCATGGCCGCGTACCGCTGTCAACCTGGCATAGCCCAACCGTAACCTACAATCACATCCAAGACAAAGTGGGAACACACTTATTGACTCTGAACAGATCAACCTACCAATGAGGTATAATAGACAGCAAAAGTTCAGTATAGCGTCCCTGGTGTTTACATTACACGAGACCTTCACTCATCCTAAGGAGAAGGCGCTGTGGAGCGGTCGGCTAAGCAGAGAAC
>Ga0207646_10005473_pt1 | contig 13350 bp, 8 predicted proteins | sample KBSK5502metaG_FD_184343 | JGI IMG/M metagenome (GOLD analysis project Ga0207646, IMG submission 184343) | Corn, switchgrass and miscanthus rhizosphere microbial communities from Kellogg Biological Station, Michigan, USA - KBS K5-50-2 metaG... | ecosystem: Host-associated > Plants > Roots >... | reverse complement strand
TTGCTGCGGAGCTCGGCGGCCCAGGTGCGCGACCGCTCGGCGAGCTTGCCGCCCGCGTCGGCCGTTGCGTCGGCGGCACGATGGGCGATCGGACCGGCGCGGTCCGCGGCGACGGCGGCAAGCTCGGCGGCCTTCGCGCCGACCTGGCGAACGACCGGGGCCGCCTGGGTGGCGAGCGAGTCGATCATCGATTGCAGCTGGGCGATCATCCGCTCCGCGGTCGCCCGCGCCTCGCCGCCCATGCCCTGCTCGGTTTCGGCGCCGGGCTCCGTCCAACCGAACGACTCGTCCGCCCGGTTCGGCTCGCCCGCCGTGCCCTCGCCGGCCTTGCTGCCGGTCGATGGGTCGCGCATCTCGTCCATGCTGAACCTCCGCTTCCCTGTGGGCCGTTCATTCTCCCCCCGATGGACCGATGGCGCAGCAGGACGTTCGTCACGGGCCAGCGATGTCGCCCAGGTCGTCGTCCAGGTCGGGGTCGTCCATCGGATAGCGATCGAGGCTGAACCCGAACTCGCTCCCGCCCTCCGGTCGTGGCCGCGCCCACATCCGGCCACCCATCTCGCCGGCCAGCCGGCGGGACACGAACAGGCCGATCCCCGCTCCGGACGCCATCCCGACCGTCGACGGCGATCGGTAGAAGAGCGAGAAGAGATCCTCGATCTCGTCGGGCGCGATCCCCGCCCCCTGGTCGATGACCCGGACGACGATCTCGGCCTCGGCGGTCTCGTCGATCTCGATCGTCACCGTCGTGCCGGCGGGCGAGTACTTGGCCGCGTTCGAGGCGAGGTTGCGGACGATCTGCTCGATGTAGGTCTCGTCGCCGCGGACGAGGTGGGTGCCGCGGGTCTGGGGCCGCACGAAGTGGTGGTCCGGCCATCGCCTCGCCTCCGAGTCCACGATCCGGCCGAGGAGGTGGCCGAGCTGGACGGGGTCGTCGCCGAGGGCGAGGTGGCGTCGCTCGAGGCGGGTCAGCACGAGGAGGTCGTCGACGATCCGGCTCAGGCGTTCCGCCTCCGCCTCGATGTCCTCGCTGAGCTCGGCGGTCCGGACGTCGTCGCCGAGGCGTCGCCGGAGCAGACGTGAGCCGGCGAGGATCGTGGTGATCGGCGTCCGAAGCTCGTGGGAGACGACGCCGACGAACGCCTCCTGGAGCCGCCGCGCGTCCTCGTCCTGGGCGTGGAGCATCGCCCGCTCGAGGGCCGGGCGGACGCGTTGAGGGACGTGCGCCAGCCGATCACGATGACGCCGCGGAGCTCCCCGCCCGTTTGCATCGGGACGGCGCTGATCGCCGGACACCCGGTCATCGCCGGGACGTTCGAGCTCGCCGGGAACAGGCGACGCCAGTCCCCCTCGCTCGCGACGTCCACCGGGGCTCGCTCGGTCGCGGCGACGGTCAGCGGCGAACGTGCGGAGGTCGGGACGGTCGCCTCGCGCAGCAGGAGGCCCGCTGGATAGCCTCGGGCGTGCACGAGGCGATGGCCCGCTCCACCGGGTTCCGGAACGTAGACGAGGGCGAACCCGGCGCCCAGGTCGTCGATGACGAGATCGACCAGGGTCCGCGCGACCTCGTCGATCGTGGCCGTGCCGGCGAGATCCGCAGCGAGCCGGGACAGGCTCGAGAGCCGGCCGGCCGCCGACCCCGCGTCGCTCGACGCGCTCCGGCTCGCCGCCCGGAGCCGAAGACGCTCGAGCGCGTCGCCGGCCATCCCCAGGATCAGCTCGAGCGGAGCGCCCAGCCCGCCATCGGCCCGACCACCGCCGCGGATCACGAGGATCCCGACGCTCCGGTCGCCGTCGAGAATCGGGATGGCAAGATCGTCCCGGGATGGCTCGTCCCCGTCCTCCGTCTCCGGAACGACCCGGGCGATCGCCGCGCGCGGATCGGCCGGCAGGCGCTCGGGAAGGCCGCTTGCGTCGCCCTGACGAGCCTGGATCGTCATGCCCGCGCCGTCGGCGGTCGCGAGGTAGACCGCGGCCCCATCCGCACCGGTCACGGCCGCCGCACGGCGGGCGAGCGTGTCGGCGACCTGGGTCGGGGTCCGGGCGGCGGCAAACGCGACGTGGGCCGCTCGGACCGATGCAAGGGCGCGGGCCGTGAGGTCCGGGTCGGCCGCGCGCCCGCTCGGCGGCGCATCGGCCGCATCGGGGCGCAGGCCGCCGCCCGCCAGCCTGATCAACCGGCCGGAGAACGGCAGTCGTGCGATGGGGCCACCTCGGACGCGATGCGAGATCGGATGGGCATTGTGCCGTGGAACCGGGCACCGGATCGGCCTGGGCGGACGGTCGGGCCGCGGCGATCCCCGCGTGTCGATCCTAGAGGAGGCTGTCGGGATCGACGTCGACCGACCAGGGCGGCTCGAGCCCGCCGTCGAGGAGCCGACGCGGGTCGCTGCCCCGCAGGATCAGGTTCCAGCGCCAGCGGTCGGCGCGACGCGCGACGTACGCGGGCGCCGGCCCGACGACCACGGTGTCCGCTCCCCGTTCGCGGGCGCGGTCCCGCAGGAGCACCGCCATCGCCTCGGCCTCCCGCACGACGGCGTCGCGATCGGCGATGCCGACCGTGAGCTTCACGAGGCGCCCGAACGGCGGCGATCCGAACCGGCGACGGAGCTCGAGCTCGGCATCGTAGAAGGCGGCCGCGTCGTCCTCGACCACCGCCCGGATCGCCGGATGCTCTGGCTGATAGGACTGGATGATCGCCCGCCCCGGCCGATCGCCCCGGCCGGCCCGACCGACCGCCTGGCTGAGCAGCTGGTAGGTCCGCTCCGTCGCCCGCTCGTCGGGCAGGTTCAGCGCGACGTCGGCCGAGACGACCCCGACGAGCGTCACCGCGGGGATGTCGAGGCCCTTCGTCACGAGGCTCGTCCCGACGAGCACATCGAGTCGGCCGCTCGAGAAGGCGTCGATGACCCGCTCGGCGGCACCTCGACGCTCGACGACGTCGCGGTCGAGGCGTCCGACGCGGAATGACGGGAACCCTCGCCGGACCTCCTCCTCCACCCGCTGGGTGCCGCCGCCGAGATAGCGGATCCGGGGCGAGTGACAATTCGGGCAGCGGGTCGCGATCGGGGTCGCCCGGCCGCAGTGGTGGCAACGGAGGCTCGTCCCGGCCTGGTGGTAGACGAGCGGGCGTTCGCACTCCGGGCACGTCTGGACATGACCGCAATCGCGACAGAGGACGACCGACGCCGATCCCCGCCGGTTGATCGCGAGGATCGCCTGATCGCCGGCGGTGGTGTCGAGCGCCGTCAGCGCCGCCACCAGTCGCTCCGACAGGAGTCCCCGGTTGCCGCCCTTCAGCTCCTCGCGCAGATCGACGATCTCGACGAGCGGCCGCTCGCCGCTCGGCCGGCTCGGCAGGACGACCCGCCGGTAACGGCCCTCGCGGACCCGCCCGATGGTCTCGACCGCGGGCGTCGCGCTTCCGAGGACCACCGCGGCCCCCGCCTCGACGGCCAGCTGCACGGCGACGTCGCGGGCCTGGATTCGCGGCGTCCGGTCGCTCTTGTAGGCGCCCTCGTGCTCCTCGTCGACGACGATGAGCCCGACGTCCCGGAGCGGCGCCAGGACCGCGAGCCGGGTCCCGACGACGATGTCGACGTCGCCGGCCCGGATCCGTCGCCATTCGTCGGCCCGTTCACCGTCGCCGAGCCCGGAATGGACGAGAGCGACGCGAGCCTGGAGATCGGCCCGCAACCGATCGACGAGCGGCAGCGCCAGGGCGATCTCGGGGACGAGGACGAGCGCCGGCCGGCCCCGCTCCAGCGAGGCGACGATCGCCTCGACGTAGATCGCGGTCTTGCCGCCGCCGGTGACGCCGTCGAGCACGAGCGGCGTCGGATCGCCCGACGCGATCGCCGCGCCGGCAAGGGCGACCGCCTCTGCCTGCGGCCCCGTCAGCTCCGCCCCGGCTGGCCGACCGCCGCGCAGCCCGACGGGTCGGCTGGCGAGCGGCCGGCGGGGTCGCTCCCGGACGTCCACGGCCACGAGGCCGCGACGGGCGAGGCCTGCGACCGCGCCCGTTCCGTGGCGATCCGACAGCTCGGTGCCGGGCAGCCCATCCGGCGGCCCGCCGATGAGCTCCGCCAGTGCTCCCGCCTGGCGGGGGCCGAGCGGCCGGCCGGCGGGCCGCTCCCCGGCGGCGAGCGCCCGGGCCGCGAGGGCACCATCGTCCGTGAGCCCGATCCAGCGCTCGAACCGCGGCCCGGCGCCGGCCGCCTGGAGCGTCCAGTCGAGCGTGACCAGACCCCGGGTCTCGAGCGTCCGCAGCCGCCGGACGAGCGCGGCCCGACCATCCGCCAGGACCAGGTCCCGGATTGGTCGCGGGCCGCGCCCGAGCTGGTCGAGCAGGTCGCGCTCGATCGCCCCGAGGTCCGGCGGTGGCTCGCCGGGCCGGCGCTCGGCGATCAGCTCGAGTCGCTCGAGGAGGCCCGGCGGGAGCATCGCCCGCAGGACGAGCGACGGCGGGGCGAGATAGTGATCCGCGATCCAACGGGCGAGACGGAGGGCGAGGGGCGGCAGCAGCGGGCCGTCGGCGCGGACCCGGCCGGCGATCGGCTTCGCGGCGACGCCCGCGGGCGGCTCGCCCGGACCGAGGACGATGCCGAGGGCCTGTCGCCGGCCGAACTCGACAAGGACGGCCTCGCCGTCGGCGAGATCCGCGAGCTCGGGCGGAACGACGTAGGTGTACGTGCGGTTGCCACCGCCTCCGGCGGCGTCGATCGCGACCTCGACGTACCGGCCGGTTGCCTCGGTCGGATCGGCGACGCCGAGCGTCTCCGTCTCCTAGATCCGGACCCGGCGGTCGGGATGACGGGCGTGTTCGTCGGCGATGATCGCGTCGATCTCCTCGGCCGTCCGCTCGACCTGGCCCGTCTCGTTCGGCACGACGTGGTCGTAGTCGTTCTGCCGCGCGAGCTCGATCGCCGCGTCCCGCTGGCGCACCTCGAGCTGCTCGGCCGTCTCGGTCGCCCGCGTCCGGAGCCGTTCGAAGAGCTCTTCGAGCGAAGGTGGGACCACGAAGATCAGGAGCGCCTCGGAGACCTGCTCCTTGACGACCTGGGCACCCTGCACGTCGATCTTCAGGATCACGTCGCGGCCGGCGACGAGCGCGTCGCGGACCTCGTCGCGCGGCGAGCCGTACCAATTGCCGTGGACCTCGTTCGCCTCGAGGAACCCGCGGGCGGCGTGGAGGCGGAGGAACGCGTCGCGGTCGATGAAGTGGTAATCGACGCCGTCCCGCTCGCCGTTCCGGGGCGCCCGGGTCGTGCAGGTCACGACGTAATGGCGCTCCCCGTCCCGTCCGGTCTCGCGCTCGCGCCGGCGGAGGGCGTCGATGATCGTGTCCTTGCCGACCCCGGACGGCCCCGAGATGATGATCAGCATCGCCCCCGGCGCGCCGTCGACGACGTAGTCGGGCCGGCCGGGGTCCTTCGAGATGTCGTATGGAGGGGCGACCGCCGAGGCGTCGGCACCCGATACGGCCGAGCCCGCCCGGCGGTCGGCCGCGTCGGTCATCGCCGGCCCTCGGGTCCCGCCAGGTCGCTCGCGGCGCCCCGCAGGCCCTCGAGGACGCCCTCGAGCTCCGGCGGAAGCGGTGCCTCGGCGCGGATCAGGTGACCGCCGCTCGGCGAAGTGAGCTGGATCCGCCAGGCGTGCAGGAACAGTCGCTCGAGCGGAGTCCAGTCGCCTGCCGGCTGCGGGCCCCTCCGCGACGTCCCCGTCCCGTAGACCGGGTCGCCCGCGACCGGATGGCCGATCGCCTCGAGGTGGACCCGGATCTGGTGGGTGCGGCCGGTCACGAGGTCGAGCTCGAGGAGCGTCCAGCCGCCGAACCGCTCGCGGACGCGGTAGCCCGTCGTCGAGGCGCGCCCGTCGGGGACGACGGCCATCCGCGTCCGGTGCTTCGGGTCGCGGCCGATCGGGGCCTCGATCCGGCCGACTTCGGCCGAGACGTCGCCCAGGACGAGGGCCAGGTAGGTCTTCTTGACGCGGCGCGCCTTCAGCTGGGCCATCAGCGAGTGCTGGGCGGCGTCCGATCGAGCGACCATGAGGAGCCCGCTCGTGTCGCGATCGAGGCGATGGACGATGCCCGGCCGCTGGACGCCCGCGATCCCGCCGAACCCGCCACCCGCGTCGGCGTCGAGCGCCAGAAGCGCGTTGACGAGGGTCCCGCTGCCGTGACCCGGTGACGGGTGGACGACGAGGCCGGCCGGCTTGTCGACGATCAGCAGGTCCGCGTCTTCGTACACGATCGCGACCGGGATCTCGGGCGCGGGCGCCATGTCGAGCGCCTCCGGTTCCGGGACGACGAGCCGGAGAGCGGTGCCCGGCCCGATCACGCTGTTCGCCCGGAGGGCGATGCCCTCGGACGTCAGGTTGCCGGCCGAGATCAGCTTCTGGACGTGGCTCCGCGACAGGCCCGTCACGTCGGCGACGTAGCGATCGACCCGCTGGGCCGCGGCGTCGGGCGGGACCTGCAGCGCGTGTGTGCCGGGTCCGGTCATCGGTCGCCGCCTGGGGCAGCCGGAGAGGCGGGCGAGGCTTCGGTCGGCGGAAGCTCGACCGCGCCGGGTTCCGCCGTCTCCGCGGGCGGCGCGGGCGTGGTCCGGGCCCGCGCTTCGGCCAGCGACGGCCGCAGGGCGACCGCGAAGAGCAGGACGATCGAAAGGCTGATCGCCGCATCGGCGACGTTGAACGTGTACCAGCGGACGTTGCCGAAACCGCCGTCGACGAAGTCGACGACGTAGCCAAGCCGCAGCCGGTCGAGCATGTTGCCGATCGCCCCGCCCAGCAGCAGGCCGAGCGTGATCGTCATGTAGGAGCTGCCGCCGGCCCGGCCGTGGTAGAACACGATCAGGCCGATCACCCCGAGCGACACGACCCCGAACATCGCGGCGTTGTCCTTGAACAGCCCGAAGAGCGCGCCACTGTTCTGGCTGAAGACGATCCGGAGCACGTCGTCGAGGATGGGCCGCGCCTCCCCCGGTCGGAGTGCGCCCGTGACGATTGCCTTCGTCACCTGGTCGGCGACGACGACCGCGGCCGCGAGCGCGAAGAAGACGGCCCAGCGCGGCCGGCGCGTCACGCGTCGCCCGCCGGCGCCCGCCGCCGAAGCCCGATCGCGACAGGCCCGTCCGAGAGCTCGATCGTACCGCGCGTCACGGCCGGGTCGGGTGGCGCGGGCGAGCACTCGACCGAACCGGCCAGGGTCTCCTCGGCGACCTCGGACAGGTGCGGCGCGACGGCGTCGGAGAGCCCGTCGACCCAGAGGTCGATGCGGTCGTCGAGCGCGAGGCCCGCGTCCTTGCGGAGGTCCTGGATGGCCCGCTGGAGCTCGCGCGCGTCGCCCTCGGCCCGGAGCTCCGTGCTGATCTCGGTGTCGATGACCACGACGAGACCCTCGTCGTGAGCGACCGCGGTACCCGGGAGCGGCGTCGCGAGGATCTCGACCTCATCCGGGGCCAGCGTCACGCCGGCGAGCGTCACGGAGCCGTCGGGGTGGTACTTGACGGCATTCTCGCGAGCGGCGGTCATGATCGCCGGGACCGACGCCCCGTGCTTCTTGCCGATCTTCGGCAGGAGTGGCTTGACCCGCCGTTCGACCAACGCCGACTCGTCGCCGATGAGCTCCACGCTCCGGACGTTGACCTCGGCACGGATCAGGGCCAGCAGCTCGTCCCGGTTCGGAAGGTCGCCGCCGGGCAGGGCCAGCCAGAGCCGGGCGAGCGGCTGACGCGTCCGGATCCCGGCCGTTCCCCGCAGGGTCCGGGCGAGCTCGACGGCGGTCCGGGTCGTCGCCATCGCCCGCTCGAGAGCCTCGTCCCGGCCGCCGGACAGCTCGTCGGCCGGCCAGGCCGTCAGGTGCACCGAGTCCGGGAACCCGGCACCGTCCGCGACCAAGTTGCCGTAGATCGAGTCGGTCAGGAACGGCATGATCGGCGCCGCGATCCGGCTGACCGCAAGGAGCGCACCGTGGAGGGTTGCGAATGCGGCGTCGCGATCCGCCGCGTCGTCGTTCCGCGAGAACCGCTTCCGGGACAGGCGGAGATACCAGGTCGAGAGGTCGTCGATCAAGGTGGCGATCGCGCGGGTCGCGCCGACCGCGTCGACGTCGGCCAGCCGCTCGCGGACCGCGGCCGCGGTGCCGGCCGTTCGCGACCGGATCCAGCGATCGAGGACCGCGCTCGGACGCGTGCCCTCGCCGCGGTCGGCCGCACCGACGGCCGTCCCGCTCGCCGGCGTCCACCCGGCGAGCCGGGCATAGGTCACGAAGAAGGCGTACACGTTCCAGAGGACGAGCAGCTCGCGACGCGACTCGTCGGCGGCGTGCCAGCCGAAGAGGATGTTCTCCTCCGGCCGGGCCTTCGCGAACATCCAGCGCATGACGTCGACGCCCATCCGCTCGGCGGCCTCGTCGAACTCGATCGCGTTGCCCCAGCTCTTGTGCATCGGCCGGCCGTCCTCGCCGAAGACGAGGGCGTAGCCGAAGATCGTCATGAACGGCGGCTCGCGGCGGAGGACCGTCGACATCGCAAGCATCGAGTAGAACCAGTTGCGGAACTGGCCGGGGAAGCTCTCGGTGATGAAGTCGGCCGGGAACCACTCGCGCCAGTAGTCGGGATCCTCGCGGAAGTGGAGCGTCGAGAACGGCACGATCCCGGCGTCGAGCCAGGGATTGCCGACGTCCCGGATCCGCTCGACCGGTCCTCCGCACGACGGGCAGGCGATCTTCACGGCGTCGACGAACGGCCGGTGCGGCGTATGGCCCTCCAGCGCGTCCCAACCCTCGACGGCTCGCTCGCGAAGCTCCTCGCGCCCGCCGACGACGTCGAACGTCCCACATGCCGGACAGTCGTAGATCGGCAGCGCCAGTCCCCAGTAGCGCTTCTTGCTGATCATCCAGTCGTGCATGTTCATCAGCCAGTCGAGCTCGCGCTCGTAGCCGAACGACGGGATCCATCGGATCTGGTCGACCACCTCCATGATCTGGTAGCGGAGGCTGGCGTCGACCTGCTCCTTCGTCAGCGTCGAGCGCGGCTGGTCGTAGACCGGGCCCATGCTGATGAACCACTCGTCGACGAGCCGGAACAGGAGCGGGGTGTTGCACCGCCAGCAGTGCGGGTAGCGGTGCGTGTACGGCTCGAGGTGGTAGAAGAAGCCGCGCTGCTCGAGGTCGTCGACGATCTCCTCGGCCACCTCCGGGGCGAGCTTCCCCGTCAGCCAGTCGAACCCTTCGTAGTAGCGGCCGCCCTCGTCGATCGGCCCGATGACGGGCAACCCGAGGGCCTTCCCGAGCTGGTAGTCCTCCGCGCCGGCCCCGGGCGCGATGTGGACGATCCCGGTGCCCTCGTCCTCTCCGACCTCGGTCCACGGGATGACCCGATGGGCATACGCGGTTCCCGGGTCGTCGCGCGTGCCCTTGGCGAATGCCTCGCGCACCGCCGGGAGCGCATCGAACGGACCTGTGTACCGCCAGTCGACCAGCTCCCGACCGAGCTTCGACTCGAGAACCTCGAACGGACCAACCACGGCCTGCTTCAGCGTCCCCTTGCCCACCCAGAACGACTGATCGCCCTGGCGGATCCGGACGTACTCCAGCTCCGGTCCGACCGCGGCGGCGACGTTCGCGGCAAGCGTCCACGGCGTCGTCGTCCACACGAGGAGTGCCTCGCCGGGTCGGTCCGAGAGTGGGAAGCGCACCGTGAGCCCGGGATCCTCCCGGTCGGCGTAACCCTCGTTCATCTCCATCTGGGAGAGGCCGGTCCCGCAGCGCGGGCACCACGGCATCGAGTCGTGGCCCTTGTAGATCCAGCCGCGCTTGTGGCACTCGGCGAGGAAGCCCCAGATCAGGTCGTTGTTCTCGTTGCTGAACGTGTAGTAGCTGCCCCCGAGCTCCGGATGCCCGAGCCGGCCGACCAGCATCTCCGCGGTGTCGGTGAGCGGTCCGGCCGGCCCCCGGATCGTCATGGCCTGCGACGGGTCGGCCGCCAGCGCGTCGCGAAGTCGGCGCAGCTCGTCGGGATCGTCCCAGTCCATCCACATCCCGAGCCGGATGCTCTGCTCGGTCTGGCGGGCGGCGTACGTCAGGACCCGCTGCTTGCAGAGCGAGACGAACGCGGCGATGCCGTAGTCCTCGATGTCGCGCTTGCTCGTGAAGCCGAGGTCCTTCTCGACGTTGACCTCGACCCACAGCCCCTGGCAGTCGAACCCGTTCTGGTAGCGCTGGTCCTCGCCGAGCATGGCGTGGAACCGCTGGTAGAGGTCCTTGTACGTCCGGCCCCAGGCGTGGTGGACGCCCATCGGGTTGTTGGCCGTGATCGGCCCGTCGAGGAAGCTCCATTTCGGGCCGCCCGCGTTCTGGGCGCGAAGTCGCTCGAACGTCCGACGGTCACGCCATTGGGCCAGGATCTCGTGCTCCTGGGCGACGAGGTCGGGTTTCGCGCTGACGGGTCGGAACATCGGGCCTCGGCTGGACGAACGGAGCGACGGGTCGGGTGCTCGCCGCGGAGCTGCGAGCGCCGGCGCCCCGTTCGGGGCGAGCCCCGGCGACGCCCGTCGGGTGTCCGAGTATCCTACCCGCGATGCAGAGCTCGCAGGAGTCGCGACCGCGCGGGCGATCTCCGTTCGTGGCGGCGTTCCTTTCCCTCGTCTTTCCGGGTCTCGGGCACGCGTACGCGGGCGCCTACCAGCGAGCCCTCGGGTTCGCCGCCCCGCTCGTGCTCTTCGGCGCCCTCGTCGCCGGTCTCGCGCTCCGGGCCCAGCCCGGCCAGCTGATCGGCTTCATCCTCACCCCGTGGGTCCTGCCCGGGGTCTTCGTCCTCAACCTCGCCCTGCTGCTCTACCGGCTCGTCGCGATCGTCGACGCCTGGCGGGTCACGGCGTACCTGAACGCGATGGCGACGAGCGGCGGCGGCCGGCTCGGCAGGCCGCGGCTGGTCCCGACGCCGGTGTCGGTTGCCGGGCTCCTCGCGGTCCTCCTCGTCATGTCCGGCGGCCACGTCGTCGTGGCGCGGTACGACCTGATCGCCCTCGGGGCCCTGAACGACCCGTGCGTCTTCCTGTCCGAGGACACGGCCGGGACCGCGAACTGCGACACGTCGACACCGCCGCCGTCGGGCTCCCAGGACCAGACCGACGAGCCGATCGACAGCCCGACGCCGACGGACACGCCCCCACCGGTGCAGGGCTCGGACCTGCCGAACGCGACGATCCCACCGTGGGACGGCACGGAGCGGCTCAATATCCTGCTCATCGGCTCCGATCAGCGCCCGAACGAGGGCACCTACAACACCGACACGCTGATCGTCGTCTCGATCGACCCGGTGTCGAAGCAGGTCGCGATGTTCAGCCTGCCGCGCGACTCGTGGGGCATCCCCCTGCCGCCGGGCCCGTTGCGCAACGCCTACGCCAGCGTCGGCGGGATCTACCCGAAGAAGATCAACTCGCTCTTCACGACCGTCCGCAATCGCCCGGATCTCGTCCCCGGGACGAGCCGGACGCGCGGCTACAACGGCCTGAAGGAGGTCCTCGGCAACCTCTACAACCTCGACATCAAATACTTCGTGGAGGTCAACTTCACGGGATTCAAGCAGGTCGTCGACGCGATGGGCGGGGTGACGATCAACGTCCAGGTGCCGGTCCTCGACGAAAGCTATCCGAGCGACACCGGGCGCCTGTCGCGGGTCTACATCCCGGCCGGGATCCAGCACATGACGGGGGCCCAGGCACTCGTCTACGCCCGGTCGCGGCACGGCTCCGATGACTTCGACCGCGGCTACCGCCAGCAGCGCGTCCTCACCTCGCTCCGGGAGCAGGCGAACATCGCCGACCTGATCCCACGGATCCCGCAGCTGCTCGACGCGGTCAAGGCCACGGTCCGGACCGACATCCCGCAGGACCAGCTCGCGAAGCTGGCCGGGCTCGCCGGCAGCGTCGACACGAAGAACATCCGCTCGTACGTGTTCTCGTACCCTCGCTACGGCACGCAGACGCCGCCCGGCGCGCCGGAGTACCGCTACATGCCGGATGTCGGCCGGATCCGGACCGCGGTCGCCAACGCCTTCAAGGTCGACCCGCAGCTCGAGGACACGCGGGCCGCCCTCGGCCAGGAGAACGCTTCGATCTGGGTCCTCAACGGCTCCGGCAAGGTGAACCAGGCGTCGACGCTCGCGGCCTATCTCGACTACTACGGGCTGAACACGTCGGCGCCCAACCAGAAGCCGCCGAAGAATGGCTCCGGCGGGACGCAGATCGTCGTCTACAACGGCGCGGAGACGCGTCTGACCGACACGATCAACTTCCTCGAATCGACGTTCAAGACGAAGGTGGTGCTCAAGAACGATCCGGCCGTGAGCGCCGACATCGTGATCACCACGTCGAACGCGACCCCGAATCTCACGCCGCCCCCGAGCAGCTAGCCGGAGTGGGCCCGGCGCCTGTCGCGTTCGACGTGGCGCACGCCGCGATTTCTGTCAACCGTCCGCCAGGCGGTCATTGGTCAACACGAACGACCGCTGCTCCGGCCGGTCACGCACGAACGAGCGCCAGGAATCCGTCAAACGACTCCGGATCGGCGCAGGTGGCAGATATTTGCCGACGAGCGACCGCCTGGCGATCATTTTTCAGAACGTCGTCGCGGGCGGCGATGGCGATCGCACGGTCGCAAGGTCAGGGTCGCAAGCCGACGCTCGCGAGCTCCGCTTTTGCGAGCCGGTCGTGACGGCCACCGACCCAGTCGCCCAGTGGATCAGGCGAGAACTGGAGCAGCGTCAGGTAGTCGAGCCGGGTCACGGCCCGCATCGCCAACGCTCGCTCGACCGATGCGGCGCCGACGCGGGGCGCAGTGCGGATGGCTCGGTGCGCGGCCCGGACGCGCCGAAGCCGCTCCCAGCGCCACGGCAGATAGCGATACAGCCACGGCCCCAGCGTCACGAGTGCCAGGAGCAATGCGAGCACGACGGCGACCACGAAGATGAACTGTTCCAGCTGCGTCCCGAAGTCGGACAGGGGCCCGCCGGCTCCCGCGAACGCGTCCCGCGCAAGATCGCGGACCTGCGATCCGACGAGCGGCAGGCCGGCAAGCGACTCGCCCAGGTTGACCCCGCCCTGGACCATCGTCTGGCCGCCCGCCCGAACGGCCCGGCCGGCCACGGCGAAGCCGGAAAGGAACGAGAACAGCTGCCAGACGATGCTGCCCCAGAAGAGCACCCACAGAAACGTCGCCACATCGGCGATCTGCTCCTTGGTCCGCGCGCCGGGCAGCTCACTCCAGACCTTGATCATCGACCGTCCTCCCGCCTCTCACCCCCGTTTCGGGAAGTGTCCGGAGAGCCGGCCACCATTCGCGAC
>Ga0207646_10005472_pt1 | contig 13351 bp, 10 predicted proteins | sample KBSK5502metaG_FD_184343 | JGI IMG/M metagenome (GOLD analysis project Ga0207646, IMG submission 184343) | Corn, switchgrass and miscanthus rhizosphere microbial communities from Kellogg Biological Station, Michigan, USA - KBS K5-50-2 metaG... | ecosystem: Host-associated > Plants > Roots >... | reverse complement strand
ACCTGGCCGTCCAGGCGGTGCTGGCCGGGGCAGCCGTGACGCTGGCCTTCGCCCGGTGGCTCGGGCCGCGGCCCGCGGTGACCGGTGCCGGGGTGCTGCTGGCCGCCGTGGCCGGCGCGCACGTCCTGCTCGTGCTGGGCGAGATCGCCGTGCCCCACCCGTCCGAGCACGCGCACCTGGCCGCGGCCGCGATGACCAGGGGCCGGTACGCTCGCTGGTTCTGGCCCGGCCTGGCCGCGGTCGCGGTGGCCGTGTCCGCGCCGTGGACCGGCGCCGTGGCCGTCCCGTTCGCGCTGGCGGGCCTGCTGGCCCACGAGCACGCCTACGTCCAGGCCGGCCAGTCGGTCCCGCTCGCCTGAGCCCGTTGCCCTGAGGAGGCCCCGTTGTCCCGAACTCCCCGCGATCACGACCTGGCCGCGCTGGGCGAGCGCGTGTCGGCCGCGCGGGCCGCCGCCGAGGCCAGGGGCGAGACCTTCTACCCCGGCGCGAGCCGGGTGCACCTGTCCGCCTTTCCGCCGAAGGAACGCTGGGACGACTGGGTGGAGCTGTCCTCCCGCGCCTGGCCCGTGCGGGAGGAAAAGCACTACATGCTGGTCCCCACGACCTGCTTCAACTGCGAGTCGGCGTGCGGGCTGCTGGCCTACGTGGACCGGGACACCGGGCAGGTCCGCAAGTTCGAGGGCAACCCCGAGCACCCCGGCTCGCGCGGCCGCAACTGCGCCAAGGGGCCGGCCACGATCAACCAGGTCACCGACCCGGACCGGGTGCTGTACCCGATGAAGCGGGCCGGCCGCCGCGGCGAGGGCCGGTGGGCCAGGATCAGCTGGGACGAGGCGCTCGACGCGCTCGCGGCGCGGATCCGGGCCGCGCTGACCGAGGGCCGCCAGAACGAGATCATGGTGCACATCGGGCGCCCGGGCGAGGACGGGTTCACCGAGCGCGTGCTGGCCAGCTGGGGGGTGGACGGGCACAACTCGCACACCAACGTGTGCTCCAGCGGCGGCCGGACCGGGTTCCAGTTCTGGATGGGCATCGACCGGCCCAGCCCGGACCACGCGCACGCCAAGGTCATCTACCTGATCAGCGCGCACCTGGAGGCCGGGCACTACTTCAACCCGCACGCGCAGCGGATCACCGAGGCCAGGGAGAACGGGGCCAAGGTCATCGTGCTGGACACCCGGCTGTCCAACACCGCCACGCACGCCGATTACTGGCTGTCGCCGCAGCCCGGCAGCGAGGCCGCCATCAACCTGGCCATCGCCAATCACCTGATCCGAACGGGCCGGTACGACGCAGGCTTCGTCCGCCGCTGGTGGAACTGGGAGGAGTACCTGGCGCAGTGCCGTCCTGAGCTCCCGCGCACCTTCGAGGCGTTCCAGGCCGTCCTGGCCGGGCTCTACCAGGACTTCACGTTCGAGTACGCGGCCGCCGAGTCGGGGATCAGCGCCGAAGTCCTGGCCGAGGTCGCCGAGGTCGTCGCGGGTGCCGGGACGCGGTTCGCCGGCCACTCGTGGCGGTCGGCGGCGGCCGGGAACCTCGGCGGCTGGCAGGTGTCCCGGACCCTGTTCCTGATCTCCGCGCTGCTCGGCGCGGTCGCTACCGAGGGCGGCACCTTTCCCAACGCCTGGAACAAGTTCGTGCCGCGGCCGATCCACGTGCCGCCGCACCCGGGCGTCTGGCAGGACCTGTCCTGGCCGCAGGAGTTCCCGCTGGCGCAGAACGAGCTGAGCTTCCTGCTCCCGCACCTGCTCAAGGACGGCCGCGGCCGGCTGGATACCTACTTCGTCCGCGTCTACAACCCGGTGTGGACCAACCCGGACGGGCTGAGCTGGATGGAAGTGCTCACCGACGAGCAGAAGGTGGGCTGTTTCGTCGCGCTGACGCCCACCTGGAACGAGTCCGCCTACTTCGCCGACTACGTGCTGCCGATGGGCCACGGCTCCGAACGGCACGACACCCACTCCTACGAGCAGTACGACGGGCAGTGGGTCGCGTTCCGCCAGCCCGTCCTGCGCGCGGCCCGCGAGCGGCTCGGTGCGGCCGTGATGGACACCCGCGAGGTCAACCCCGGGGAGGTGTGGGAGGAGAACGAGTTCTGGATCGAGCTGTCCTGGCGGATCGACCCGGACGGCGCCCTCGGCATCCGGCGGTACCACGAGTCCCGCGCCCGCCCGGGCCGCAAGCTCACCGTGGATGAGTACTACGGCTGGATGTTCGAGCATTCCGTGCCGGGCCTGCCGGAACGGGCGGCGGCCGAGGGCCGCACGCCGCTGGAGTGGATGCGCCGCTACGGCGCCTTCGAGATCAGCCGCGGCCAGGGCGCCGTGCACGAGCAGGAGGTCCCTGCCGCGGAGCTGACTGGCGTGGCCGTCCGTGGGACGGGCCGGGTGTACACGGCCGCGCCCGCGCCGGATGCGCCCAACATCGTCCCGATGGGGGCGCCGGCCCCGGATGACCAGGGCCGGCGCGCGGTCGGGGTGATGGTCGACGGGGTGGTGCGCCGTGGCTTCCCGACCCCGTCCGGGCGGCTGGAGTTCTGGTCCTCGACCCTGGCCGCCTGGGGCTGGCCGGAGCACGCGCTGCCCGGCTACATCAAGAGCCACGTGCACCCGTCGGTGCTGGCCCCCGGCCAGGTGGTGCTGCTTTCCACCTTCCGGCTGCCGACGCAGATCCACACCCGTTCGGCCAACAGCAAGTGGCTGGACGAGCTGTCACACACCAACCCGGTCTGGATCCACCCGTCGGACGCGGCCCGGTTCGGGGTGAACCGCACCGGCGACCTGATCCGGGTGGAGACCGAGATCGGCCACTTCGTGGCCAAGGCGTGGATCACCGAGGGCATCAGGCCGGGCGTCGTCGCGTGCTCGCACCACATGGGCCGCTGGAAGCTCACCGGCCACAGTCAGGCCGGCGCGGGCGCGATGATGGCCACGGTCGCCCTGCGGCAGGAGCAGGCGGGCTGGGCCATGCGGGCCACCGAGCACGTTCGGTCCTATTCTTCGGCGGATCCCGATACGGCGCGCATCTGGTGGTCGGACACCGGCGTGCATCAGAACCTCACCTTTCCCGTCCATCCCGATCCCATCTCCGGCATGCACTGCTGGCATCAGGCCGTCCGGGTCCGCCCGGCCAGGGCCGGGGACGCGCACGGCGACATCGCCGTCGACACCGCCAAGGCCCGCGAGGTCTACCGCCGGTGGATGGCGCAGACCAGGCCCGCCGGGCACGTGTCGCCGGACGGGACACGCCGCCCCCGCTGGCTGATGCGCCCGCTCAAGCCGGGCGCGGCGGCATTCGCCCTGCCCGGCGCCCTGCCCGGCGGCCCGGCCGGCCCCCCGGCCAGCCCGAGGGCAAACCGGAGCGCGGGGCGATGACGCGGCGGTGGGAGCTGCTCCGGGCGCTCGGCGCCGTCGCCGACAGTCCCGCCGCGGCCCGCGCCGTCGCGGGCCCGCTCGGGCTAGTCCCCCTCAGTGACGCCGAGCACACCGATGTCTTCGTGCTCAACTGCCCGCCTTACGCCTCGGTCTACCTCGGGCCCGATGGTGCGCTCGGCGGCGAGGGTGCCGACCGGGCCGCGGGCTTCTGGCGGGCCATCGCCGTCTCGCCGCCCGCCGAACCCGATCACCTGACGGCCCTCCTCGCCCTGTACGCCAGCCTGGGCGAGGCCGCGGCCGGGGCCCGCCGGCCCGCGACGGCACAGGCCCTCACCCGGTCGCGGCAGGTCCTGTTCGCCGAACATCTGTGGCCCTGGCTGCCCGCCTACCTGGACGCCGTGGCCGAACTGGCCGTCCCCGCCCTGACCGCGTGGGCGGAGCTTTCCCGCCGGGCCATCGCGGAGGAGTTCAGCGCGCAGCCGGCCTGGCCGCGGCTGCCCCTGGCGCTGCGCGCCGCGCCGGGCGACATCGGCGAAGGCCGCCGCCTCGTGGATGCGCTGACCACGCCGGTCCGCAGCGGCATCATCTTGACCCGGCGGCGCCTGGCCGCCGGCGCGGGGGAAGCCGGCCTGGGGCACCGGATCGGCGAGCGCCGCTACACCCTGCGCGCCATGTTCGGCCAGGATCCGCACGCCACCCTGGCCTGGGCCGCGCACGAGGCGATGCGCTGGCAGCATCGCCACGCCAGCCGGGCCGCCGGGGACACGGTGGCCGGCTGGTGGGCGGCTCGCGCCGGACGCACCCGGGTGCTCCTACGGGACGCCGCCATCAGACCGGGCTGAGGGTGGTAGCCGCTGCGGCCAGCCCGCCCGTCGGCCCTAGTGACCCCCGCCCGACTGCTCGAACACCAGCTGCGCACGGCGCATCCAGTCCTCCCGGCCGGTGACGCGGAGATAGACCAGGATCACCAGCGTGAGCACGAGCACGACGATGAACGTCATCAGACCCCAGAACACTGGCCCGGTGCTGGTGAACGGGGAGAAGTAGGACTTCCACACGACCACGATGCCCGCGGCCGAGGCGACCGCCGGAACCGCGATGTGCAGAAGCGGGTTGAACTGGGCGCGGCCCTCGGTGAGGTAGTACCTGACGACCCCGATGTTGCACAGCACGTACATGAGTACCAAGCCGATCGTGATCGCGTTGGCCCAGGAGAAGAACACGTTCTCGGCACCCCAGATCAGCACGCACGCGAACGCGAGGACCTGCACGCCCACCTGCAGGCTGATCGCGTTGACCGGCGTCTTCCTGGTCGGGTTCACCTTTCCGACCATCTTCGGCAGCACTCCGGACCGGCCCATCGCGTACCAGGTCCGCGTGCCGCCGTTGAAGCACGCGATGGACAGGGCGATGGCCGAGTTCAGCAGCGCGAAGAGCAGCAGCACCCACGCGCCGCCCCAGACCCGCTGGGCCATCGTGGCGACCGGGAAGGCGGTCGCGGTGGGAATGCTGCCCACCTTGCTCACGCCGATGCCGACAAGGTAACCCCAGGTCACAAACACGAAGTAAATCGTCAGGATGACCACGGAGCCGACCAGCCCGATGGGCACGTTGCGCTTCGGGTTCTTGCTTTCCTCGGCCAGCGGCCCGGTGGACTCCCACCCGCTGAAGGCGAAGATCGAGAACACGACGCCGAGGAACAAGTTGCCCGCCAGGCCGAAGTTACCGGGGTTGAGCGGCCCGAAGCTGAACCCGCCGGGACCCGGCGACGCGAGCCCGGTGAACGCCAGCGCTACCATGATCACGATCTCGATCAGCCCGGTGATGATCAGCGCCTTCTCCGAGATGGAGATCCCCTGGTAGGCAAAGAAGATCACCAGGGCCACGCCGGCCACGACCCAGATCCACCACGGGACGTCCACCCCGTACTCCGCCTTGATCGACGGCTCGAGCACCGTCTTGGCCAGGAACGACATGGTCAGCGTGGCCACCGGCGGCAGCCAGATCGAGAACAGCACCCCGGCGAAGAACCCCGCGCGCGGATGGAAGGCCCGGGCTATCCAGGTGTACCAGCCGCCCGCCGACGGGAACACCTTGGCCAGCTGCGCCGCCGACAATGCCTGCAGGCCTAGCAGGATCCCGCCGAACAGGAAGGCCCACGGCGTCACCAGCCCGGCGAAACTCACGATGAAGACGAAGGACGCGAGGATCGCGAACGACGGTCCGATCGTGGCGATTCCCTGCATCAGCATTCCGGGGAGGCCGACCGCATTCTCCCGCAGGTCGGTCTTAACGCTGCCCGTGCTCGGCTTGCCAGCCTCAACTGCCATCGTGAGTCTCCTTCCCGTCGCCCACCGGCAACAGGATCACTTCGGCCCATGGAGCATCCGCTCACGGATAGATCATCCGTTCACTGGAGTATCGACCTAGGCGGTGGAGCTTGGCAAGGGTCTGGGCCGCTCAGCCCGGATCTGCGACCCCGTGATGGCCAGGGCCGCGCGGGATGACCGGCCAGATGTCCACGACGATGTCGCCCTGAACCACGTGGTAAGCGTCGTACCAATTCACCGTGCTCGGCGAGTACCCAGGTACGAGCGCCACCGGGTCACCGACCCGCAGCGAGGATCCACCCGCGGCGTCGAAGATGCCGTGTTCCTCATCGAACCGGAGCACCAGGTGGTCGTGGCCGACCATTGTCACGTCCGCCGGGTCGGCGACCGACTTGTTGCCGGCGTCCACGATGACCTTGCCGCTCTGCCGGCTGATGACCGTCGCCGCGATGGTGAGCGAGTGCTCGAAGCCGGGCACCATCCGGCCGTGGAAGTTGTCCATGACCACGTACGTGCCGGCCTGGATCTCCGTCACGCCCGGATAGGCCGCGGTCCAGTTCCAGGTGGCGATCCCGCCGGCCGACCGGATCGGGCAGGGTATCCCGTCCGCTTCCAGCTGCCCGGCGACGCCGGTGAAGAACTTCATCGCCTCGCGCTGTCGCTCGTGCCGCAAATCGTGGTCCGGCGTCATGGAGCAGTGCCCTTCGTAGCCGGTGATGCCCTCGAAGCGCAGCCCGGGCAGGTCCATCACCTGCCGGGCCACCGCCAGGCAGTCCGCTGCGTTATCGGTCCCGCAGCGGTCCATGCCGGTGTCCACCTCGACCATGATCCCCAGCGTCGACCCCGCCGTCACGGCGGCCGCGGAGACGGCGGCGGCGTTCGCAGCCTCGTCCACGGCGACGAGCACCCGATGCTCCCGGGCCAGCCCGGCCAGGACCCGGAGCTTGGCCGGATGGGCCACCGTGTTGACCACGAACAGGTCGTCCATCCCCGCGGCGGCGAGGATCGCGGCCTCCCACACCGTGGCCATGGACAGGCCGCCGGCCCCGGCCTGCAGCTGGCGGCGGGCCAGGTCCGGGCTCTTGTGCGTCTTGTAGTGCGGCCGGATGGTGGCCGCGCCCATCTGCTTCAGCTCGCTCGCCATGCGGTCGATGTTGCGCTGCGCCGCGTCGACGTCGAGCACCAGGGCGGGCGTGATCAGCTCATCACGCCGCTGGCCGATGGCCCTTCCGTAGTCGCGCCTGACGTCGTCGTAGGCCTCGCGCAAGATCCGCGCCGGGTCCGGCATGGCATTCCTCCTCAGCGTGCCCGCAGGTAGCGGGTCATCACAGCTCGGCGTTCACGATGAAACCGCCGTCCACGAGCAGCGTCGCGGCGGTCACGTAGCTGGCATCGGGGGAGAGCAGGTAGGCGATCGTGGCCGCGAGTTCATCCGGCTGGGCGCCCCGGTGCAGCGCGACGCGATCGTTGTAGTACTTCACCGTGGCGGGATCATTCATCATGGGCGCACTCATATTCGTCATCACCCAGCCCGGCTCGACCGCGTTCACCCGGATGCCGTGCACGCCCAGGTCGCAGCCGAGGGCCTTGGCCAGCATGCTGATGGCGCCCTTGGTCCCGCAGTACGCCGTCTGGCCCGGGGCGCCCACGTGGGCCGAGATCGAGCTCACGCAGCAGATCGCGCCGCCGTGCCCCTCCCGGATCATCTGTTTGGCGCCTTCGGTGCAGACCATCCAGGTGCCCCGCACGTTCGTCTCAAACAGGTTGTTGAAGTCCTCGACGGTTGTCTCGTCCCACGCCATGAACGGGTTGATCGCCGCGTTCGATACCACGTAGTCGAGCCGCCCGCCGCGTTCGGCCACATCGTGCACCATCGCGGTGACCTGCTCCGGATCGCGCATGTCAGCGACCACCGGGAAGCCCTGGCCGTCGGCCTCGGCGATCCGCCGCAGCGTCGTCGCCGCGTCCTGCCCGGGCAGCTGGTTCACGGCCACGACCGCGCCCTCCGCGGCCAGGCGTACCGCGGTCGCCTGACCAATGCCCGTGGTCGCGCCGGTGACCAGCGCGACCTTGTCCTCAAACCGCCGCTCCATGGCTCGCTGCCTCCCTGGTTTCACGTCATCCCCGCCGCTCGGGCACGGCGGGGTGGTCAGAAGATGGCGATCGGGTTCCACGGCGACCCGGTGCCGCCGGGCAGCCGGAGCGGCAGCCCGACCAACATGAACTCGAAGCGCCCCTCCTCTGCGCAGGCGGCGGCCAGGTCCTCGAGCTGCAGGCTGTCGGCGGCGAGCATGCCCATCGCGGTGACCTGCAGCGGGTGGATCGGGTAGAGGACGCCCTCGACGTTGCTAGGCACCGTCTCGCCGTCGCCGTCCGGCAGGAACGCGGCGATCCGCCGCTCGTGCATCCACCGGATGGTGTCCACGTGCAGGCCGGCCTTGCCCTGGCCGGCCGGCGGGTAGTCGTTGCTCCACGCGCCCAGTTCGAGGCGGCGCCGGTGATGCCCGGTACGGAAGACGAGGATGTCCCCCTCGCCGAGCCGGACCCCTTGGGCCTGCTCGACCGCCTCGAGCTCGGCCCGGGTTACGGCCTCACCCGGCTCCAGCCACCTGATCCCGCGGAACCGTGGCACGTCCAGCAGCACGCCCCGGCCGACGAGACCCTCGCGGTAGGCCGTCACGTCGAGCGCGGTGGCGCCCTTGGAGGTCATCACCTGCTGGGCAGGTCGGCCGTTATAGACCAGACCCTGGTAGGCGATGTGGCAGAGCGCGTCCATGTGAGTGTGGCAGTCGCCGTGGAAGGCCAGCCCCACGTAGTCCGTGGCAAAGGTCACCCCGCTGGAGCCGATGTCGATGTCATGGCCCTGGACCACGTGATGGATCACCGGGCTCGGGTTATCCGGCCCGGCCGCGGTGTTCATCGGGATCGCCATCGTCGCGCGCCGCCCGGACCGGACCGTGGCGGCCGCGGCCCGCACGGTGTCCGCGGTGATGTAGTTCAGCGTGCCGAGCTCGTCGTCGGGTCCCCAGCGGCCCCAGTTCTTGACCGCCTCGAAGATCTCGTCGAACTCGGCCAGCGTGACCGGCGCGGGCGGGGTTGGCTTGATCGTGGCCTGGCTCACCTTTTCTCTTCCCTCCGGTCATGGCCACTCGTGGCCCGTGCCCCGCTGGATCCTTTCAGTGGATACGGCTCGGCGTTCGAGGGCACGGCCGGGGAGAACCGGTCGCCCTCGGTGCGGCTGTCGTCTGCCATGGCGTCCTCCCTCAGCTGCCCGCGGCCCGCCACAGCGGATTGAGCAGGCCATCCTCGGAAAGTTCGAGCATCCTCAGGTAGATCCGCTGCCACCGCTCGTAGCTCTCGGCGTAGGCGGCCACGGCGGCCGGGTCCGGTTCGAACGTGGCCACGCGCTTGCGTAGTTCGCCTTCGAGCTCGCTCAGGCTGGCGTAGAGCCCGGCGCCCTTGCCCGCGCACAGCGCCGCGCCGAGCGCGCTGCTCTCGGTCACCGCGGGCACGCTGACCGTCAGGCCGAGGACGTCGGCGATGATCTGCGGCCACAGTGCGCCCTTAGCCGCCCCCCCGCTGAAGGTCAGCTCGGTGATCCGCGCCCCGGTCAGCTCGCCGATGATGCCGAGGTGACCGCGGACCACGTAGGCGGCCGCCTCCTCGACCGCGCGGATACAGGCCGCGCGGCCGCTCCCGGCCGGGTTGCCCAGGTCGAACTGGACGAACGACGGGCTGGCGTGCACCCACCGGCGCGCGTTCATCAGGTTCGACAAGATCGCGTAGACGCCGTTCGAGCCGGGCGGGATCCGGGCCGCGTGCTCTTCCATCACCACGTAAGGATCCACGCCCCGGCCGCGGGCTTCCGCGACCTCGGCGTCGCAGAAGGCATCCCGGTACCAGCGCATCGCCATGCCGCAGTAGAAACCGATGCCCTCGAGCATCCACTCGCCCGGCGTGACGTGGCACAGGGTCCGGAGCCTGACCGCCGGGTCGATGAGCGGCCTGTCCACCAGCAGCGTGTTCTGCCAGAAGGTACCGGCCAGCACGGTGAACTCACCGGCTCGCACACCCGCGCCGAGCAGCCCGAGCTGCGTATCGGCGCCCCCGGCGACCACCGGGGTACCCGCCCGCAGCCCGGTCTGCGCCGCGGCCTCGGCCGTGACCTTGCCGACCGCCGTGCCCGGGTCGGCTATCTCGGGCAGCACGGCCGGCGAGATACCGCAGATCTGCGCGATCTGCGCCGACCATCCCCGGCTGGCCAGGCTGAACATTCCCGAGCTGGAGCCGCAAGACGGCTCGGTGACCTGGACCCGGGCCAGCCGGTACACGACCCAGTCGCTGAGCATGCCGAGGCTGTGGATCCGGCCGAAGATATCCGGCCTGCGCCGGGCCAGCCAGCGCAACCGGGCGGGGGAGGTGATCGATACCCAGTCGCCAGCCTCGGCGAAGATCCGCTCGGCGGCGCCCTCGCCGATCAGGTCAGCGGCCTCTCGCGCGGCGCGGCTGTCCACGTTCGGGCAGGCCCATATCTCGGCGCCGGTCGCGTCGTAGAGCACGATTCCCTCGCGCATGCTGGTCGCCGCCACCGCCGCCACGTCGTCCCCGGTGGCGCCCGCCAGGCGGAGGGCATCGCGTATGCACGCCGCGATCGCGAGCCAGTTGGCCTCGACGTCGAAGTCCTGGCCGCCGGGCACGCCCGGCGGCTCACGATGGGTCCATTCCCTCAGGGACACGGCCACCTGCTCGCCCGCCGCGGTGAACAGCAGCGCCCGGCAGCTGCCGGTGCCCGCGTCCACGGCCAGCAGGTAGGGCCCGCCCCGCCCGGTAACCGACAGCCCGGCAGTCCCTGACCCGGTCATGGTGCGACCTCGTTCCGCGCCAGGACCTCGGGATTCACCAGGTGGTCCGGGATCTCGCCAGAGGCCAGCCGGGCCACGGCCGACGCCGTCATCTCGGCCCCGCGGCGCAGGGTCTCCCGGGTGGCGCCGCCGATGTGCGGGGTAATGATCACGTTGGGCAGGTCCAGCAGCGGATGCCGGTCCCCGGCCGGGCGCCGCTTCACCACGTCGAGCGCGGCCCCGGCCAGCGTCCCGCTGGCCAGCGCCGCGGCCAGCGCTTCCTCGTCGACCAGCGACTCCCGGGCGGTGTTGATGAAGAACGCGCCGCGCGGCATGCGGGCGAACGCGGCGGCGCCGAGCAGGTGCCGGTTGTCCGGTGTGGCCCGCGCGTGCAGCGAGATGAGCCCCGAGTGGCTGAGCAGGTCATCGAGGGTGACCATGGTCACGCCCGGCGGGACGGTGGCCGGCCGGACCGGATCGTAGCCCAGCATGGTGAAACCAAGCGCCTGGCCGCGGGCCGCCACTTCCCGGCCCACGTTGCCCAGGCCGACCAGCCCGAGGGTCGTGCTCGCGGCCTCGGCCCCGATGAACTCGCTTCCCTCATAGGTGTTCTCCGCCAGCTGGCCGCCGTCGACGAGATAACGGGCCGAGACGGACACGCCGCGGACCAGCATCAGTGCGAACGCGATGGTTAGCTCGGCCACGGCCTGCGCGTTGCGGCCCGGCGCGTTGGTGACCGGTATGCCGCGCCGGCTGGCCGCGGCCACGTCCACGTTCACCGGGCCGCCACGGGCACAGCAGACCAGCCGGAGCGGCGCGGCGTCCAGGACTTCGGCGCTGACGGGGGCGCCGTGCACCAGCAGCGCATCGTGGCCGGCCACCGCGGCGGCAAGGTGAGCCGGATCACCGACGTACTCACGCAGGACCTGCTCGGAGTCGGTCCGCGCTGGCGCCGCCGTAGTGCGGTCGATCTGCAATTCCGTCACGGCGACGGTGTCGCCCAGGCTGGCCAGCGCCGCGGTGAAAACGCCGGCCGGCATGTACGAGTCGCCGACGGCCAGGACCCGCACGGGATGGGTCACGGGTACATGCGGGTCGGCTTGAGGTCAATGGCGTGACCGCTGCCTGATTCGAGCACGAATTTGAGCATCGGGGTGGTGTCCAGGTAATAGAACTCGATCGAGTCGCCGATCCGCCCGCTCATCAGGACCTCGGCGCCGTTGGCATGCCAGTGCTCCCGCACCAGCGAGCTATCGTCGTATGAGTGCTTCATGCAGGCGATATGCTGGACCCCCTCGCCGTGGGAGTCCAGGAACTCCTGGTAGATGCTCGGGCCGCTCACCGGCTGGATCAGCTCGAAGCCGAGCCCGTCCACCGAGGTCTCCGCCCCGATCATCCGGTACTCGACCGGCTCGCCGTGGACCCGCGTGTCGTGCAGCAGCGGAGGCTTGTAGTCGAAGACGCTCCACGGCCCCCAGCCCATGGTCTCCGTGTAGGACTTCAGCGCGGCTTCCATGTCGCGGACTACTACCGCGATCTGGGTGATCTTCATGGGCGTGGGCGGCGGGACGATCTGCCGTGCGTCGCTGGTGGCCATGTCAATTCTCCTCAGCTGGTGACGGGGTTGGGCAGGCTGGCCGCGGGATGCCAGGGGCGACGCCAGGGATGGCCATGCGCAGGGACCTCCCGGAGCACTTGCTCAGATGACGGTCATTCGCTCAGCCTTGAGTATCGAACACGTACCGCGATGCCGCAAGGAGCAGCCGCGGATTCCCGGGCCGTGCTCCCCCCGGGGGGCGACCCCCCGGTGACCCCCCCGCACGGGGGGGCTACCCGCCCCCCCGTACCCCCCGGGCCGGTCAGCGCGACCGGCTGCGCTGCAGTTCGAGCAGCCGGATGGCGGTCAGCTCATTGGTGACCAGGACATCGAGGAACCCTCCGTGCAGCGCGCCCAGGATCGCCCCGGCCTTGTGTTCCCCGCCGGCTACGCCGACGACCTTGGGGATGCGCCTCAGGTCGGCGAGCTCGATCCCGATCCGCCGGTCATGAATCGGCAGGTCCACGACGTCGCCGCTGGCGTCGAAGAACTGGCCGAGGATGTCGCCGACCACGCCACGCTCGCGCAGTCCCCGGCTGTCTTCGGCGTTCAGGTAGCCCGTGTGCACGATGGTCGCGTCGGCCGTCGGGGTGCCGACGCCGACCAGCGCGTACTCCACACCGCAGGCCTGCTTCAGCACCTGCTGGATGGTGGGCTCCGCGCGCAGAGCTGCGGCTAGGCCAGAAGTGGACGCCATGATCGGGCTCGGGATCACGGTGGCCGACGTGAGGTGGGCCGACTCGCTGGCTAGCTCGCCCTTGGAGGACAAGATGGTCTGCAGGTAGCCCTCCACCCCGCCGGTCAGCGTGACCACGTGCACCGGCCCGACCGCGCCGAAGCTCGTGGCCGCGATCACCCGCGAGACGGTCTCGCCCCAGCCCACGCCGAGGGTCGCGCCGGGCCGCAGGTGGGTACTCATGAACTGGGCTCCGCCCAGGCCGACGCGGGCGTTCAGGGCGTGGTGATCGAACGGCTCCTTCTCGTGGTCCGGCACGACCAGCGCCTCGGCCAGGCCGAATGTCTTGCGCAGCTCGCCGCTGAGCTCGAAGGCGTCGAGGTACTCGGTATTCAGGCTGATCGACACCAGGCCGACCCTCCGCGCCCGGTCGAGCAGTCGTCCCACCGACGGCCGGGACATCGACAGCCGCCGGGCGATCTCGTCCTGGGTCAGTTCGTCCTTGTAGTAGTACCAGGCCGCGCGGAGCATGA
>Ga0207646_10005471_pt1 | contig 13351 bp, 12 predicted proteins | sample KBSK5502metaG_FD_184343 | JGI IMG/M metagenome (GOLD analysis project Ga0207646, IMG submission 184343) | Corn, switchgrass and miscanthus rhizosphere microbial communities from Kellogg Biological Station, Michigan, USA - KBS K5-50-2 metaG... | ecosystem: Host-associated > Plants > Roots >... | reverse complement strand
CGATCTTCCCGGGCCCGTACCTGCACATCGGCGCGGACGAGCCCCGCGGGATGCCGGACGAGGCGTACGCGTCGTACGTCCGGCGGCTGCGCCGCCTGGTCCGCACGCTCGGCAAGCAACCGCTGGGCTGGCAGGAGTCGGCGCGGGCCGGCCTGGGCCCGGACGACGTCATTCAGTACTGGCTCACCGGCATCGACCTCCCGGCGTCCGTGCCGCCGCAGGTCCGGGCCCAGGTGGAGGCGGAGGTGGCCATGTCACGCCGCGACGCCGAGACGGTGGCGGCGGCGTCGGTACCCGTGATCGTCTCACCGCTGGCCCACTGCTACCTCGACGTCCCCTACGCCGAGCCGCCGGCCGATGCCGCCCAAGCGGATCGGCACGGCCGCCTCGGCCTGCGGGTCTATGCCCCCAAGACCGTCGCCGAGTCGTTCGGGTGGGAGCCCGCCGAGGCGCTCGGACCGGGCCGGGCCGCGCAGGTCGCCGGCGTCGAGGCCGCGATCTGGGCCGAAACCATCTCCGGCTTCGACGACCTGTCCTTCCTCCTGCTGCCCCGCCTGGCCGGCGTCGCCCACCGGGCCTGGAGCGCTCCGCAGCCAGCCGAGGGCCAGCCAGCCGAGGGCCAGCCAGCCGAGGGCCAGCCAGCCGAGGGGCAGCCAGCCGAGGGGCAGCCAGCCGAGGGGCAGCCGGCCGGCTGGGCCAGCCACCGCGACCGCCTCGCCCGGCACGGCCGGCTGTGGACCCAGGACGGCCTCACCTACTTCCGCGCCTCCACCGTGGACTGGAGCTAAGGCGCTGTCTAGCCAACGGCCAGCGCCTTGAGTAGCGCCTTCATCCAGGGGCCGAGGTCGGCCGGCGTCCGGGCCGAGATGAGGTTGCCGTCCACCACGGTGGCCTCGTCCACCCAGTCGGTGCCCGCGTTGACCATGTCGTCACGGATCGCGCCGACGCTGGTAGCGCGGCGGCCCTTGAGGATCCTGGCCGAGATCGGCACCCAGCCCGCGTGGCAGATGAAGGCGATGGGCTTGCTCGCGCCGTCGAAGGCTCGCACCAGGTCAAGCACGCGCTCCGAGCGCCGCAGCTTGTCCGGCGCGTAGCCGCCCGGAATGACCAGGGCGTCGAAGTCGCCCGCGGCCACCTGCTCCACGGTGGTGTCCACCGGCACCGGCCCGTGGCCCTTCTTGCCGCGCACCGGGTGGTCATCGAGCCCGGCCACGGTGACCTCGATGTCCTCCTCGGCCAGCCGGTACAGCGGATACAGCAGTTCCATGTCCTCGAAGTCGTCGGCGGCCAGGAGAAGGACCTTGCGCTGTGCGAGAGCCATGTTTCCGACCATACCCGTGCGAATGCCGGTGACCCGTGCACAGGCCGGCCCGCCGGGCCCGGTGCCGCCGGTCAGTACCGAACGGATGCCGGTGCCGCCCTTCCGCCCGGTATCGTGCCGCGATGGCCAGGACGTCCCTGACGTACCAGCAGGTATGCGCTATATCAACTCTCTGTAACCAATGATTACGAGTAGTTACATAGCTGAGCGGCGTTTCCCGGGTAGACCTAGGTACACCCTGAGTTCTGGGGTCCAGCGACACTGACAGCCGTGAGGGCGGGCGGCAGACTGGCTGGAGACAGAAGGAGGCTTCCGATGCCGATCGCGACTTCGCTCCCGCGCAGCAGGATAAGGTTCACCCTGGGGGAATGCCTGGCCGCCGCCGCGCGGGGGGTGGCGTTCGCCGGGCTGATGCTGGCCGGGCTCGGGCTGCTGGTGGTGATCGTGGCTGCGGTGTTCTTTACCGCGCTGGGAGCGGCAGTCCTGATCGTGGGTAACGGGGGCCCCCGCGACCAGCGTGTGCTGCTGGCTCTCCTGGCCATCGGCACCGGGCTGGGCCTGGCCCGGTTCGCACTCCCGGCCGCGCTGCTCGGCGTTCGCCGGCTGGCCCACCTGACCAGGCACCTGGCCGGAGACTGGTGCGGCGTGCCCATCTCCGAGCGGTACGTGCCCCAGCCCGAGGGAAAGCTCACCTTCACCGGACGGCTCAGGTGGCTCGCCACAGACCCGGCGACCTGGGGGGACCTGTGGTGGACGGTGGCGAACATGTTCGTCTGCATCCTGGCCGTGGCGTCCGCCGGAATCATCGCGACCGGCCTGATCGGGTTCATCGGGCCCGAATTCACCCGGCTCATCCCGCCGCCCGCATTCCCGGGTAACACCCCTAGGACGCTGGCCGTGCTGGGCGTCGCCATCACCATGGCCGGGGTAGCGGCGGCCCCGCTGCTGCTCCGCGGATACGGCCTGCTGGCCCGCAAACTGCTGGCCCCGGCCGGGCAGGCGGAGCTGGCCCAGCGGGTCAGGCACCTGACGCAGACCCGAACCGAGGCCCTGGACACCGGGGCGGCCGAGATCCGCCGGATCGAGCGGGACCTGCACGACGGGGCCCAGGCCAGGCTGGTCGCCATGGGCATGACCCTGGACGCCGCCGGGCAGATCATCGAGTCCAACCCCGACGCGGCCCGCGCCCTGGTGTTCGAGGCCAGGGACGCCTCGGTCAAGGCGCTGGCCGAGCTGCGCGCCCTGGTCCGCGGCATCCACCCGCCGGTGCTGGCCGACCGCGGCCTGGCCGACGCGATCCGCGCGCTGGCCCTGGACACCCCCGCGCGGATCAACCTGGCCAGCGAGCTGAACGCCCGCCCGCCCGCGCCGGTCGAGTCGGCCGCCTACTTCGCGGTCAGCGAGCTGCTGGCCAACGTGTCCAAGCACGCCGAGGCCAGGCAGACCTGGGTCGACATCCGGCATACCGACGGGATGCTGCGGATCGGCGTCACCGACAATGGCCACGGCGGCGCCGAGCCGGCCCGGGGCACCGGCCTGAGCGGCATCGAGCGCCGGCTCGCCGCCTTCGACGGAGTCCTCGCGATCAGCAGCCCGCCCGGCGGCCCGACCGCAGTCACCATGGAGATCCCTTGCGCGTTGTCATCGCCGAAGACCTCTTCCTGCTGAGGGACGGCCTGACCCGGATGCTGCAGGCCCACGGCCTGCAGATCGCCGCGGCCGTGGACAACGGGGCCGACCTGCTGGCCGCGGTGACCGCCGACCAGCCGGACGTCGCCATCGTGGACGTCCGGCTGCCGCCCACCTTCACCGACGAGGGCATCAGGGCCGCGCTGGCCGCCCGGCGCGAGGTGCCCGGCCTGCCGGTGCTCGTGCTCTCCCAGTACGTCGAGCAGCTGTACGCCCGCGAGCTGATGGCCAGCGGCAGCGGCGGCATCGGCTACCTGCTCAAGGACCGGGTGTTCGACAGCGGCCAGTTCGTGGACGCGGTCCGCCGGGTGGCGGCGGGCGGTACGGCGATGGATCCGGAGGTGATCGCGCGCTTGCTCGCCCGCAACACCGGCGACGGCACCCTGGCCGCGCTGAGCCCGCGCGAACGCGAGGTGCTCGCCCTGATGGCCGAGGGCCGGTCCAACGCCGCCATCGCCCAGCGCCTGGTCATCACCGAACGCGCCGTGGCCAAGCACACCGCCTCGATCTTCCTCAAGCTGGGCCTGCAGCCCTCCGACGACGACAACCGCCGGGTCCTCGCCGTCCTCGCCTACCTAGGCGGCTAGCGCGACCCAGGCGGCTAGCGCGACCAGGCGGCTAGCGCGGCGGTCAGGTAACACCAGCCGCCCTAACACCAGCAGAATCAGCCTCAACACGAGGCTAACCTAATCGGAGGATTCCTCCGTTTACCGTGGTGGATCCAGGCTCCGTGGTTGATCCGGTGCACGATAGTGCCCCTAGTCAACCGCCAAGCCCGGATCAACCACGTAACCCAGCGCATCAACTCGACAAAAGGGGCAAATTACCATACAGGGCGCCGCCGTAGGCGCTAGCGCGCTCCCTGCCTCTGCGCCAACACCCTCCCCGGCCTCCCGGCAACCCCGCCCCCGGCTTCCCGGCTGCACCCCTATCCCCGATTTGACTGCGGTTCCGGGGGTTATAGCACCCGGAACCGCAGACAAAGCCGCCTGCCCCGGCGCGTGGCACGCATAACATCTCGTTGGCCGGGCAGGAAAAGGAGACACAAACGAGCTAAACGCGAGGGGGCGTCCCATGACCACAGATCCGCGAGCTGCCCCGACCCCGGGCGCAGCCCCCTCGGCCCAGCCGGCCCTGGAAGACGCGCCGCAGGTCCCGCCCCAGCCGGCCGCCCCGCCGGAGCAGGCCCAACCCGAGCCGGCACCGCCGCAGCAGGCCGCTCCGCCCGCAGCGGTGCCCCCGTCACTGCCCCAGCACCGGATCAAGCGCACCAGGACCAGCGGAATCTGGGTGGCGGTGGGCTTCTTCGCCGTCGTCCTGCTCCTCCTGCTGATCTTCATTCTGCAGAACAGCACCAACGTCAGCGTCTCCTACCTGGGCATGCACGGCCACCTTCCGCTCGGCGTGGCCCTGCTGCTCGCCGCGGTCTGCGGCGTGCTCCTGGTCGTGCTGGCCGGGGCGGCGCGGATCAGTCAGCTGCGGGCCACCGCCCGGCGGCACCGCCGCGTCGACGCCAAGCGCGCCGCCGCGGCCGCCAAGCAAACCGCCAAGCCCTAGGGCATGCCCCGCGCGATGCGCCGCGCCGCCTCGTGCAGCCGGTCCGGGGTGTGCGCGGCGTAGCCCAGCACGAACCCCGGCACACCGGGCCGCTGCCGGTGCCAGGACAGTGGCTGCACCAGCACCCCGGTCCGCAGGATCGCCTCGGCCAGGTCCGCGTCGGAGCCGTCAAGCCCGGGGAACGTGATGAGCAAGTGCAGCCCGGCCGCGACGCCCTGCACCCGGGCCTGCGGCAGGTGCTCGCGCAGTGCCCGGAGCAGGCCGTCGCGCCTGCTCCGCTGGCGCTTGCGGACCAGCCGGATGTGCTGCTCCAGCTCACCGCTGGCGATCAGCCTGGCCAGCACGAGCTGCGGCAGCGCCGGGCTGCCCAGGTCGCTGGCGTATTTGGCCTCGGTCAGCTCGGCCCGGAGCCGGGCGGGCGGGATCAGCCAGCCCAGCCGCATGCCGGGGGCCAGCGTCTTGGACGTGCTGCCCGCGTAGGCGACCAGCCCGGGCGCCGAGGCGTGCAGCGCCGGGACCGGTGCCCGGTCGTAGCGGAACTCCGCGTCGTAGTCGTCCTCGACGATCAGGCCGTCCGCCGCGGCGGCCCAGTCCAGCAGGTCGCGGCGGCGCCGCGGGGCCAGCACGACCCCGGTGGGGAACTGGTGCGCGGGCGTGAGCAGCGCCGCCCGCACCTCGCTGCGGACCAGCTCGCCGACCCGCATGCCGTGCTCGTCCACCGGGACCGGCACCGGCCGCAGGCCCCAGTAGGCGAGGTCGTCGCGGGCCCCGCGCGAGCCGGGATCCTCGACCGCGATCTCGCCGAGGCCCCGCGCCCGCATCACCCGGGCCAGCAGGGCGAGCGCCTGGGCCACCCCGGTGACCACGATGATGTCGCCGGGCCCGGCGCGCAACCCGCGGGTGCGGGCGAGCCAGCCCGCCAGTTCCGTGCGCAGCGACAGGCTGCCACGCGGGTCGCCATAGCCGAGGTCGGTCACGCTGGCCTGCTCGAGCACCAGCCGTTCGGCCCGGATCCAGGCGGCCCGCGGGAACCCGGACAGGTCGGGCACGCCGGGAGAGAGGTCGATCTCGGCCCGCTCCCGCCAGCCCGGCGGTACCAGCAGCGGCCCGGGCAGCGGCCCCGCCCGAGCCCCCCCGGGCGGCGGCCCCGCCCGAGCCTTCCCGGGCGCCCCGGTGTCCGGAGCCGGGCGCGACACGCCGAGGACCCGGGTGCCGGCCCCGGGCCGGGCGCTGACCAGTCCCTCGTCGGCGAGCCGCTGGTACGCCTCGACGATCACGCCCCGGGAGACGCCCAGGTCACCGGCCAGCAGCCGGGTGGCGGGCAGCGGCGTCCCGGCCCGCAGCCGCCCGTCCATGATGGCGGCCCTGATGGCGTCGGCCAGCCAGCCGGTCAGCCCGCGCACCGGCGCCGCCGCCGGGCTCAGCTGGAGGAAGTCCGCCCCGGTCATTGGTCCACTATAAATCGACCCCGTTGGCCCTGTTAGCTGGACCATCGAACCCATACCTTAGCGTCGTGCCTGGTCTACGCGCCCCCGAAGCCCCCGCCCTGCCTGCCGGTGCCCCCGCCCTGCCTGCCGGTGCCTCCGCCGTGCCCGCCGACGCCCCGCCCGTGCCCGAGGCATCACGCCGCGGCGCGGCCATCGGTGCAGCCGCGGGATCGGCGGCCATGGTCTGCGTGGGCGGCAGCGTCGCGGTCTCCTCGGTGCTGGCCGGGGCGCCGGTGTACACCGCCGAAGGGGTCCGGTACGGCTTCGCCTGCCTGCTGCTCGTCGCGCTGGCCCGGATCACCGGGAGAAGGCTGACCTGGCCGCGCGGAACGGAGTGGCTGTGGCTGTCCGGCATCGCCGTGACCGGCCTGGTGGTGTTCAACCTGGCGCTGGTCGAGGGGTCCCGGCACGCCGAACCCGCCGTGCTCGGCGTGGCCGTGGCCTGCGTCCCCGCCGTACTGGCGCTGGTCGGCCCGCTGCTGGAGGGGACCCGTCCGCGGACCGGCGCGGTGGCCGCCGCGCTGGTGGTGACGTGCGGCGCCGGCCTGGTACAGGGGCTTGGCCGGACCGACGCCATCGGCGTGGCCTGGGCCGTCGCGGTCTTCGGCTGCGAGGCGGCGTTCACCCTGCTGGCCATCCCGGTGCTCGGCCGGCACGGCCCGTGGGGGGTGTCGGTACACGCGACGTGGCTCGCCACGGTGATGTTCGCCGCGCTGGGCATCATTCACGAAGGACCAGCCGCCATCACGAAGATGACCCGCCCGGACTGGCTCGCCGTCGGCTACCTCGCGGTCGCGGTCACCGCGGTGGCCTTCGTCCTGTGGTATTCCAGTGTCCGGCGGCTGGGGGCCAGCCGGGCCGGGCTGCTCACCGGGATCGCCCCGGTGGCCGCGGCGGTCAGCGGGGTCCTGCTCGGCGGCCCGACGCCCAGGCCGCTGGTCTGGGCCGGGATCGCGGTCGCCGCGGCCGGCCTGGCCCTCGGCTTCAGGAAGGGGAGAGCGTTATGCATTTCCAGCACGCGACCGCCCTCTGGGCGGAGTTCCCGGCCCTGGTCCCCGGCGTGCTGTACGCCGAAGGCATCACCGCCGACGCGACGGCCGACACGGACCGCCTGACCGCCGTGGCCAAGGCCCGGCTGGCCGATGGCCCGGAGAGCGAGTTCCCCGAGATCCAGGCGTGGCGCCGCGCCTTCGCCCGGATGGGCCTGAAGCCGACCCAGTACCGCTGCGCCGCGGAGTCGCTGCTGCGCCGGTTCCGCAAGGAGGGCAGCCTGCCGCGGCTGCACCCGCTGGTCGACCTGTGCAACGCGGTCTCGCTGGCCTTCGCCGTCCCGGTCGCCGTCCTCGACGCGGACCAGATCGCGTGGCCGCTCGAGGTGCGGTACGCGGCCGGCGACGAGGACTACTTCACCTTCGGCGGCGAGACCGAGCACCCCGCGCCCGGCGAGGTGATCTTCGCCGATGAGGCCGGGCAGGCGCACGCCCGCCGCTGGACCAACCGGCAGAGCGGCCGCTCCGCGGTCTCGCCCGCCACCACAACCGTCCTGATCGTGGCCGAGGCCCTGCACGAGCGGGCCCCGTCAGACGTACCCGAGCTCATCAAGACCCTGACCGCCGAGATCGCCGCGGTCTGGACCCTTGAACCCACCACTCCTCAGACCGCCATCCTCACCCCCGCCAACCCCCGCTTTACCCCAGCGCGTCCATGAAGGGTTTACTCCAGGCCGTAGTGAAGTCTTCGCGACCATGAAGATCCGCGAGCACTTAAGCCGAGCGACAGCGCCCCGCCCTCCACCAGCCGCGCATACTCGGCCTCCTGATCCGCCTGGGCCTGCCCGGCCCGCCCCCGGTACCGGTCAACCGCGACCGAGCCGCGCTGGTACGCGTCGATCGCCGCGGCGGCCGGGTCCACGCCGACCGGGCCGTAGTACAGGCCGTGCGGCAAGATCACCAGGTTGGCGGCGAACCGGTGCCCGCCCACGTGCGTGGTCTCCCACACCTGCCCGGGATGCCGGGTCGCCAGGGTCTGCGCCAGCGGCGCGCCGAACCGGGCGCAGCAGGCGCTCCGCTTGCCGTGCGTGCAGACGAGGAACACGGGGTCATCCCACACCTCCCCGAACGAGGGCACGATTCCGGCGGCTAGCTCCTTCAGGTCACGTTCGGCCAGTTCCGGCGCTGACGCGGACACCTCCGCGTACCGCAAGAAGGGCTGCGGATCCGCGGTCCAGCCCAGGAACACCGAACGCACGTCGCCCACCTGGCGGCGCCCCGGCCGGCGGACCATCTGCACCCGCAGGCCGAACTCCTCCGCCGCCTCCACCAGCTCCGCCAGCGGCGCGGGCTGCGCGGCCTCGGCCGCCTCGCGCGGCCACGGGCCCGGGTGCTCGATCAGCAGCCAGGCCCGGGACGCCTCTGGCGCCGAGGCCGCCGAGGACTCGGTGCCGTCGTGGCATTCCGCGCCGTGCTCGCAAACAGCGGCCACGCTGGTTAACCTCCGATCACTTTCTCTGAGTTTCATGCTAGGTAATGGAACCAAGGGGCCGAATGCATGAGGAACGCGTGATGGGAGATGTTCCAGGCGTACGCCCCGGCCAGCCCGAACGCCACCAGGTGCCCGGCCGTCAGCCGGCTCACCCGGACCCGCCGGGCCAGCACGTCCTTCGGTGTGCACAGCTGGCCGGCGATCGTCACGGCCTGCCCGGTCACGCCGGGCCGGGGCCACGACGGCGCCCAGTCGTCCACCTCGATGACCGCGAACGGCTGGTCGTGCCCCTTGGCCGCGGGCGTGCGCAGGTGGTGGGTGCCGCCCGCGACCACGGCGAACGCCTCGCCGTGGCTGTGCTTCACGTCGAGCACCCGGGTCAGGTACCAGCCGCAGTAGGCGGTCGCCGCGCGGCCCGGCTCGATCCGCAGCGTCTCGCCCGGGCGGGACAGCTCGGCCAGCCCCCGCCCGTAGCCGGCCCAGTCGAAGGTCGCGTCCGGCCGCGCGTAGTCCACCGCCATGCCGCCGCCCAGGTTGAACTCGGGATCCGTCACGCCGTGCTCCGCGCACCACTCCCGGCCGAACGAGATCAGCCGCCCGGCCGCGGCCAGCAGGTCCCCGGCGCCGACCCCGCTGGCCAGGTGGGCATGCAGCCCGCGCAGTCGCACGGCGGGGATCAGCGAGCCGGCGCACCGCCGTAGCAGCTCAGTATCCATCCCGAACGGACTTGGTTTCCCGCCCATGACCAGCGCCGCCCGCCCCGATGGGCCGAACGGTCCAGGAAGGTTCACCCGGAGCAGCACGTCGGCCTGGCGCCCGGCTGCCTCGGCCGCCTGGGCCAGCTGGGCGAGCTCGTGCGGGCTCTCCACGTGGAACACCGACGTCCCGGCGGCCAGGGCCGCGGCCAGCTCGGCTGGGGTCTTGCCCGGCCCGCCGAACGCCAGCGGCCGGCCCGGCACGGCCGCGGCCGTTTGCGCCAGCTCACCGCCGGAGGAGACCTCGAATCCGTCGGCGTGCCGGGCCAGCGTGCGCAGCACGGCGGCGTCCGGGTTGGCCTTGACCGCGTAGTAGAACTGCACCGTGCGGGGGAGCGCGGCCCTTATCGCGGCCGCATGAGCGTCCAGCGCGGCCAGGTCGTAGACGTAGGCGGGTATGCCGTCCGGCCCCAGCTTGCCGGCCAGCTCGATGACCCGCTCCGGCGCGATCATGCGGGCTCCAGCTGTGTCAATTCCAGCTGGGCCAGTTCGAGCTGGCGCATCGGATTTGGCACCGTGACGTACCCCGCGTCCCGGTCGGCGTCGCGGGCCCAGCGCACCCGTAGGTTGGCCTTGGCCGGCAGCGGCACCCCGGCCAGCACCGCGCGGAGCTCAGGCGGCCAGGCATGCTCGGCGGCGGCCTCGGTCAGCACGTGCGCGTCTGGCGCCACAGTTCCTTCTCGCACGCGGCCGCGGTCGCGCTCCGGTCGGCGATGGCCGCCGCGACCTCGGCCAGGTGGTTGACCAGCAGGCAGTAGGCCACCCGGTCCCAGCCGCGCCTGGCGTCGTAGGCCAGGCCGCGGGCCACCCCGGCCGGCAGCCCGGCCAGCAGCGCGGCGTGCCGGGACGAGACGAGCTTGGTGCCTTCCAGGTCGCGGAAGAGCACCTGGGCCGGCCAGCCGTCGCCGTCCACGCCGATCAGCACGTTCTGCAGGTGCGGCTCGAGCACGACGCCGTGCCCGAAGAAGGCGCCCAGGACCGGAGGGGCGACCATCCGGACGTAAGCCTGCCACCAGGCGACCAGCCAGTCGCAGTCCCGCCCGTCGAACAGCCGGGCGGCCGGTTCGGTCAGCGACGCCGCGAGCAGCGGGGTCACGTGCGGCTCGGTCCGCACCCGTACGCCCTCCCTGACGATCACGGCCAGGCCCTCGTACACGTCCCGGCTGGCCAGCGCCGCCGTCCGGTACCCAGGCTCGCCGAGTAGGACCGTGCCGGGGAACCGGCGGCCGAGCTCGGCGAAGACCGGCGCCAGCAGCCTGGTCAGCGCGACCGACCCGGCCAGCTCGTACCAGGCGCTCGTGCGGACGCAGTTGGTGATCCGCACGTTGAGGCTGAACTTGCAGAACACGTCCGCGACCGGGTCGTAGACGGTGCGCACCGACGAGGTGGGGACGACCTCGCGGTCGCCGTCGCCCAGGTCGGCCAGCAGCCCGCGGCGCAGCGCCTGGCTCAGTATCTCCCGATGGCACGGCTCCCCGGCCAGCAGTCGCAGCTGCCAGGGGTGCGCGGGCAGCACCAGGTAGCCGTCCGGCGGAACCGGCCCGCCGAGCCGGTCAAGACCGCTGCTGTCGCCGTCGCCCGCCAGCACGTCGGCGCGGACGGCGAGGACACGCAGCGGGAACCGCGCCCCGGCCTCCGGCGCGTAGCGCAGCCAGTCCTGCCCCTGGCGGGTCTTGGGCGAGGGATGGAACCGGTGCCCCGCCACCAGCGCCTGCTCGCTCGCCAGATAAGCCTCGACCCGGTCCGCGTCTCCCCGGCCGCTCACGCTTCCCAGCCCCGGACCGCTCACGCTTCCGAGCCCTGAACCGGTCACGCTTCCCAGCCCCGGATCAGAGCCACTTCTTTCACCTTCTTCACTTCTTTCCCTCTGTTCCGCGCGGTACCGCAAGATCGCGCCGAAGGCGGCGTGGCCATCGCTGACCTGGGTGGCGAATTCGGTGTTCGGCATGCCAGTGGCCAGGGTCAGCTCGGCCGCGATCAGCTCGGCCAGCCGTCGCCAGCCGATCTCCTGCCACGCGGCCTCCTCCAGGACCTGGACCTCCCCGGCCGGGCGGGGTCCGATCCCGGCGGACGGGCGGCGCAGCCTCGCCCGCAGCATGACCGCGGACCTGGCCAGCCTGATGACCAGGTGCCCGTCGTCCTCCCAGGCCTGGTCCTCCGGCGCCGACACCTCACGGATGAGGCAGTTCAGCAGCGCGTGGCAGGCCAGCACGTCCGGGCTCACCGGGGCCTCAGGTAGTTCGGGCCGGGCGGGCCGTAGAACTTGTTGATGTCGCGGGCCCCGGTGCGGTCCTTGCCGGTCAGCGTGCCGGCGGTCAGCATCGCCTTGACCGGCAGCCGCCCGGCCTCCAGGAGCCGGGCGCGGAGTAGCCGCGCGGCCGGCTCGCCGCACAGCCGGTCCAGCGCGGCGGCCAGCGCCTCCCGCACCGTGGCCAGCAGCCGGGGCAGCGGGGCGTAGCCGTGATCGGCCAGCCCGAAGGCGATCGCGCCCGCACACAGGTGCACGGTGATCGTGATGAACACGTCGGCGAGCGCGTCGTCGGACGCGGTCAGCAGCCGCTGGTCGCCGAACCCGGCCGGCTCAGGCGCCCCGCTGCCCACCGCGTCCGCCAGCCTCGAGTGGTTGATCAGCGCCCCGTCGAAGTCCTTGACCAGCAGCCGCAGGCTGGGTCCCGGGCCGGCCACCACCGCGGCGTTCTGCTGGTGCGACTCCAGCGCGATCCCGTACCGGACGAACAGCCGTACCGCCAGCCCGAACACCAGGTCCAGATAGCGGCGGAAGAACGCGGGTACCGGCTCAGGCCCGGCCAGTTCCTCGATCACGAGCCCGCCGTTCGTCTCCGCCAGCAGCGCGGCGACCGGCACGATCCGGCACGCGCCGAGCCCGTCCGGCAGCCTTCGCCGCAGGTAGGCCAGGCACGGATGCCCGGCGTGCGCGAAGTCGCCGTCGTCGGCCAGCAGCAGCCCGGCTAGCCCGGGGTCGCGGTCCGCCGCCGTGGCGAGCACCCGGCGGACCAGCGCTCCGTCGCCCAGCGTGCGCGGTTCCAGCGCGCGCCGGTTCCGCAGCCCGAGCGTGCTGACCGGCAGGGGCAGCTTGAGCTGGGTACCCGGATCCGCGCTGACCGCGACCGTCCTGGTGGACAGGGTGGGCCGCACCCGCAGCCACCGCCCTGGCGCGACTCGCGCCGCCGGGAGCAGCCGTGTCCCAGCCAGCCGGGCCTCGGCCAGCGCGCGCGGCAGCGCGAGCCGCGCCGTCAGCGGATGCACCGGCATCAGCTGGTGCGTATCCGCCAGGGCCTCCGGCAGCCCGGCATCCCGCTTCGCCGGCCACCAGCCCGGCCGGCCGGGGCGCGCCGTCACCATCGCCGCCCGCGGCACCGCCACCCAGTTCAGCTCGAACTCGGGCCAGAACTCCGGCGCGTAGCGCAGGGAGTCCTCGTCGGTGAAGCCGAGCCGGCAGGCCGCGGTGGGATAGGCCGGGTGCGGCCGGGCCGCGGCGAGCGCGTCGTAGCAGACCGCCCCGCCCGCCGCCAGCCACGGCCCGCGCGGCAGCGCCGCGGGCAGGTGCCGGGCGCGGAGCCGCAGCGTCGCCAGCGCCTGCCGGCACTCCACGCCGAACGCGGCCACGCCGTCCGCATCCGCGGCCGGCGCCGCGCCAAGCACGCCCTCCACGTCCCCGAGGGTGAGCGCCGCGGCCAGCGCAGAGGACCGCGCCACGGCGAGATCGCCCAGGTACCCGTCGCCCCGCAGCGGCAGCGCTCGCCCGCCGGGCAGCGCGAGCACCGCCCCGCCCGCCGTCGCGTGCACATGCCGCGACAGCCCCGCATAGTCCTCCCGCAGCAGCGCGTCGATAACCCCCGCCGCCAGCTCCGCCTCGATATTCCCGCCCGCGCCGTGGTCCAGGCCGGCCTCGGCCAGATCCGTCGCGATCACCCGATGCCCCACTGGTTCGCCCCCCGCGCCGCCCTGACGGAACGTTCCACCATAGCCCGATCAGGTCCGATAGCGGTGATCACGCCCAGGTAGTCGCGGTTGGAGTGGGTCACGTCGACGTGCTCCCC
>Ga0207646_10005469_pt1 | contig 13354 bp, 13 predicted proteins | sample KBSK5502metaG_FD_184343 | JGI IMG/M metagenome (GOLD analysis project Ga0207646, IMG submission 184343) | Corn, switchgrass and miscanthus rhizosphere microbial communities from Kellogg Biological Station, Michigan, USA - KBS K5-50-2 metaG... | ecosystem: Host-associated > Plants > Roots >... | reverse complement strand
GGCGGCAGGGAAGAAGGGTCCGCTTAAGGCCCCCGCGCCCGACCGGGTCACGGACTCCCCGGTCGGGCGCGCATGATTCGCCGCATCGACCCCAGCCGCTAGCCGGCGGCGACCTTCAGCGGCTCCGGAGGGGCTGCCGACACGATCACCCCTTGGCCGAGCGACACGCCCGGCGACGGGGTCGCCCCCTGCTCGCCGAAGTACGCTTCCTCGCCGTGCTCGCTCAGATCGAGCCCGGAGAGCTGCTCGCGCACGCCGGCCTTGGCGCCGAGCGTGGCCTGGACGAGCGCCAGAATGACGGCCGTGCCGGCCGCGGCGATCACCACGGCGGCGAGGATCGCCACCAGCTGGACGCCCATTTGGGCGAAGTTGCCGGCCAGCCAGCCGTCACCGCCCGCCGGGTTCGCCAGTTTGGTGGCGAACACACCCGTGAGGAGCGCCCCAGCCACTCCCGCGAGCCCGTGGCAGGAGAACACGTCCAACGAGTCATCGAGCGTCGTCTTCGCGCGGATCTGGATGGCGGTGTAGCTCACGAGCGCCGCCAGAGCGCCCACGGCCAGTGAGGCCGACACGGTGATGTAGCCCGCCGCGGGCGTGATGCCGACGAGGCCCACCACGAGGCCGGTGGCGGCGCCGACGGCGGTCGCCTTCCCGGTGCGCAGCAGGTCGAGGCACACCCACGCGACCATTGCGGTTGCGGCCGCGGTGTTGGTATTCGTGAACGCGAGGGCGGCAAGCCCGTTGGCGGCGAGCGCCGAACCGGCGTTGAATCCGAACCAGCCGAACCACAGGAGCCCCGCACCGAGCAGCACGAGCGGGACGTTGTGCGGCACGATCGCCGTGCGCTTGAAGTCTTTCCGGGGCCCGAGCATGCGGGCGGCCACGAGGGCGGACACGCCGGCGCTGATGTGCACTACCGTCCCGCCGGCAAAGTCGAGCGCGCCGAGCTTTGCCAGCCAGCCGCCCGACCCCCACACCCAGTGGGCGAGTGGGTCGTACACGAACGTCGCCCAGAGGACCAGGAACACCACGTATGCGCGGAAGCGCATGCGCTCCACGATCGCGCCCGAGATCAACGCCGGCGTGATGATTGCGAACATCAGCTGGAACATCGCGTGCGCCTGCAGGGGAATCGTGGCGCCGTACGCGGCATCGGGCTCGAGGCCCACTCCCTTGAAGCCCAGCCAGGCGAGCCCGCCCCACCAGGGCGTCCCGTGCCCGAACGCGATCGAGTAGCCCACCAGCACCCACTGCACGCTCACCACACCCAGCGCGACGACGCTCATCATCATCGTGTTGAGCGCGTTCTTGGGCCGCACCAGGCCACCATAGAAGAATGCGAGCCCGACCGTCATCACCATGACCAGCGCGGTGGAGGTGAGGACCCAGGCGGTATCGCCCGCCGAGATGGCGTTCATCACTCCTCCTCGCCGGCGACGCTGCCGGCATGCTGTGCGGTATTGAGCGCCGCGCGCTGCACGGCGTCCGCGTTGACGGCGGTGAGCGCGGCGTTGTCGATCTCGCCCGTCCTGATGCGGATCACCCGCTCAATGGCCTGGACGAAGATCTTCCCGTCGCCGACTTCGCCGGTGCGGGCGGAAGCCAAGATGGCTTTGATGCACGGTTCGACGAACGGCTCCGAGCACACCATCTCGATCTTCACCTTCTCGTGGAACTCCATGACGACCGTGGTGCCGCGGTACTGGCTCACGATCTCTTGCTCGCCCCCGTGGCCGCTCACGCGACTGAGGGTGATCCCGGTGACGCCGGCCTGGAACAGCGCCGCCTTGACCTCGGGCAGGCGTTCGGGCCGAACGATGGTTGTGATGAGTTTCATGACGAAAACGTAGCCCCCGTAACATGTGCTGTCAACCGAATTGTGCATCAAATGCGCGGATTGCACGTCACACCGACAAACTACACCCACAGCATACCGCATGCCGTCACGGAAAACATGCAAGTTGTGCAGCCCGACTGGATCACCCCATCCATTTGGGCTAACCGTTTGTGGGGGGCCCACGACACTTGTGCGGCAGCGGAATGGGGGGGCGGTCGGCTGACCACGGGCGGGGACACCTCCGTACCGCCCCGCGTGCTCGCCTCTTCCGGCATGGAACTGGCCCTCATCCCGTGCCGTCACCGGGAACGGGAGGGCTCCATGCACACAGCGCGAGTCGTCGGACTGCTCGCCGCGCTTTGCTGCGCGGCGGTCGCGGCCCAGGGGCAGTACCCGCAGCGCCGCGACGGCTTCTGGATCGGCTTCGGCCTGGGCTATGGCTCGGCCAACATCGCATGCGACGCCTGCGGCAGCGGGCCACGCACCGACGGCATCACCGGGTTCGTGAAGCTCGGCGGTACACCCAGCCGCAACGTGCTGCTCGGCGGGGCAATCAACGGCTGGTCGCATTCCGACGGCTCGGCCACCGAGACCATGACCAACCTCACGGCGTCGCTGTACTTCTATCCTGCCGCGAGGAGCGGGCTGTTCGTCACCGGCGGCCTGGGATTCTCCAATTATCACGTCAATTCGGCTCCGTCCTTCGACGGTACGGGTTGGGGGTTCACCGCCGGCGCGGGTTACGACATCCGGGTCGGCCGGGACGTGTCCCTCACGCCGGTCGTGAACTACGTGTATGGCGCCGTGGGCGACGTGAACGAGAGCGGGGTGGGAAGGTTCGCCACCGGTTGGAAGCAGAACGTCGTCGAGTTCGGTCTGGGCGTCACGTTCCACTAATTCGGGCACGCTCCTGTCTTCAAGCCGGCGCCTCCGGGCGCCGGCTTTTCATTATCTTGACCCACCCTAAATGCTCGTGCTGATCGTGGCGCTCGCCTCGCAGGTCCCCGCGCCGTGCCTGCACGCTGCGGCCGTGGCCCAACAGGCGACCGCGGGGTGGGAGGAGTACCGTCGCGGGGCCATCGCGCAGGCGGCGACGCACTTCGCGGTCGCCGATTCGCTGTGCCCAGGTGATCCCGCCACGCAAATCGGGGTCGGCTTCGTCCGCCTGCGGCAGGGCCAGCCGGGCGCCGCTGCCGAGCGATTCCAGCGGGCCGTCGCGAGTGACGCGACCGACGCCGAGGCGTGGTACGGGCTCGGCCTGGCCCGCTCGCGCCTCGGCCAGCGGGCGGCGGCGGCGGACGCATGGCGCCGCACGCTACGCCTCGCCCCGCGGTACGAGGACGCCGAGCTCCAGCTCCTCGCGCTCGGGATCGACAGTGGGCTCGCAGTCCCCGCCGTCGTGCGGCCGGTCGATCCTGACGTGCCGGCCCGGACCGCGGGGGACGGCTTCGAGATCCACACGACCGGCGGGTGGCGATCGTTTTATGTGAAGGGCATCAACCTCGGGGTCGCGTTGCCGGGCCACTTTCCCTCCGAGTTCCCGACCGACGATTCGACCTACGGCCGCTGGCTCGAGCTGATCGCCGGCGCGCGCGCCAACGCCGTCCGCGTCTACACGATCCTCCCTCCCGCGTTCTACCGGGCGCTCAAGGTGTGGAATAACGCGCACCCGGATAGCGCGCTGTGGCTGGTGCATGGCGTTTGGACCGAGCTGCCGCCGGGCGACGACTACGACGCCCCCGCCTGGAAGACGGCGTTCCGTGCTGAGATGCGTCGGGTGGTCGACCTGCTGCACGGGCGCGCGGTTATCGCGGCGCGGCCCGGTCATGCGTTCGGCCGGTACGACAGCGACGTGTCGGAGCACGTGCTCGGATTCATCATCGGCCGGGAGTGGGAGCCGTTCTCGATCCGGGCTTACAACACGCGCCGCCGCGACCGGACGTCGTTCGCAGGTCGCTTCCTGACGGTGGACCGCGGTACGCCGGCTGACGCGTGGATGGCGGAGCAGTGCGATTACCTGCTGACGTACGAATGGGACACCTATCACGCGCAGCGGCCCACCGCCTACACCAACTGGCCGACGCTGGATCCGCTCGCCCACCCGACCGAGCCCACCCTGGAGGAGGAGCAGCGGCTGCGCCGCCGTTACGGCTTCCCGCCCAATCCGCGGCTCAAGGAATACGACAACGACCGCGAATCGCTCGACGCCATGCTGGTGCACGTCACCCCCGCGAACCTGGCCGGCTATTTCGCATCGTATCACGCCTACCCCTACTATCCAGACTTCATCGATCTCGACTCGGCCTACAGCGCGGCAGGGGCGGCCGAAGGCCGATCACGCTACTTCGGCTACCTGCGCGCCCTCAAGCAGCATCATGCGGGGCGGCCGCTGTTGATCGCCGAGTACGGCGTTCCCTCGTCGCGAGGCGTGTCACACTTGCAGGGGGACGGGCTGGGGCACGGCGGGCATGACGAGCGCGGGATGGCAGAGATCGACGCGCGGCTCACGCGGGAGGTGCGCGCCGCCGGGGCGGCGGGAGGAGTACTGTTCGCCTGGCTCGACGAGTGGTTCAAGCACACCTGGGTCACGATCGATCTGGAAGTGCCGGCGAAGCGCAGCCGCCTGTGGCACAACGTGGAGGACGCGGAGCAGCACTACGGGCTCATGGGTGAGTACGCTGGCCCATCGGCCGGCGCGACGCCTGAACCCGGGGGCGACCCGGCCGTGTGGCGGGCGCTGCCCGTACTGGCGCGCAGCGACTCGCTCGTATTGCGCGTCGGGGCCGACCCGTCCTATCTGTATGTGGTGCTCACCGGTGGACCCGGGTTCGACTCGGCCAGCTACGTGGTCGGGATCGACACGTACCGGCGAAATCGCGGCCAGTTCGCGCTCGTTCTGAACGACACGAACGACGCGCAACTCATGGTGGCGCCGTGGTACAACCCGTTCCTCGGCCCGCGGCCCGGTATGGGGCCGACCGGACTTGATCGCTTCTATAATGAGGCGGCTGGCGTCGACAAGGTCCAGAGCGACGGGGAATTCGACTCGCTGTTCGTCGCGACCAACCGCTGGCGCATCGCTCGAAACGGGAGGACATACCCTGCGCGAGGTGTAAACCGCGGGCGGCTGCGTCACGGTCGGTCCTCGGAGTCGACCCTGGCGGACTGGTACGTCGACCGCCCGGCGGGGCTCGTGGAGGTCCGGATTGCCTGGGGGCTCCTGAACGTCACCGATCCGTCCTCGCGCCGTGTAATGGTGCGCTACCGACGGAACGGGACGTTTGAGACCGCCGTGACCGATGGGTTTCGATTCCAGGTGACCGTGCTCGACCGCTCCCGCGGTGGCGTCCTGGCACGACTCGGGGCGGAGCAGACCTACGCTTGGCCAACCTGGGAGGTACCCACGTGGCACGAGCGCTTGAAGCCCGCGTACGACGCGATGCGGGACGTGTGGGGGTCCTGGTGAAAGGCCACCTCGCAATGGCGGTGAGTCTCGCGTTAACGGTCCGCCCGCTGGTCGCGCAGCTGCCGGCGGCGGATCAGGCGTTTCACCAAGGGGATTACGCCGCCGCCCGCGCGGGCTACGAGCGAGTGCTCGCAGCCGACTCGTCCAACGAGCGGGCCTTATACCGGCTCGCGATCCTCGACAGCTGGGACGGCAAGCTGGTTCGCTCGCTGGCGCGCTTCGCCAGGCTGCGCCGCATCGACCCGCGCGATCCCGACATCATCGTGACACATGCGCAGGTGCTTGCCTGGGCGGGCCGGACGGCGGCTTCCGAGGCGTTGTATGACTCGGTGTTGCAGCGATTCCCGGATCGCGCGGACGCGCTCGCGGGACGGGCGCGCGCCATCGCCTGGGGCGGGGACCTGGACCGGGCCGAGGGTCTGTGGCGCACGGCCCTAGAACGGCATCCCGACGATCCCGAGCTTCTGGTGGGGCTGGCGCAGACCCTCTACTGGAAGGGTCAACCCGATCTCGCGGCGGTCTATGCGACGCGGGCGCGCGCGGTCGCGCCCGAGGACCGCACGGCGCGTGATCTCGCGCGGGCCGTGCGCGCGGCACTCCGGCCGGAGGTCGCGACGAAGGTGGATGGAGCGGGCGACTCGGACCACAATGATTTCGTGGCGCAGGAGGCGACGATCTCGACGTCGCTCGGCTCGGACCTCCGCGGCACGCTATACGCGGGCTGGCGCTACGCGACGCTTTCAGACTCCGCAGGCAACGTCATCACGTCCGGCACCAGCTATGGCGGCGGTGCGTACGGGATCGCCGCGCTGGGGCAGGGCGCCGTGCTTCGCGCGGGCTTGGGCGCCCGACGCGTCGCGCCCGACGGCGGACGGGCTCGGACACCGCTGACCGCGCAACTGGGCCTCGGGCTGCGTCCCGGACGCTACACGGCTGTCGGCCTCGGCTACAGCCGCACGCCATTCGACGAGACGGCCGGGCTGATGCAGCAGGACCTGACCATAGACGCACTCGACTGGAGTCTCGATGCGTCGCCTGGTGGCGGATGGTCTGTTTCGGCCGGAGGCGGCGGGGCCTGGTTCTCAGACGGGAACCGTCGCTACTCCGCGGTGGGTGCCCTGCTCGGTCGCGTCATGAAAGGGCTTCAGATCGGCCCGTTTGCCCGCGTGATGGGGTATCGCCGGCCCAGGCCGGGCCTCTACTTCACACCGGTTCGCTTCAGTGTGATCGAAGGTCGCGCAGTGTACCAGTGGCAACGGAACGGCTGGGGACTGCGGACGGATGGCGGCGTTGGGTCACAGCAAGTACAGGCGTTTGGGACGCCCCCAGCTCCGCACCAAACCGAATGGCACGTCGGTGTCTCGCTGTCGCGCGGGTGGGGTGCTAACAACGAGGTCGCGCTCGTAGGATCGATCACGAATAGTGTGGCGGCCGCTACCGCCGGGGTTGTGAGCGGGAGTTTCCGCTACCGCACGCTGGGTCTGCGGTTCCGCCAGGGGCTCTAGCCCTCCTCGCTAACCCCCAGCCGCTCGGCTGCACCCAGGCCCAGGGCGCGCAGCAACCGGATAGCCTGGGCCTGCTCGCGTGGCCGTAGCGCCGCCACGGCATCGTGTATTGCGCGCGCGTGCGTCGGGAAGATCCGCGCGATCAGCCGTCGCCCGGAGGGGGTGAGCCTTAGCAGCACGACGCGGCGGTCCTTCCCGCTGTGACGTCGCCGCACCAGCCCCCGCTTCACGAGCTTGTCCACCACATAGGTCGTGCTCGACGACTCCACCAGGATGCGGCGTTGCACTTCACACACGGGCAGCTCGCCCTTGTGATACAGCACCTCCAGCACTCCGAACTCCGTCGTGCCGAGGCCGAAACGGGTGATGCTCGCACGTGAGTGGCGCTCCACGGCGTCGAATGCCCGGGCCAACACCACCCAAAGCTTGAGTGACGTGTCGGACAGGGGGTTAGCGGTTGCTCGCATCGTGTCGTTGGAACCTCGTAACGGCCTTGCTTGTTCCGATGTGGTCTCGATACCAAGTATCTCGAATTCTAGATAATTCGGAGGGCAGGATGGCAAATCTCATCTTCCATACAACTTGCGGTGTGGTGGGGCTGCTGCTGCGCCTCACTGTGGCCATCGTCATATTCCCCCATGGCGCCCAGAAGCTGCTCGGTTGGTTCGGCGGCTATGGCCCCGCGGCAACGCTGCAGTTCTTCAAGGGTCTCGGGATCCCGACGGCGCTGGGGTGGCTGGGGATTCTCACCGAGTCCGTAGGCCCGGTCCTGCTGGTGCTGGGCCTGGGCACTCGGGTGGTCGTGCTCCTGCTCGCCGGCGTCATGGTCTCCGCGGCGCTGCTGGTGCACAAAGACGTCGGCTTCTTCATGAATTGGGGCGGGCAGCATCAGCCGGGCAGAGAGGGGTTCGAGTATCACATACTCGCCCTCGGCACTCTGGCGGCCCTGATGGTGACGGGCGGGGGCACGTGGTCGCTGGACGCGCTGCTTGTGCGCTGAGGTAGGGGGCGAGCGGGGTTAGATTCCCGCCTCGATAACCTCCTTCGGGGGAGGCGTGGACCGGCTCGTCCCTAAGCTCGTTACCACTCTTCAAGGCTACCGCCGCGCCCAGTTCGTCACCGATCTGAGCGCGGGGATCATCGTCGGCATCGTGGCGCTCCCGCTCGCCATCGCGTTTGCGATTGCGAGCGGTGTCAGCCCCGAGCGCGGGCTGTTCACCGCGATCATCGCAGGATTTCTCATCTCCGCCCTGGGCGGCTCGCGCGTGCAAATCGGCGGACCGACGGGCGCGTTTGTCGTGATCGTCTACGCGATCGTACAGCGACACGGGGTGGAAGGCCTCGCGATGGCGACCCTCATGGCGGGCGTCATCCTCGTGGGGTTCGGCCTCGCGCGGCTGGGCGGGGCGATCAAGTTCATCCCCTATCCCGTCACCATCGGGTTCACGAGCGGGATTGCTCTGATCATCCTCTCGGGGGAGGTGAAGGACTTTCTCGGGCTCGAGGGCCCCGTGCCCGCCGAGTTCCTGGCGCGCTGGCGGACGGTCGCGGCGCATTTCGGCTCGCTGAACTCGTGGGCCGTGGCGGTATCGCTGGTCACGGTGGCCATCATCGTCTTCTGGCCCCGGCTCAACCGGCGGATCCCCAGTCCCTTCGTGGCGCTCATCGTAACGACGGCGGCGGTGCAGCTGCTCCACCTTCCGGTGGACACGATCGGCAGCCGGTTCGGCGTGATCAACGCGGCCCTGCCGGCGCCCTCGCTTCCCGCGGTCACGTTCCACCAGATGCCAGGGCTGATGGGCGCGGCATTCACGATCGCGCTGCTCGGCGCCGTCGAGTCGCTGCTCTCGGCGGTGGTGGCGGACGGCATGATTGGCGGCCGCCACCGCTCGAACATGGAGCTCGTGGCCCAGGGCGTCGCGAACATCGCCTCGCCGTTGTTCGGCGGGATTCCCGCCACCGGTGCCATTGCCCGTACGGCGACGAACGTCCGGAACGGCGGCCGCACGCCCGTCGCCGGCATCGTGCATGCGGTCACGGTGCTCCTCATCACGCTGTTCTTCGGCCGCTGGGCCGGGCTGATCCCGATGGCGACGCTGGCGGGGATTCTGGTGGTCGTGGCCTACAGCATGAGCGAATGGCGCACGTTCCTGGCCGAGTTCCGGGCGCCGAAGAGCGACGTCGCCGTGCTGCTCACCACGTTTCTTCTGACCGTGCTGTGGGACCTGACGGTCGCGATCGAGGTGGGGATGGTGCTCGCGGCATTCCTGTTCATGCGGCGCATGGCGGAGGTGACGAACATCAGCGTGCTCACCCACGAGCTGCAAGATCCCAAGGACGACTTCGAGAACGATCCCAACGCGGTGCGGCGCCGGGTCGTGCCGCCGGGGGTGGAGGTGTACGAGATCACCGGGCCGTTCTTCTTCGGCGCGGCGGAGACGTTCAAGGAGCGGTTGGGGCGGATCGCGGTGCGGCCCAAGGTGCTGATCCTGCGGATGCGGCACGTCCCCGCGATCGACTCCACCGGGCTGCACGCGCTGCGCGACCTCGTCAGACGCAGCCGGCGAGACGGCTCGCTGGTGCTCCTCTCGGACGTCCACGCGCAGCCGGTGGTCGCGCTGGAGCGGGCGGGTCTGTACGACGAGCTGGGCGAGAACAACATTCACGGCAACATCGACGACGCGCTGAACCGGGCGCGGGAACACCTGGGGCTCCCGCCGCTGGCGGCGCCGACGTTCGCGACGCCCACCGTGGCGCGGGAAGGCAAGGACTGACCGATGCCCCCACCAATAATCGCCGCAGGCACCGGGTACGTGCTGTTCGCCTACGACGTCGCGCACGCGTTCGACCTCGCAGCGGCGGAGCGGCGGCTGGCGAGTGCCACGCAGCGCCAGACGGTCAAGCAGAAACGGCGCGCCCCGGCGTTCTTCGAGTACGACCCCGCGCCCCTGCGTGTGACCGAGCCGGCAGAGTCGCTCGCCGTCGGCGAGCACGTCACGGCGCCCCACGTCGAGTTCGTGCTGTACGACTTCGGCGCCGTATCCGTGAGCTACGCCATCCCCCTGCAGGGCCCGCTCACGGGACTTCCGGCACTCAGCACGATCCTGTACGGCAATGAGCAGCTCCAGGCAGACTCGCGGCGCCGGGTGCAACAGCTGGTCGAGGCGCTCGGCGATGGGGCGATTCGGTCCCGCCTCGCCGACTTCGTCGAAGACTACGTGGTGTTCCAGATCGAGGCGTTCAGCGAGCCGCTGGAGGCTTCGATGCTGTGGACCGAGCATGCGCAGACGGTGGCTCAGGTGCTGCGCGCCGAGTCACGCCCCCTGTCGCAGCAGGAAGTGAGCGATGCGCTCGCGTCGCGCCTCTCGTTCGGGCCGAACGACGCGACGCTGATCGACACCGACGTGACGCTGCTGTTCGATCCGGAGGGGGAGGACGTGCGGGCGGTGATCGAGTTCGCCAACACGCAGTTGCTCGAGATGCGGTACCTGGACGCCCAGCTCGACGAGGCGCTCGAGCAGGCGTACAGCCTGCTCGGCCGCTCACCCGGCCTGCGCCGGTTCCTGCCCAGTCCCTATCGGCTTCCGCTCCAACGGCTCGGACGGCTGCAGCTCGACGCCGCGGTCCTGTTCGAGCAGGTGACGAACGCCTTGAAGTTGATCGGCGAGCAGTTTCTCACGCGCGTGTACGGCCACGTGTCGCGTCGCTTCCATCTCGCGGAGTGGGACGTGAGCATCACTCGCAAGCTGCAGACGCTCGACGGCATCTACGGGAAGCTGGCGGACCGGGCGGCGACGCAGCGCATGGAGCTGCTCGAGTGGATCATCATCGTGCTGATCGCCGTGTCGATCGTGCTGCCGTTCTTCTCGGGGCTCGTCGGGAAGTGACCTAGTAGGGCCGTTCCCTCATGCGCTGGTCGCGGGGCTGAATCATCGCCCGCACCACCGCGGTGGCGTCCACGGCGATGAGCAACCCCTCCTGCGGCAGCGCCTGCACCCCGACCACGATTCCGGCCGGCGGGTTCCGCTGGGGGAAGAAATCCGGCGCCGCCTGCCGGATGACGTCGAGGTCCTTGGGCGAATAGTTCACCACGTAAATCGTGAGCTTTGCCACGTCGGCCAGGCTCGCCCCCCCGATCCGAAGCACCGTCGCGAGGTTCGCGAACGCCTGAGTGGCCTGGGCGCTCAGGTCGCCGGGGCCGACGAGCCGGCCGGTGCTGTCGAGGCCGATCTCACCCGACACGTACAGCGTCGGGCCGATGCGCACGGCGTGCGTAAAGCCCGGCAGCGCCGCGAGCGTTCCGGGATTGATGTAGCGCGTGGAGACGGGATCCGGTACCTGCCGGACCGCGCCGGGGGTCGGAGCGACGCAGGCCGCGAGCAGTGGGATGACGACGATGCTGGGCAAAGCGATGCGCATGCGATGCTCCTCAAGAGATCGGTAGACCGGACGTTACGCCACTCTGTATACGCCGTCCACCGGCCGGAGTTCAAGGGGCAACGGAATCACCGCGCTGGAGCAGCGCGGCGAAGTCGCGCAGCTCCGGCAGCCCGAGATCGGACGCGACCCAGTAGCTGTAAGCGGGTGTGGTCCAGTGCAGCAAATGGTAGCCCTGCCGAGTGGTCGCGGGACGCCCTCCCGTGGGGCCGCCCTCGGTGGGCCACAGGAAGACGTTAATCAAGTGCTGCCGCCGCCCATACACCAGAGCCGCGACCGGCCGGCCGCCCACGTATTCGAGCCTTCCCCCAATGAGCGGGAAGCCGCGACCGGCGAAGTCGTACACGGGTGGCGAGAAATCGAGCTTGCCGTTGAACCACGGCTTCACGGTGTGCTGGTCGGACGACTGCACATCGATGAGATGGCCGGGCATGAGCGAGCGCACGTGGCTGCTGAGCAGCTGATCGGCGAGCGCATCGCTCGCGGCGTGGCGCAACCCCGCCTGCCAGCCCCCGACCGCCACGACCGCGAGCGATGCGGCAACGGCGAGCGCGGACCAATAGGAGCGGGGCTGTACCCTGCGCTTCACGTCCGCCCGCACGGCGGAGCGCACGCGGGCCCGGAGCGTGTCCGGCGCCGGGAAGCGGAGCACGTGTTCGCGCACGGCGGCACTCACCGCGCGCCGCCGCTGCTCCAGGCGGGAACAGTCGGGGCAAGCGCGCAGATGCTGCTCGAGCTCGGCTGCGTCCGGCGTAGCGAGCTCGCCATCCAGATAGGCGTCGAGCTGGGCTTCGAAAGCGGGATGCGTCACGTCAGCAGTCCTCCGTTGTTGCGCACAGCACCTCCTCGAGCCGCCGGCGGGCGCGCGACAGCCGCGACATGACTGTGCCCACGGGCACGCCCGCCACCTCCGCGATCTCCTTGTAGGACAACTCCTCCAACTCTCGCAGCACGATCACCTCGCGGAATTCAGGCGGCAGCTCATCGATCGCGCGCCGCAGCGCGGCGCGCTCGCCCTGCGCCACCAGGGCCGCTTCCGGATGCTCGTCGGCCGCCGCTTCGCTGTGCCGCTCCTCATCGAACGCGGTGGTGAGCGTGTCGCCATGGTGCCGGCGCTGCCAGGTGTACGCCGTGTTGCGAACGATCGCGAGCAACCAGGCCCGCCCCTCGGCGCTTCCGGCGCCGCGGAAGGTCCCGAAGTGCCGGAACGCGCGTAGCGAGGCGTCCTGCACGACGTCTTGTGCGTCGTGATCGCTCCGCGTGAGATAGCGCGCCAAGGTGTACGCGGCGTCCAGATGCGGCAGCACGACAGCTTCGAATCGCTCGAGTTCGCTCGACTCCAACCGGTCCTCGGGGTGCGCGGTACGCCATCGAGTGAGGACTCCGCGGGCGGCCGAGTTATTCCCGAAGGAATAAGAGCCGGGCGCGTGGGGTCTCCGCCATCGAGGGAAACTGTTGTCACACACTCGCAGGAGGAAGATCACCATGACGCACCTACATGCCGTTCCGTCCCGCAACGTCAGCGCGGTCCTGCTGGCCGCCATCGCACTCACGACGGCCGCCGCGCAGCGCGGCCCGGGCGCCCCCGCAGTGGTGAGCGCCAAGCTCTCCGAATGGAAGGTGGAGCTGTCCGAGGCCACGATTGCGGCAGGGCCCGTCACGTTCACTGTTACCAACGCGGGGAGCATCCCGCACGCCTTCGAGGTCGAAGGGGCAGGCATCGAGCGGGAGACAGAGCCCATCCAGCCCGGGTCGACCGCCACACTGACCCTCACCCTCAAGCCCGGCACGTACGAAGCGTACTGCCCCGTGGGTGAGGACTCGCACAAGAAGCTCGGCATGGAGACTCATCTCAAAGTTGTCAGCGCCACAAGCTCGGGCTCGTCCGGGTACAGCGGGTCGGAGATGCGTGAGGCGCGCCCGAAGGCCGAGAGCGTGCAGGCGATCCGGGTGACGGGCGGCGGGCCCGTCATCCAGATCCTGCCGGGGCCGTTCCCCTTCCCGGACAGCGCCGCCCCGATCCTCAAGGCATTCGGCGACGAGCGCGAGGGACTCGAGTCGCAGGTGAAGAACGGGCCGTACTCCAACAACGTGACGCCGATCTCCGGG